>Ga0163153_10004203_pt1 | contig 18355 bp, 9 predicted proteins | sample OliLakLV19MP6IB1_FD_148629 | JGI IMG/M metagenome (GOLD analysis project Ga0163153, IMG submission 148629) | Freshwater microbial mat bacterial communities from Lake Vanda, McMurdo Dry Valleys, Antarctica - Oligotrophic Lake LV.19.MP6.IB-1 | ecosystem: Environmental > Aquatic > Freshwater > Lake... | reverse complement strand
CACCCGATCATCCAGCGCCTTCCCTACAATATGGTGGCCCATCTGTACCGTCGTGGCATCCCAGATCACACGCGTGCCAGGGGTGACGCCGCGCCCCAGCAGTTCGCCATAACTCAAACCGGTGTCTACCCAGAAATCATCCCAGGTAAGTTCATGCAATTCATGGAGGGCAAAGCTCGCCAAGTGGCCGGTGGTAGTAGCAATAACGCCCGGAATAGCGCCAGTGCGCGACAACACCTTGACGCGTTGGCCCATATAGAAGGCGTTGCGGTTACCCACCTGCCGCTGCCAACCCTGCCCATTCGCCAGCCACAAAAAACCGCTTGGATCAATGGCGCGCACAAGATAACAGAGTTCATCGGCATGAGCGGCCAATAGCACCTTTGATCCACTGCCGCCGCAACGCGCTAGCACATTGCCCACTTTTGTACGCGACACCGTGGCACCCAAACTTTGCCACAGCCGCTCCATATAGTCCAGCACCGGCGCTTCCTGGCCGACCGGGCCTTCTAATTCAGTTAGTTCTTTGATGAGTTGAAACATTGGTTATAGGTATCGGTTAATGAGTACTAGATCACAATTGGCGGAGTATTGCTTTCTTGGATCAGGCTGTTTAGCCCTTCCAGATCGTCGCTGAGTAGGGCATGAAGCGTGTGCAATTGCTCGTCTGCTTGGTTGGCATAGCTTTGAAAGAGTTCACGCGACTGCCGTGTTGGAACGCGATCAGCGCTGCCCATGATCGGAATCAAGGACGACAACTTGGCGTTAAGTCGCACTGGCTGGTTCAGACCAAAGGTGTCCTCATGTTCACCCGGCAGGATCAGCACTGTCTCAATCGCATCCAATTTCTTGATCAGATCATTGACTGCTTCCACGACAACCGCACCATTTTTCTTCTTCGCCAGCCGATCAGCCCAGTTTTTTGCCTGAGATCGAACATCGCGCAAGGTGGCGACACTTTCATTCAAGGCAGAAAGCTTAACGTAAATGGTTTGCAGCGCCGCATCTTGTGTCTCTAGATCCGCACGCGACGTTTGTACGCGCGGGTCATTCACCACGTCAAAAGTCTCCGTCATTACCGTATCGCCGACTGTCAGCCGCACCTGATAGCTTCCCGGCAAGACAAAGCGACCGCTGTTGGCTTCACCGGCGGTCTTATTACCACGTAATCTTGTGGCGCCCACGTGACGCAGATCCCAGACAAAGCGGTTCATGCCGGCTTTCAGGGGCATCCACGGCCCCGGATTCAACTCTTTATCCTTCTCATCCAGCTTGTCATAATCAGCAGGTTTGGGATCAAACTCGCGCACCACGTTGCCCTCTGCATCTAGAAACGCTAGACTACGCTTGGCATCGGCGGCCGGTGCTTCCGCCAGATAGTAGTTGATCACGGCGCCTTGTTCCGCGCCCTTACCGCCATCCAGCACAGTCAGTTCGATCTGTCCATGATCATTTTTCTTGCCATCCACAATCGCGCTTTTGCCCAAGCCTAACCCATAGGCGCGACCTTCACCCGGCCCCCAGTAGGCAGCGAAGAGATCAGGGAGGATGCGGTAGGTGGTACGGGGTTGGAAAAGATGGATTGCCGATTTTGGACGTTCGTGAGCCTCAGTCGAACGATTTTCGATTTTGGATTGTTGGTGGAGGGGGGTGAGATCGTCCATGATCCAGAAGCCGCGTCCGTGGGTGCCGATGACCAAGTCATTCTCTTTGACCAGCAGATCGTAGACGGGTGTCAGGGGTAAGTTGGCCTGCCAGCGCTGCCAGTTGACGCCATCATCCAGCGAAACATAGACGCCCAACTCGGTGCCACAGTAGAGCAGACCGGGTTGAGTCGGGTCGGTGCGGATGACACGGGTGTAATCGTCGGCCGGGATGCCGTTGGTGATCTGCGTCCAGCTTTTGCCATAATCAGCGGTCTTGTAGAGATAAGGCGTCGGATCGTCCAGTTTATACCGGGTGGCAGCAAGGTAGCAGGTGGCCGGATCATGGGGGGATGGCTCCAACGTGCGCACAAAGCTCCATTCGGGCAGATTGGCTGGGGTCACATTTTCCCAATCTTTCCCCCCATTGCGCGACAGATGCACCAGACCATCATCACTGCCGGACCAGAAAACGCCTGGCTCATGTGCCGATTCGCGCAGAGTGGCGATGGTGCAGTAATGTTCGGCGCCGCTCGTGTCTTTGGTGATAGGGCCGCCCGATGCCTTGAGCTTTTCCGGATCGTTTCTTGTCAGATCAGGGCTAATTGCTTCCCAACTGGCTCCTTCATCCGTGCTACGAAAAACTTGATTGCCCGCGGTGTAAAGCACACTGGGGTCGTGCGGTGACAACAAGATCGGGAAAGTCCAGGGAAAGCGAATCTTCAGTTCACCTGGCCCTATGCCACCGTGTGGTTCGGGGCTGACGTTGATCAACTGGATGTGACCGGTGCGATGGTCATAACGTTCGAGTGCGCCACCGCCCCCTGGTGAAGAGCCGACCGCACCGACATAGACAATATTTGAGTCTGCAGGGTGAACCGTGATAAATCCACTTTCGCCCGTGCCGGCAGCATAACAATCACCCCAAGGGATAATGCCTTCGGTAGTGTTGCTGGGTACGCTAATGCTGGAATTGTCCTGCTGCGTGCCATAGACGCGATAGGGAAACTGGTTGTCCACACAAATGTTATAGAATTGGGCGGTCAATTGATTATAGATGGTTGAGAAGGTCGCGCCGCCATTAAAGGAGATATTGGCGCCACCATCATTGCTCTGGATCATGCGCTGGTTGTGGCGCGGGTCGATCCAGAGGCCGTGGTTATCGCCGTGGGGGGTGGGGATGCCCTCCCAATTTTTGCCACCATCGGTCGATTTCCAAAAGCCCAGATTGCAGACATAGACGGTATCGGCATTTTGGGGGTCGGCGTAGACATGCATATAGTAGAAGGGGCGATAGCGCAAGTCCTGCTTGGCGCTCACTTTTGTCCAGGTGTCGCCAAAGTCATCAGAGCGATAGATCCCCGGCTCTTCCTGCGCTTCGATCAGCGCCCAGACCCGTCCTCCCTTGGCCGGCGAGGCGCTGACGCCGATCTTGCCAATGAGTCCGCTTTTGGGTAAACCCTTGTTGCGCGTGATCTCGCTCCATGTCTCGCCACCGTCGGTGGATTTCCACAGACCGCTGTCGGGGCCACCACTGGAAAGTTCCCAGAAGTTGCGATGACATTCCCAAATGCTGGCGTAGAGGACGTTGGCGTTGTTGGGGTCAAAGCTCAGATCAACCGCGCCGGCCTTATCACTCTTATAAAGCACTTTTTTCCAACTCTTGCCGCCATCAACGGATTTGTAGACGCCGCGCTCCTCATTTTTGCCAAAGGCATGACCCAGCGCCGCCACAAAGACAATGTCCGGGTTCTTGGGATGGATACGCACCTGCCCAATATGGCGGGTGTCGGCCAGTCCACAGTGGGTCCAGGTTTTGCCGCCATCGGTCGATTTGTAGACGCCATCGCCATAGGAAACATCGATGCGAATGGTGGTCTCGCCCATACCGACATAGATGACGCTGGGGTCGGAATCGGAAACGGCCATTGCGCCGACCGAGGAACTTTTGAAATAGCCATCAGAGATGTTGACCCAGGTAGTGCCGGCGTCGGCGGTCTTCCAAACACCGCCGGCTACCGCGCCAAAGTAAAACTGCCCCGGATTGACGGGATCGCCAGCCACCGCGACGACACGCCCGCCGCGCGACGGGCCAATACAGCGCCAGGTCATGGCGTTGAGAAGTTGTTGGGTAAATGCTGTCATTGTTTGCTCCGTAATCGTTTACGACTGGATAGGTAGAGATTGGGTGATTGGTAATGGAATGTGGGAAGCTGCGGCTCACCCGATATCGCTAGTTCCATTTTACCCCATTTTATTTTTTCATGCGATCTGACAAACGGCTGCGTCGTAAACGGATACGTCTCTAGTCGGAGGCACGTTGTTGGACGAATATCTTTGGTGCCAGGGACTAACCGCGTGCGCGGCACTGACCAGAGAAAAGCGAGTAAGGGTAAGTTGTCTTGGTCAGTGCCACGCATGCTTGATCCGCTACCCTGAAATACACCCTATGCAATGTCCACGTTTGACAAAGGGCTACTGGCGGGTTACACTATCTCTAGTTTCTAAAGTTTCTATAGAAAAGGGGATAAGATGACCGTATCAACAATGAGAAGTGATGAAGCGCGCCTGAACTGGCGTGAGTTGCTTGATCAGGTCTTAGCCAATCAAGCAGCCGAAATTGTCATTGAACGTTACAGTAAACCGCTGGCGGTCGTGGTAAATCATACAGCATGGGACAAGATGAAGAAAGCCCATATCGCCATGCTCGATCGCTTGTCGGCTGAAATGGATGAAGACCCGTCGATGGCTGTGCCGTGGGAAGAAGTGAAACAGGGCATGAAAGCGCGGGGGCTACTGGATGAATAGCCGGTGGATCATTACTGTCAACAAGCGGTACCTCGAAGCATTGTACCGTTTACCACGTGGCGTTGCAGGAGAGGTAACCGACGCTATCGAAACTTTACAGAATGATCCGACACCCGTCCAGGCTGAAACAGTTGAAGGTAGAGCAAACACCTACCGGTTAACCATTGCCGATCATCTTATCGAATATGAGGTAGTCAGCGAGAAAAGAATCATAAAACTGCTGAGTGTAACGTAAGTCCTACCCGATATAAACTTCTCTTTATACTTGCCGCTATTGAAAAGCGGAGTTTTTACTCAGGTCAAACTCCGCTTTTCAATTAGCGCGGGGTATAGCAGCAGTTACCGGAAAACGAATAGAGCGGCTACATCGTTAGTGATATAGCCGCTCTATTCTATGGCAGATTTACTTCTAATTCAGAGTCTACCGCTTCACTACCGGCAAGAAGAGTGTATTCGCCATCTCAACCGGTTTAGCATCCCCCGTCACCGCAAACTCGGTGAAGTGATCGGCCTGGCAGGTGAGGATGTTGTTCACCATGTCCACACTGCTCTGTACCGGTTTCCATTCGCCGGTTGTCTCATCGAGCCACTGACAGCGTAGGGTTTCTTCTTGTAGACCAGCCTGCTGCAACTCTTCATCGGTGTAGGGCAGTTGCATGTTGTAGGCGGCGCCAAATTGATCCACCGTCTCGCCATTTTCATCAACCGCTTCGAGCGTGAAGCGACGCACATGTGGGCCACCACCAGCTCCGCCGCCGACAACGATGTCGCTCAGAATCAACGTCGTTGGTTGATCCACGGCACCGGCAGGGAAATCGACCTTGATCCGACCGTTTTCATCCTGAATGTTGCCGCCCTGTTCCGGGGTCACATTGCCGGTTGCCTTGCCGGCGTCGAGCAGGACACTCATCCCTGTCGCATCGCTGGCCGAGAGTTCATAGGGCTTGTCTGGGTTAAAGGCGTTCAGGATGGGCAACGCCACCTGACCATTGCGCACCACACCACGGGCGACCGGTGCGCCGTCTTGCAACAGAGTGATCTTCACCCCTTCAATCGGGTAGCGCAGTTCCCAGATGGTTGGGTCAAATTTCTCGATCTCATAGAGCTTGGGCAGTCGGATAAACCAGGGATTGCTCGCCCACATCTGCATGGTCGGGTCGCCAAAGACATGGTAGAGAATGATGTCATCGTTGGCGCTCGTCTGGCCGATGCTGCCGGCAGTCTGGGCCACACCTACTTGACCGGCCAAATAGCTCTTGCCATAGTTGAGAATATCACCCAAGCGGCGAATCGAGGCCGCGCCGCCTTCGGGTACGACACCAGTCCAGGTGGCGTCAAAGAGGCCACGCGCGAGAGCGCTATTGGCCCAGGTTGGGCTGTTGCGGGTGTCGCCGATGATGCCCACGGCGCCACCATTGTCATGGCGCAGCAGCTTCTCGGCCCAGTAGAGACCGTTGAAATTGCCGCCATTGGTTTCATTGTCGAAAAGACCGCTGGCGCAGTTGACACTGTAGACCACCGATGGTTTGCCACTGTTGGTCAGGTCGTCAATGTCACTGGTCGTAAAGCCAGGGTCGCCCCAGCCGCCACTCCAACCATGATCGCGGTGGAAGACCAGAAAGCGCCCATCATTAAAGGCATTGACCACATCGTTGCTGTCGCCATCCCAGGCAAAACCACTGCCGGGAGCGATGGCGGCGGGCAGCGCCGCGCCATTGCGATATTTGCGGGGCGTCGTGTCGCGGCCCACATACTCAGGATGGTAGCCGGTGCTCGTATTGTAGATGCGCTCGACGGTATAGCCCAGGCCAGTCAATTCATCGCGTACCAGTTCGGAGGTTTCGACAAAGCTGCGTACATCACGCCCATCGTCGGCCACGTCATCACGGCAGCACTGAAAGTAGGAAGCAAAGGTCAGGGTGCGATAGTAACTAGGCGCAAAGGGCGGGTGCTTCTCATAGCTCACAATCTTGTTGATGACCAGATTAGCCTGATCCAGCGTGTCCACAGGGATGCGACCGATGGCCAGGTCGGGCATGATGTCGGCATTGTCCATCAACGCATAGTCCAGGTCGGTGCCGGCATTGCCACCCGACGCAGTGTTACGATAGAAGGGATTAATATGTTCAGCGTCGCCCAGCAGCAGCACATAGGATGGACGAATAATGCACTTGTCGAACTGGTTGCGAATGTACTGCTGAATCTGCTCCTTGGTCGTACCCGCGTCACCGGCGTCGTTGCCCGTCTCTACGATCTTGGTCGAGATGCCCTTCTGGATCTTCCAGGTGCGCAGCGTATCAGCCGCGGGACGGAAGGCCGGGTCGGTCACGATCAGGTACTCATAGCCCCAGCAGATGTTGGGCAGCAGGTCGCCGAGGAAGGGGTACTTTTCAATGATCTGGTAGTTGAGCGCCAGTTCATAGAGCGGTTGGGCATGGTTGTCAAAAGGGTTGTTCATGCGTTCACGGGGCAGGAAACCGCCCTTGCCGCCGGCAAATTTGATCTCCAAGTGAACCTTGTCAAAGAGCGCCAGGTGGCGTTTCGCCGGGATGTACTGGCCGGCGGCAATGTTCACCTGAAATAGATCCAGGTCACGCACACGACCCAAACGTTGGACACTCACCACCTGCGCCGGGAAGGGATCTGCGCTGGCATAGGCTGTCGCGTCAATCGTAAAGGGCTTGTCCATAAAGGTTTCAGGAGACGGCTCGGGGTCGTCACCGGGATTTTCTTGTTGATGAGCCACATCGACCGCTTCCGGTTGGGCGGGGAGGAGCAGCACATTGTCTAGTTGCTTGGCGATACTCATATCCACACCAGCCACCGTCACCTCAGCACCCTGGGGTACAGCCAGGATACGCCGCACTACCGGCACGTTGGGTTGACCGGGGGTGCTTGAATCATTATCGACACCGGGCAGCGCCAGTTCCATATAGTCATTGCCATCGGACGCCTTGACCGGCCAGAGTTGGGCCTTAGGCAAGGTCGCCACGGCGGCAAAGACGGTGTTGTCAGCCTGGAGAATCTCAACGTTGATCAGTTCTTTGCGGTTGAAGATGGGCAGTTCGGGTGTTTCGATCACCGGTTGCTGTTGGGCCGGCGGACAATTGTTGAGACCATAGCGCACCGCATTGGCAAACAACTGTTGACCATTGGTGTTCATGGCGCGTGGGTTGCCGGCGAAGCCCCACAGTTGATGACAAACCTTGCCAAACTGTTCGGCCATAAGCGGGTAATGGGTTTGGTCACTGGGTTCGCGACCGAGCGCTGTCACACCGGCTATGGGCGCCGGCAGGTGAATGCCTACTTCAGCAACAGCATCGTTATACAGGGCAAGTGGCCCCGGCAGCAACGCCGTCAGATTATAGGGGAATTGATAGTAGGGCAAGCTTGCGTCGCCGATCACTTCCTTCTGCGTCCCATGCCAGCCGTTGCCCCAGCCGATGTGCATGGTCAACTGACCAAAATAGGCATAGCCGCCGCCACCGACGCCGATGATGGGGCGTTCGCCACGCGCAATGTGTTGGGGTTGAAGAACGGCATTCCCCCACTTGTCCAGTGCCCCCGTGTCGTCGCCGATAACAATTAGCTTATAGACACTAAAGTTGGTGGCTAACACATCGTTGATGTGGATTAATTGAACACTGTAGCCCTCGCTGCCAAGAAAAGCCTGGAAGGCCGCGGCTGAAGCCGTATCGGTGTCAAAGACATAGGCGATGTCATAGGTGGGCAATTGGGGAGCGCGGGCGCGCAAGCTGATATCCAGGCCCAGCGTACCACCTAGGTGCGCCGGCACGGTTTGCGGCGGCAGTTTAGACGTAAGTCCAAAGAAGAAAGAGCTATCGCCCTTACCGCGACTGGCGCCGACACAGACCGCGGGGTCAAAGCCAAAGGTGATCTTGCCGGCCTCTTGCACGGCAGACACCGGCTTGACATTGCCCAGACCCCCCTTGGTGACGACAAAGACCTGCTCTGGTTTGGCGTCGCCGTTATAGTCCATCGCAACCACCGGACCAAAGTCGATGCTCATCTCGGTGACACAAGATGCCGCCGTCACGCCCACGGCATTGCGCAGGTCGATGCGATAGAGGTAAGGATAAAGCCCCGCGCCACTCGTACCGGCTTCACCGGCCGGCCAGAGGCGAGATTGGAGAAAGGCGTCGCCAGTGGCAGCCGGGGGCAGGAAATGGGAAGCGAGGTCATCTACGGTGATGGTACAATCGGTGTCAAAAAGACAGTTGATATTGGGGGCAGCGACTTCGACGATGGTGAGGGCAATGGCCGCAGCTTCGACAACCGGTTTGGCTGTCGGTTTGGCAACGGGGGCAGCTTGCGCGACCGGGGTTGCGCCCAGCGTCATGGTCAAGAGCATGGCTGTCACCATCACGATGGCGAGCAGCCGCTGGATCTGGCGCAGTTTGGGTAGAGCATAATGCGAGCGAAACATAAGTAAACCTCCTGTTTATGATGAACGGGGGATGAATTGCCTGTTTGTCACACAGGGGTGACAAGGTGCAGTGTACAGGAAGTTTAGAAGTGGCGCGATAAGGTGGGGCACGGGGAGCGTGTGTTGTGGGTCACAAGGGAGAAAATTGCAATCAATTTGCAAACGTAATGTTCAGAACAAATGTGTTATGCTATACTTATGCTTATTAAGACTTTGCAGACTAACAATTAGGAAACAAATGTTACAATTATCTCTACTCACCGGCACAGATACCCCGATCAACTCAAAGCAACTAACCAATTTCTCATTTTCTCATCATGAAACTTGTGAAGAAAATGCACGGCAGGCTTTGGAAAATCGTTATGAAAACCTCCTAGAGGAGACTGATAAATTTAGTCGCCGCACTGTCAGTTTCCAGGCCAACAAAATTGAAACTTTGCATAATTGGTTCAAGTATCGTGAAGGATTTTCCGCACAGTTGGTTGAGATTTTGCTTAGTGAGTTTGATATTCGTCCTACACAGTCAATCCTCGATCCTTTTGCTGGATCATGCACAACACTATTGGAAGCGAAGCTTAATGGCTTTAACGCGGTTGGCATAGAACTATTGCCTCATTGCCATCTTGCTTGGGATGTTAAGTCTAAAGTTTTTGATTATGATATCAACGAAATCTGCTTTATTCGCGATCTTATCCGCAAGGTAGAACCGCTGCCAACTACTAAGCCGTTTCCGCATTTGACTATTACAGAGGGTGCGTTCCCACCGGAGACGGAAAGAGCAATTGTAGATTATAAATTATGGTTTGCAAATCTAGATATAAGCGACACGGCTCAAAAATTGTGTGACGCAACTTTGATGAGCATCCTTGAAGATGTTAGCTATACTCGTAAAGACGGTCAGTATTTGCGTTGGGATGGGCGGGCAGAAAAAGCTGTAACGCGGAATAAAACGCGGCTAGCAGAAGGAAAAGAACCGGTTATTGGTATTGATAAAGGAACATTGCCGACTGTAAGACAATCCTTACTACCTAAATTTGATAGCATCATTCGAGATATTTGTGAGCTACAGCATCAACCCCCACCAGCAAGCAATCAACAGTTAGTAAAAGGCAACAGTTTATATGTCCTACCGCAAATGGCACCAGACCAATTCGATGCGGTTATCACCTCTCCGCCTTATGCTAACCGATATGACTATACACGCACCTACGCACTTGAGTTGGCCTACCTACAGGTAGATGATGAGATATTTGGGCTACGTCAGGGTTTGCTCTCATGCACCGTGGAGAATCGATCAAAGACGACTGATCTGAAAGAATATTACGGTTCTTTGGGGCGCATTGATGACTACAAGAAGATCATAAAAATTATTCAAAACAATTCAGCTCTTAAAGAAGTCAACACGGCACTCACTATTCGCGATAGGCGTGGGGAAATCAATAACCGTGGCGTTCTGAAAATGATCGAGCAATATTTCTCAGAACTTACTTTTATCTATGGCGAACTATATAGAGTTTGCCGCAGTGGCGCATATGTAACCTTTGTCAATGACAACGTACGTTATGCTGGAGAGGCCATTCCCGTTGATTTGATCTGCACAAATCTTGCCGAACAAGTCGGATTCACGCCTATAAAAGTCTATGTTTTGCCACAGCGTAAAGGAAATAGTAGCCAACAGATGGGAAAGTTTGGTCGGCAAGAACTACACAAGAGTGTTACCATTTGGAAAAAACCTTAAAATTTTATTTTGACGACAAGACTGAGCAGGCAATTCATGCGTTTTCATGATCATCTCCATTCAGCTAAGGACTTAGTGACACCATATGCAGAAGTTAGAACCGGCTTCATTAAATTAGCGCTTGAAAAGAATCGTCAAGCAACACCTTTTATTCAGGAAGCCAAGACCTTAAAAGCGCTTGCATTACAGATCACCCAACCGGCTGATTTACTCAATATGCATGAGTTAAGGCCAGCGATTCTGACTGCTGCCGGTGTATCAGACAAGGCTCGAAAATATTTGACAGAAGACGACCAAATTGAAGCCATCAAAGGCCTGGTTGATAACTTTCTTGAGCCAGCCGGGAGAGATTTTATTGATGAATTGGTTTTTCGCTTCCTGCTAACGCGAGGAGATGCATTAGGTGGAAGAATGCGCAATCTTGCCGGTATATTAGCAGAGCATAAGCTGACCAGAGTCATCATCTCAACACTTGCGCTGCAAGACAAACAATTTTCATGGCTGAACGCAGCGACACGACTTTGGCAAGTAGGTAATAAAGATGACTCTGACATTGAACGCTATGTACGTGGCTTACTTCATTGGTGCCGCCATCGCGTCTGCAATGGCAGAAGAGATATTTTTACAACTTCAGCGTGGTGAGTTATCAAATGCCGCTAATTTAACAAACGAACAACAGATAGTGTCACTTTGTCAATGGCTCGTGACTTTATAGGAGGATGGGATCGCAAGATTTTTTAAGCGATCAATTTCCGCTTTCATATCATCGGCAGCAGTAACCGCCATTTCCCAATCAAAGTAATCCTGCTCTGTTTCGAAATCAGGAGTAGCCGTTAGGATGTGTTGCCGAAATGGTTCGAAGGGTTGACCATATTTACCTTCAAATTGGCGATTCATTGTCTGATATCGAATCAGGTTTTTCTGGGCATGCTCCAACAATAAACGCGCCATGACTGCTTCCAAACTTACATTGGGGAATAGTCGCTGGGCGCTGGAGGTTATTGCGTCACGTTCAATAGCTACACTCATTACTACTTTCCTAGCTTCTTCATCCGTCCCCTACTTATCATCATAAAATCATAGCATATTTACTTACGCATGAACAATTTACAGATGAACCCATCAATTCTTGTCTTGTTATCCCAGGGTCATTAGCATAGATAACAAAAACGCCCACCAGGTTGGTGGGCGTTTTTATTGTAATATCTTTAGCTTTCCACTGTCACTGGCAGTTCCACCAGAATGGGGGCCTGTTCCAGTTTGATGAAGGTGAGCTTGCTCTCCCCTTCCAGGGTCGGATCATAGTCGATCACGATATGATCGCTGGTCTGATATTCACCTTTGAGCAGGCGTTTGCTCAATTCGTTCTCCACTCGGCGCTGCAAGAGGCGGCGGATCGGGCGCGCCCCGTAACTGGGATCATAGCCCACTTCGGCCAGATGGGCGGCGGCTTCTTCGGTCAGTTCTGCCGTGAAACCAAGTTCGATCAAACGGCTGCCAATGTCATGCATCAGCAGCATGACAATCTTCTGCACCTCGGCCTTGGTCAACGTATCAAAGACGATGATCTCGTCGATCCGGTTTAAGAATTCAGGGCGAAAGAGTCGCTTCAATTGGTTGGCGTACTCACTCTGGCTATATTTGCTCTCGTCAAAAACCGGCGTCGAGAAACCCATCGGCCCACGCTTGACCACGTCGGCGCCCACGTTGCTGGTCATGATGACCACCGTGTTGCGGAAGTCTACCGTGCGCCCTTGGCCGTCGGTCAGATGACCATCGTCCATGATCTGAAGCAACGAGTTCCACACTTCGGGATGGGCCTTCTCGACCTCGTCAAAGAGAATCACCTGATAGGGTCGGCGACGCACTTGCTCGGTCAACTGACCACCCTGATCATAGCCCACATAGCCGGGGGGAGCGCCAAAGAGACGGCTCACCGTATGCGGCTCACGGTATTCGCTCATGTCGATGCGCAACAGGGCATCATCATCATCAAACATAAAGGCGGCCAGCGCCTTTGACAACTCGGTTTTACCCACACCCGTTGGCCCTAGGAAAAGAAAGGTGCCAATCGGGCGGCGTGGATCTTTAAGACCGCTACGCGCCCGGCGGATGGCGTCACTCACCGCCACCACAGCCTGCTCCTGGCCGATAATACGCTGGCGCAGATGGCTTTCCATATCGAGCAGCTTTGTGCTCTCGGTCTGGAGTACACTGTTGACGGGAATTCCGGTCCAGGTGCTAACGACCTGAGCAATGTCAGCAGCTTCTACCAACTCATCCAAGCCGGCCTCTTCGCGCCATTGGCCAACGGCCTGGGTGTACTCTTCTTCTAAGCGCACACGGTCAGTTTTATATTTTGCCGCGTTTTCATAATCACGGGAGGCCCATGCGCCCTCTTCCGCTGCCACCAATTTATCCAGCTCCCCCTTCATCGTTTTTAGGCTCTGGGGCATGGAATAGATGGCGACGCGCAATTTGGCAGCGGCTTCATCCATTACATCAATCGCCTTATCGGGCAAACGGCGGTCATTGACATAGCGATGGCTCAGCTTAACGGCTTGCACCAGGGCTTCGTCTTCATAGACCACATGATGGTGTTCTTCATAGCGTCCGCGTAGACCGCGCAGGATCTCAATGCTATCCTCAACTGATGGCTCATCGACATAGACTGGCGCAAAACGACGCTCTAGGGCTGAGTCTTTTTCAATATGCTGGCGATACTCATCTAATGTGGTTGCGCCCATGCACTGAAGTTCACCACGGGCCAACGCCGGCTTGAGCATGTTGCTGGCATCAAGGGCACCGGCAGCATTGCCTGCTCCCACCACCGTATGCAACTCGTCGATGAAGAGCATGATTTCGCCTTCGCTGCGCTGTACTTCTTCAATACAGGCTTTCAGACGCTCTTCAAATTCACCCCGGAAACGCGTGCCGGCCAACATGGCGCCCATATCGAGGGAGATCACACGTTTGCCCAACAATGGCTCCGGTACATCATTGGTGACAATCTGCTGGGCCAGCCCTTCCACAATCGCGGTCTTGCCGACGCCGGCTTCGCCAATCAACACCGGGTTATTTTTTGTACGCCGACAGAGCACCTGCATCATGCGCAGAATTTCGCTATCGCGCCCGATCACCGGGTCAAGCTTGCCTTCACGCGCGGCCTTGGTCAAATCGCGGCCATATTTTTCCAACACGCGATATTTGCTCTCCGCATTGGGTTCGGTAATCCGCTGCCCTTTGCGCAGATCGCGAATGGAGTCCTGAATGCGTTCCTTATTTACTCCCGCTTCACGCAGAATATTGGCGCTTGGCGTATTGCGTTCACTGGCAATGGCCAGGAAAATGTGCTCGGTGCCAACATACTCATCTTTCATCTTGCCGGCTTCTTCTTGGGCCACATCCATGACCCGCTTGAGGCGCGGCGTGATAAAGACTTGGGCTGTAGAAGCATTGCCATAGGGGTTATTGCTGGCCTTAGGCGCGCTCTCCAAGACGGTCTCCAACTTGCGGACAATAATCTCCACATTCGCTTCGGCTTTTTGGAGAATCTGGGGGATCGTACCATCATCCTGTTGTGCGAGTGCCAGGAACATATGCTCGGTATCCACCTGCGTGTGTTTATAGTGTTGCAAGATTTCGTAAGCCCGCATAGCGGCTTCTTGCGCTTTTTCGGTAAATCGATCAAATCGCATCATGGGTGGCTATTTCCTTGATTGCTGTATTTACGTCGTGTGGTCGCGTAGTCTAGAGTCGCGTAGTCCACAGTCAGATAGTCCGTAGTCTTTAGTTTATCGCTATATTTTCCAAAGTCGATACTTGGGATTATCTGACTCACGACTTCTTGACCTTAGACTACGCGACTTAGGACTCTCCCCACACGAGAACTCAATGGTTTATTTATATCATGGAAGACGTAAAAAAGGGTAGGTCAGATTCCCAAAAGCGACTTCTCTAATGCAAGACAAACAGCCAAATAACAAAATGTTAACACAAGGGAATTTTGGGTTTTAGGTTTACTCTCCTGCCATCGCCGCTTAAAATCACAAATCTAAAATCCAAAATTAATAGCGGGTCAGCGCACCGATCTTGCCGGCGGCAGCGAGTCTGGGGTGATGATCGAGAATGGTGACGCCGATACTTTGTGCCATCGCCCGCCGCAGTACGCTATCGACGGCATCGGGCAGGCTCTGCACCTTGCCGCTGGCAAGCTCACTTTGTTCATTCAATTCCAGGAGGATATAGCCAGAATCAACAAAACGATAGGCCGGTTGTTCATAGTCGGACAATACGACCACATGCTGGGCGCGCCCATTCTGCACCGCCGTCAGCGTTTCGGCCAAGCCCAGGATAGCATTGCCACCTTTGTGTGCGGTTGTAATGATTTGGTCCGTCAATACGGTGGCTTCATCGACGGCAGCTTTTTGCACCAACAGGGCAGCTTGATCACGGACTTCCGCCGGTGTTGCACTAGTGTCTGCACTAATGTGACCAACCACCATAGCGCGTAGGCGATGGCTGAGCAACTCTTTGAAACGTGCCACATTTTTCTCGGTGCCAGCCAAAATCAAGCGGCGAGTCTCTGTCTCGCGATAGAAGGCTTCCGCCAGTTCAGCGGCATCCTGTAGATTTTGGCGTGCTTGCTGTACTTCTTGTCGTTGATAGCGCTGCGCCGACCAGCCACCGGCGCGGTGGAGCTTGATTTCTTCGCCAAAATAACCTTCAGCGCTTTCCAAATCCCCCATGTGAAACAAATAGAGGCGGGCACCCTCCTGATCGATGTGAATCACTCCATAGCGTTCATAGGTGTCGAGCAACTTGGCCAGGGGACGTACATAGGGGCGGTAGAAGACAAACGCCTTATCCTCCATGAGTGCCTGAAAGCTTTGCGCCCACCAAAAATTAGCCGCATCACAACTAAAGAGCGCGATGCTTCGCCCTTGACGATTATAGCCCATCTCGATATAGTGCTGCACGCGCTCCAGATCGGCCTTAGCAGCCTTATTGGCTTTATGGAGTAGATTACGGAGCGCCAGCCGATAGCTCTCGACTGACCGTTGCTGGGGATCAACGTTAAGATAGACGCTGAGGACGGGATGTTCATGATTCTCAAATTCAACTACTTGTTGGATGTCGAACTTTGTAAGCATACGAGTCTCCTTGGCCTTGCGTTCTGTAGGGTGTCGTCGATTGACGTGGCAATCGATTCGTGTGTCATTATGTTGCCTGTTAGAGCGGGGTAAGTTCACATAGGCCAACTTAGCATTTTCTGCTTGGCTTGTCAAGGACGCAACATTCCTACCACATTCCTATGCTGTATTTTAGCTTCGGGGTGCAAGACCTGTCAGGTTTATACAAACCTGACAGGTTTGCCCAACTTGAAATGTCCCGACAAGTCACGCTTTACACAAGAAATGGCTTTGCTCTTTGTGCAAAATGTCGATTGAAACTACATCCTATTTTGAGTATAGTATAGCTAGTTGAGACGAAATGCAGGAGAAATGCTAATGCATCTATCTTGAAGCGCAAGCGTTTTCTCTCAACAAGGCAAAGTTGCCTGGGGAGCCAACTTTGCTTGCCTTTCTGTAGGATGGTTACTCTCCTTTGGTTCCTCCCTTCCTCCTCGGGCCCACTGATGTCCGGCACAACGTCGGTGGGCTCAACTTTTTTCTACAGTTCTCCATCGCCTTTTCTATCCCAGCGGCTTCCAAAAAATTTGGAATCTAAAAACTTCCAGGAAGTTTTGGGCAGGTACAGAGTGCGCGGCACTGGCCGGAATCTATCCGGCCAGTGCAAATGATCTTGGCCAGTGCCGCGCACTCTCGTGGTCTCCGCGCCTCGTTCTATATGTGATATCGCGGTTGCAAGGCGGTCCAATTCATAGACTGCATATTTTCCACCATGTCTACTTACCTACCTGTTTACCGATGTACCTATCTACCTGTTTACCTATAGTGTTCCTAAATGATTCGTATAAGACCTGACAGGTTTGCGAAACCTGTCAGGTCTCCACAACTCAAATAGGAACACTATATCTACTACTTAAAAATCGACATCATAGTGCTGGAAGCGCCGGTTCAGCTTTACCAGCTCTTTGACTAGGCGCATAGTCTCTTGTGGATCGCGCCCGGCGATTCGATCCACTTTGCAGCCATGTTTGACTAGGATTGCTTCATTGGCCGCGCTAATACTGGCTTCACCGCCAACCAAGGTGACATATTCGGCATACTTCGCATCTTCGATGGCAAAGCCAACGGTAGGCTGAAAACGCTCAATATACGCCAGCACATCGCTAAAGGTGTAGACCCCCAGATCGCGCCCTTCCTGCTGGCCCAGCAAGAGGTAGTGGCGAATATTTTTGACACCAATCCCCGTTTGCACTTGTTCGATACGCTCGAAGAGCAAGTCGCGCCAGCGGTTGCCCATCGTCCATTCACTGCCGGGGCAGACAGTCGTATTTTCAGGAAATTCACGGTGCCCCCAGACGCGCGCCATAGGCAGGTGCAGTTCCTGCATCAGCCAGGCAATCAGATGGGCGCCTGAGCGCAGTTGCGATGACGTGGGAATGCGCCCGTTCATAAAACTACCACCAAAGACCACACCCACCGTATAGTTATTATGGCGATACACATGATAGCAAATGGTTTCCAGATGATTCGTCTGTTCAATCGCACCATCGGCGTGGATAAAATAGTGATACCCAATGCCGGGCCACGCCTCTTTGCTGCGACCGGGATCAGGTGCCACATGCATTTCGGCTATGCGCAATGGCCCCAGTGCAGGTGGGGCAGCCGTATGATGAACGGCAATATGCGAGATCTGACTCAGTGAACGCCGTTCATAGCGGAGGTTGGGATGCTTGGGCAATTGATCGACAATCACGCGCTGTGACGGCTTGGGAATGATATAGTTTTTGTTGGTTTGCAACTTTTCCTGTAGCTCGCCCTGCAGCCGATGATTCTCGCTCTCAATGCGCGCCTTTTGCCGCTCAAAGAGGGCGTGACGCTGTTGCACACTTTCCAACGTCTGTTCCAGTTCCCCAATCCGCACCCGCAGCGTGTTTTCAATCGCTAATGGATTGATCTCACCGGTGGCGCGGCGCACCGCAGCGATCAACTGCTGCTTCCAGAGACGACCTTCCAACCATTGCTCACCTGGTGAAGCATGGTCAATAAATTCGCGCAAACCTTTGACACTTTCCACCGCCAATTGCGGAAAGCGTTCAATCAACCAGGCAATTAATTGTCCGCCGGCATAAAGTTGCTCATCGGTCGGAATGGCATCATGAAAGGCGCCGGCAAAGGCAATGTTGATCGCCTGCGCCAGATAGACTTGATTTGTCTCCACCACTTCGTCGAGCGGCTGAAACTGAGAAATATGCCCTTTCTCATCAATGCCAAAATCATAGAGAATGCCTGGCCAGTCGCTACGATGGGCTTCGGCAATTTCCTTCCAGGGCACCGTCGGCGCGACACCCGTGTGATTAATGACGATATGCTGCACCTTTTCCGGTGGGCGTGGGATATAGCGCTGGACATCGCGCGGCAACTCATAAATTAGATTCTGGATATAGAGCCGGCTATCGGCCAATTCTGACTGGGCCTCCAATTGGCGGCGCAGGACCGTGATCTCGGTTTGTAGACGGGCATTAAAGAGGCGCAGCTTCTCCTGCTCCGCTTCGGCTTGCTTAAGGGCAACCTGTAAATCGCTCTTTTC
>Ga0163153_10004202_pt1 | contig 18355 bp, 16 predicted proteins | sample OliLakLV19MP6IB1_FD_148629 | JGI IMG/M metagenome (GOLD analysis project Ga0163153, IMG submission 148629) | Freshwater microbial mat bacterial communities from Lake Vanda, McMurdo Dry Valleys, Antarctica - Oligotrophic Lake LV.19.MP6.IB-1 | ecosystem: Environmental > Aquatic > Freshwater >... | reverse complement strand
CTCATGGGCGTTGCGGTTCGGTCCTGGCGGGCGCTTTCAGCAGTTCGCCGACGCGCTTTTCAAGCGTGGCGAGGTAATCCGCGATGCTCCAGGCCACCTTCTGTCCATTGGCGCTGAGTTCAATGCCGCTGACCAGGTCCGGCGCGGCCTCGAAACGGACGCGGACTTCAGCCGAGAAGGTTTCGTTGAGCGCATTCTGTATCGCCACCTGTTGCGCCTCGGGCATCTCAAACGTGCTGCGCACCAGGGCCGCTTCGGACGCGGTCTTCAGGGCCGTGGAGAGGCCTTCCTTCGTCTGGGCGTCCATCTCCCGCAGGCGGCGCGTAAACACCTCGCTTATTTGTTCTTCCAGACTGGTTTCGGCAAGGTCGTCCAGTGTCTTGCGCGTGATCGAAAAGACCTCCTTGCGCGTCAACCGCGTGATCTCGTCGTTCAGGTCCTGTTGTTCGCGGTCCAGGGCGTCCTGGCGTTTGGCGCGCATGTCTTCAGCTGCCTGCCGCGCTTCGTCCATCAGCCGCTTGTATTCGGCTTTGACCGCCTCCTTGGCCTGGCGCAAGCGTTCAGCGTGCTGTTGGTCGAATGCCTCGTTCTTGTGGGCAAACGCATCGCGCTCCGACTTCGCCTCGGCCATCTTCGCCTCGGCGTCCGCGAGTTGAGCGGCGATTCGGGCCTCCCGCGCGTCGATGGCATCGAGGATGGGCTGGTAGAGGAAGCGCTTCAGCAACCACACCAGGATGAGGAAGTTGAGCAACTGCGCGCCGACGGTAAACCAGTCGAAGAGCATGACCTACTTTCCAGCGACTTGGGCGATGGCGCTGTTCCAGAACGGATTGGCGAAGATGAGGATCATCGAGAGCACGAAGCAGTAGATGGCCGTTGATTCGATCATCGCCAGACCGACAAACAGGGTCCGGGTGATGGTGGCCGAGGCGTCGGGCTGCTGCGCCAGCGAGGTCAGCGCCGTCGCAACCGCGCGACCCTCACCCAGTGCCGGGGCCATGGTGCCGAAAGCCGTGGTAACGCCAGCAGTGACGATCGAGGCGACTGCGATAAGGGTCAGGCTGTCCATGATGGGTCCTTTGGTTGGCTGGTTGTCTCAAACATCGGGCGCCAGCCCGGTTCCCGTCTCAGGTCTGGGCTGGTGAGTACGCGTGGCCGCCGCGATGTAGACCGCAGACAGAATGCTGAAGATGTAGGCCTGCACCATGCCGGTGAGCAGCCCGAGCAGCGTCATGACGATGGGGAAGACGAAGGGCGTGATGGCCAGCAGGATGGCGATGATCATCGCCCCGCTCATCATGTTGCCGAACAGGCGAATCGCCAATGCCAGCGTGCGGGAGACTTCGCTGATGATGTTGAACGGCAGCATCAGGATCGTCGGTCTCACATACGACTTGAGGTAGCCGCCCAGGCCCTGCTCGGCGATGCCGAACAGCGGCACGGCCACCATGACGCACAGCGCCAGCGCCACCGTGGTCGACAGCGAACCCGTGGGCGCCTGGTAGCCGGGAATGATGGTGCACAGGGCAGCCGCGGCGATGAACAAGAAGATCGTGCCGATAAAGGCGAGATATTTCCGCGGCTGGCTGAGGCCGACTTCCTCGATCTGCTTCTCGATGGCAGTGACGACGATTTCCAGCAGGTTCTGCCAGCGGGAGCGCTGCAGATCCCTGGAAAGCCTGCGCGTGACAAGTGTTGAACCCACGGCCAGCACGAACATCAAGCCCCAGGTGAACACGATGGTGGCGTTGAGCTTCACAAAGTCGTACTGCCAGAAGATCATTTCGTCGGGACTAAGGCGCATGGCGGGCCTCCGCTGTTCGGGCCTTCGGAGAGGCAATCGGTGGCCGGGTGAGCCAGGTGACGATGAAACGCGCGACAACAAATCCAAGCAGACACATCAGCATCCGTTGCCAAGCCCCGCCCGCGACAACATACAAGCCTGCCAGCACGACGCCTGTGCGCAGCGCCAAACTGCCGATAAACCAAAGCGCCGGCCGTGACGACGCCATACCCTTGCCCACCGTCCACCACAGGCCGCCGAAGAAGATCGCGCCCAAGAGCAGGCCCGCCATCCCCGCCAGGCCCAGCATTGAGGCTTCATTCATCATTTGCCTTCTGCTCCTCGCGCATGGCCTGGTCTTCCCGGGTGATCCAACGCCAGGCATTGAAACAGCCGATCGCGAGACCGGCCACCAGCAGCGCCAGCGTCCAGGAGCGGCCGCCCGGATAGCGCTGGTCAAGCCACAGTCCGAGCACCGCACCGAGCAGCGTCGGGATCGCCACAGACCAGCCGATCAGGCCCATCATGCCGAGGCCGAACCAAACGCCCGCGGTGGTGTGCCGCCGCGCCCTCAGCTTGCGCGCGGCCTTGGCGCCGACCTGCCCGGCCAGGTCCGGTTCGCTGTTCGAGGGGGGCTTCGGCGCGTCACCCATGCCGAAAGGCCTCGAAGCGACGCAGAAATCCCGATTCCAGCTTGGCCATGACCGAGCGCACGTTTTGCTCATGGTGGTTCAGGGCCAGAAACTCCTGCGTCACCGCATCGCGCAGCTGGCCGAGGTCGGCGCCGCCCAGCGCACGGCGGACAGAAACCAGCACATTCGGGCCGCTCTTGACCAGCACGCCTTCGTCCACGGCCACGTAAACCTCCCCGTCGGATTCGGTTTCGTAGATCAGGATGCCCGGCACCAGCGCCGCCACGCAATCGAGCCGGCGCGGCAGCAGGCCGAACGCGCCCTCGCGCGTCTCCGCGACGATGCGCGACACGCCGGTTGTTTCGGCGAAGACCTGGAAGGGCAGGAGCACCTTAAGATTCATGTGTGTCTGCGGCATGCTCGGCCTTCGCTTCAGGCTTCGATTCTTGCTTTGATTTTTCTTTCACCTCAGTGACCGCTCCGATCATGTAAAGCGCGCTCTCCGGCGTGTCCTTGAATTCATCGCGGAGGATGCGCTCGCAGCCATCCAGCGAGTCTTCCAGGCTGACCAGTCTGCCTGTGAGGCCGGTGAACTGCTCGGTGGTGAAGAAAGGCTGGGTGAGAAAGCGCTCCAGACGGCGCGCGCGGGCAACCACCTTGCGGTCCTCCTGCGAAAGCTGCTCCAGGCCGAGCATGGCGATGATGTCCTTGAGTTCCGCATACTGGGCCAGGGTACGGCGGATTTCCTGGGCCAAAGCGTAATGGCGTGTGCCGACGACGCCCGGCGTAGCCATCTTGGAACTGGATTGCAGCGGGTCGATGGCCGGATACAGGCCTTCGCTCGCGCGTTTGCGCGACAGCACGATGGACGCGGAGAGATGCGAAAAGGTATGCACCGCTGCCGGATCGGTGAAGTCGTCCGCCGGCACATACACCGCCTGGATCGAGGTGATGGCGCCGCTATCGGTGTTGGCGATGCGCTCCTCCAACCCCGATAACTCGGTGCCCATGGTCGGCTGGTAACCCAGCCGCGACGGCATCTGGCCCATCAGGCCGGAGACTTCCATTCCAGCTTGGAGGAAGCGAAAGATGTTGTCGATGAGCAGCAGCACGTCGCGGCGCTCATCGTCGCGGAAGTACTCGGCCATGGTCAACGCGGCATGGCCGACACGGAAGCGCGCGCCCGGCGGCTCGTTCATCTGGCCGAACACCATCACCATGTTGGGCAATACCCCGGCGGCTTTCATCTCCCGGTATAGTTCCTCGCCTTCGCGGCTGCGTTCGCCGATGCCGCAAAACATGCTGACCCCTTCATGCTGGCCGATCATGTTGTGGATCATTTCGGTGAGCAGCACCGTCTTGCCGACACCGGCCCCCCCGAACAGTCCCGCCTTGCCGCCGCGTTCCAGTGGCACCAGCACGTCGATGACCTTGATGCCTGTCTGGAAAACCTCTGACTTGGTCGACCGTCGCACCAGCGGCGGCGGCGCCCGATGCACCGAACGCCACTCGACATCGACCAAGTCCGCTTCGCGGTCGATGACGTTGCCGAAGACGTCGAACATACGCGAGAGAATGCCCGTGCCAACAGGCACCTGTAACGGCCTGCCGGTGTCCTCTACCGCCATGCCGCGCGCCAGTCCCTGGGTCAGCGTCAGGGCAATCCCGCGCACATGACGCGCATCGAGTTGCGCCAGCACCTCGATGACGATCTGTTTTTCCGCTCCTGTGCGCAGCACCGTGTAGATCGGAGGCAAATTCGAGTCAAACCGCACATCCACGACGCTGCCGCGCACCGACACGACCACGCCGAGGTTCGAAGCATCGGATTGGGGCGGATCGTCAGACATCTGCTGGTATGGGCGCCGTGGAGGTGTTCGCTTCTTCGGTATTCCGGGGGTGGGCGCAATGGGACATACAGTTGGCCAGCGGCGACATCGTTGCGGCGAAGATGGCAAGCGACGGCGGTACGACAATGACGGGGGCAAGAATGGGAAACGCCGAAGTCGGGCAAACGCAACTGCGATGAGCGCGCATCAAGCGCCAGAGCAAATCAAAGCGGTGGTTCTCGCACATCAGCACCACCGGGCCGAGGTTGATGCCGAAGTGATAGGGCGATGTCCAGCCCGCATGGCCATCGCTTCGGGCTCGTCCGAAAAGCTCAAATTGAAGCTGCACCTGAAGCAATATTCGCCAGTGACTTGTGGATAGACGTCGTGAAAGTACTGAAGCGACGGTAGCACGATCTCGGGCGCCATAGTCTTTCCGACCGCCGCCGTCGCGCTCCACTGCGGGCGGTGCAGGAACAGGTAGTCGAAGGCAACGCTGAGGCAGTGGTTCGGTGGCAGACGAGGATGAAACGATGGCCGGCGAACTCGGCCGCAGCCGCTTCGCCACGGGCGAGCGCGACGTAGCGGTCGTGGGCCAGCGGCTGCACTCTGTCTTGATCCAGCAAGAACAAGCGGCTGGCATGCGGATCAGGCGTACAGGCTCTTGACGGCCATCCGGCATGCCCCTCAGCCGGTCCTTCGTACACCGGCGCAAAACCGCCACCGGGAGTGCGGAAGTTCGTCGTCTGGCCCTGGTACAACCGCGCCGCCACCCATTGCACGCGGCCGTCATAGACGTAGTCGCGCAGGTCGAACTTGAGCACCTGCACGGGTTCCTGGTTCGAGATGACCCGCCCGCCGGGCGCCACCAGCGCTTGCGCGACATAGCCACCGGCAAGGATCTCCTGCCAGACACGCTGGGTGAGCTTGTCGCCGCGGTATGCGGCGCGTCCGCCGAACCCGGCGAAGGGCTTGAAGAACAGGCGTCGCCGCTCGCGCCACAGGCGCTCTGCATGCTGCGCCTCCACGATTTCGGTATGGGGAATGCCGGCCAGCAGAACGTCTTGGGTGGCCTGCGGCACGTCCAAGGCCTGCAGCCGCGTTGCATCGCCGAGCAAGGCCAGGTTGCGCTTGTCCGCGTACAGCGCGTGCGCCTGCGGGTGCGGCGTGAGCACCATCGCGTTGCCCAGGTACGCCTCGCGCAGCGTCGCGCTGGCGGGCTCAGCCAGCGAAAAGTCGGTCAGGCGATTGTAGACCAGGTCGATGGCCACCTCACCGTGCCAGAGCACGCCGGCACTCAAAGTGAACTCGGTCGGTGCGGCGATCACTGCGTGCAGCCCGCGCCGCTGGAACAAGCGCTGGAACAGCAGGAACTCGGGGTACAGATACTGTTGCTCGGGGTTCTCGTCCACGATGGCGATGCTGCGCAATGGCCGGTCGTGGCCGCAGAGCGACCACTCGTTGCGAAACATCGCAACGATCTCCTCCTCGAACGCATCTGCTGTGGCCGGCGGCGGCAAGAGGCCATCGACGGCCACGCAACAAGCGCGCTGTGCCCATGCCAGCACGGCATTGAGCATCGCACCGCCCGCATTGGTGTTGATCTCGATGAGCCCGAAGCTGCCTTCGGTGACGTGAAAGTCGTAGCCGAAGAACACACCTTTGGCGCCGCCGGGATCGTGGCGCGCGATGGCGGGTGCCGTGGCCAGAACCTCGTCGCAATAGGCCGGCAGTGCAACCACCGACTCGATAGCTTGCACCAGTCGAGCCATACGGAGCATGTGTTCGTGCGACAGAAAAACGGGGCGCGTTGCGAATAGATAGGGGCAGCGCTGCTGGATCAAATCGAACAGGCCCGGCTCGCCAATCTCCGACTCCAGTGACTGGCGCAGCGCCGAGGTGTCGAGGCTGATGCAGAAGCATTCGCTGTTCAGCACCTCCACTGACCATGAGTTCGCATTTTTGGATGTTTTGATGGTCATGCCTCGCTCTTGTGACAGTCGTAACTGCCATTTCGATCTCCGTTTCCGGGGCCCAGAGATATTTCAGTGCGGAATATCCTCCCGCGTGGTGGTCATGGCGCCACCCAGGCTCCAATATGTGCAATGTGGTCTGTCATGATGATGTTCTGCTTGTTGACCTTTGCATAGAATGGGTGCGCACTCGAGTCTTCAACAGGACTCGATCATTGGTCAGCATTTCGTCGTCTCGTCAACGGGAACAAGCGGGTAGTGCCGCCCGCGAAGGCGTACGCCTTGCCTTCGACGCTCAAGGAAATCGGCGGCGCCGCGCGATCATGTCCGCGGATCGTGAGGGCATCGCGGGTAAGTCGCAAGTCGAGCGAATGCCCGCGATAGCGAATGCGCATATCGAGCCGTTCCATTTCCAGCGGCAAGTCCGGATTGAGCCGCAGAACATCGCCCTCTACTTCAATCCCCGTGAAAACGCGCTCTACCAAGTCGACGCTGCCAGCCATCGCTCCAAGGTGTACCCCTTCCGCGGTGGTTCCCTGCTGGATATCCGATACGTCGCTTTGCAGCGCGTCGGCAAAAAACTTCATCGAGCGTGGCCGGTCAGAACGCGCCAAGACCCAGGCATGCACCACACGGCATAGCGTGCTGCCGTGGGACGAACGTGCGGAATAGTAGGTGACGTTCTTCGGAATTGTCTCGTACTCGAACGGATAGCCCAGGCGCTCAAACAGATCTTTAAGTTTCTCCGCCGAAAACAGATAGAACAACATCAATACGTCGGCCTGCTTCGAAAGCTTGTAGCGATTTGGGCTGTCGTTCTCCGCCTCGAGAATGAGGTCGAGGCGCTGGATATTGCCGTACCGGGTCCGGTACTCTTTCCAATCGAGCTCGCGCAACTTGTCGTAGCCCTCGAACTGGCTGACGATCCCGTCCTCTTGAAAGGGCAGGTACATCCTGCGGCTGATGTCGTCCCAGCGCGCGATCTCCTCCACTGACAAGACAAGCTGCGTCATGAGCTCGGCGCGGCGCAGGTCGGAGAGCAGGTCGAGCACCTCTAACGCTCTGCACAGCACCCACACGGCCATCATATTGGTATAGGCATTGTTGTTGAGGCCAGGCGTTGCTGAATCCGGATAGCCGTCGTGAAACTCGTCGGGGCCCATGACGCCACGAATCTCGTAGCGCCCACGCTCGTCACTGAAAGTAGCGATGCTGGACCAGAAACGGGCGATCTCGAGGATCAGCTCAGCGCCGTAAAAATGCAGAAACTCAAGGTCGTGTGTGACCTGAAAGTACTGCCAAACGTTGTAGGCAATGGCGCTTCCCACGTGGCGCTGGAGGTAAGAGTTGTCGGGCACCCAGCGTAGCGAGCGAGGATTCAGGTTGGCCGCCTGGGTCTCCTCCTGGCCGTCACTTGCGCTCTGCCAGGGAAACATTGCTCCCATGTATCCCGCACTGCGAGCGGCCGCGCGCGCCTCCCCAAGGCGGCGGTAGCGGTACATCAGAAGCGACCGGGTGATCTCGGGCATGCGATGATTGAAGAAGGGGAAGATGAAGAGTTCATCCCAGAACACATGGCCCTGGTACGCCTCCCCGGTCCAGCCGCGCGCAGGCACGCCGTGATCGACACCGATGGAGCTGGGCGATACGGCCTGCAACAGGTGAAACATGTTCAACCGAAGCAGCATCGAGACGTTCAACTCGAACCCGGGATCGGCTGGGAGAATATGCACGTCGAAGCGGCGCCACAAGTGCTTCCAGGCCAGGACATGATCCGCCATGACGGTATCGAAGTGACCCGAACGCCTGATGGCCTTGCGCGCCGCCAGCCCACACTCGGATATGGCGTGATCGCGCGAAGTATAGAAAGAAGCGTGCTTCTCCAGCACCAGCGTCTGGCCTTGCTTTACGTCGATCTCCAACTCCTGCCCGATGTAGCCCGGTTCTTCGATGGTCCGGCGCAGGACATCGGCCGGCCGTCCATCGAGGAACGCCCGCGTGCGCGCGGCCTGGGCGACATGAATGTTCGACTGGCTGGTGCGCACCAGCAGGCAGACGCTGTCCTCGCCGACGACCTCACCTGCTAGCGGCTCCAGGTGTTTGTTGTTGAATTTTCGGTACAGCTTCGCGCCGGCGTTGACGACCCGCCCGTCGATCGCCGAACGGACCGTTACGCGTGCCGACCAGTTCTCGGCGGTCAGCGCCAGTTCCAGCGCACCCAGGTGCATGTCGTCCATCGAGACCAGGCGCCGCTCCTGCAACAGGCTGCGTCGTCCTTGCTGGTCTTCGAAGCGCAGTGTCCGCAACAGCATGCCTCGTCGAAGATCAAGTTCCTGGCGGTACGACAGGAGCGTGACCGTCCTCGCATCGAACCGATCCTGATCGGCGATGTGAAGTTCGAGCGCAAGCCAGTTGGGAAAATTGACGAGATCCTCGTTCTCGACCACCCGGCCGGCGATATCGGTACGCAGCCGGTTATAGCCGCCGGCGAGGTAGGTTCCTGGGTAGTGGGTGTCATCCGCTACCGCCCAGGCGGCGGATGCGCGCGTCGCGAAATAGCCATTCCCCAGGGTGCATAGGGCCTCGCGGACTCCCTCGTGCGCCGGGTCGAACCGGTCGAATACCAATGACCACGCCGACGCGGGCTCTGCCGACACCCGGACCTGCGCCAAGTCGGTCACCACCACATCGGCGCCGGCTTCGCCCAGCGCCAACGATTGCCCGCCGCGATCGACCCCAATGACGCAGCCAAACCGGCCCGCGCGCCCCGCCTCGACGCCGGCAATCGCGTCCTCGACGACGACCGCACGCGAGGGTTCGATCGCGAGGCGCCGCGCCGCTTCCAGAAACGCATCCGGCGCGGGCTTGCCCTTGAGCCCGATCCGGGTGATGTCTTTCCCATCCACTCGCGCGTCGAAAATATCCGCAATGCCTGTCGTCTCAAGCACCTTCGCGCAGTTGTTGCTGGAGGAGACGACGGCCGTCTTGATCTGCTGCGCCCGCAGTGCTCGCACCAGCGTGATCGCCGCTTCATAGGGCTCGACACCGTGCTGCTCGAGATGTTCCAGAAAATACTTGTCTTTGAGATTGCCCAGCGCGCGCACGCTTTGGACACCCGGACCGTCTTCCTGCGCCCCCTGCGACAGCTCGATGTCGCGCGCCTTGAGAAAGGTCGTGACGCCATCGTAGCGCGGCTTGCCGTCGACAAAGCGCCGATAGTCGGTGTCGATGTCAAAGGGGACGAACGGTTCGCCTGTGTCAGCCGAGCGTTTCTCGAGAAACTCGTCGAACAGCCTCTTCCAGGCCGCCGCGTGCACGCTCGCTGTCCTGGTCAAGACGCCATCCAGATCGAACAGAACAGCGTCGTAGTCCTGTGGCGAGAGCGCACAAGACGAAAGCGGGGCACTCCCGGACGGACTCAAAGTTTGACCCGTTTCAGCAGTTGCGCGTTGATCGCCACCACCACCGTGCTCGCCGACATGAGCACCGCGCCCACGGCAGGTGTGAGCAGGATGCCCCACGGCGCCAGGACGCCGGCGGCCAGGGGAATCGCGAAGATGTTGTAGCCCGCCGCCCACCAGAGGTTCTGCACCATCTTCCGATACGTGGCCCTGCTCAGGGCAATGATCCGGGGGATGTCACGAGGATCGGATCTCACGAGCACGATGTGCCCGGCCTCGACGGCGACGTCGGCCCCTGCGCCGATCGCAATCCCGATATCGGCGGTGGCCAGGGCCGGGGCGTCGTTCACGCCGTCGCCGATCATCGCGACTTTCTTCCCTTGGGCCTGAAGCTCGCGGACCTTGTTGGCCTTGTCGTCGGGCAGCACTTCGGCAAACACGGTGTCGATGCCGAGCTCCTTGGCGACGGCATCGGCCACGGCCTGCGCGTCGCCGGTCAGCATGGCAACTTGGATCCCCCGTTCATGCAGCGCCGCAATGGCTTCGCGACTCTCTTCGCGGATCGCGTCCGCTACGGCGTAGACGGCCAGGGCCTGGCCGTCGCGAACCAGGTAGATCGCCGCCTGCCCGCGGTCGGCCGCGGCCCCGGCCGCCTCCAGCAGCGCCGGCGGCACCTGCACGTTCTCGGCCTTGAGGAGCGCCGGACCGCCCATGTGGTATTCCGCGCCGTCGATCGTGGCCGCCACACCCTTGCCGGTGATTGCGCGGAAGCCGTCGGCGGCAGGAACCTCTATGCCTTTGTCTTCTGCGGTCTTCACGATGCCCCGGGCGATCGGGTGCTCGGACTCGGATTCGATGCCGGACGCGATCCGAAGCGCTTCTTCCTCCGTCAGTCCTTCCGCGACGGACATGGCCACGACCCGGAACTCCCCGAGCGTCAACGTGCCTGTCTTGTCGAAAATCACAGTGTCGAGGTTGCGGGCCTCCTCGAGCCCACGCCGGTCCCGCACCAAAAGACCGTTACGGGCCCCCAGCGTCGTGGAGATGGCCACCACCAACGGCACGGCCAGTCCGAGCGCGTGGGGGCAGGCGATCACCAGCACCGTCACCATCCGCACCACGGAGAAGTCGATCGCTGCCCCCATCCACAGCCACACTCCAAGGGTGATCGCGGCGGCGGCGATCGCCACGACGGTCAGAAGCCGGGCCGCGCGATCTGCTAGGTGCTGCGCTCTGGATTTGGATTTCTGCGCATCGGCCACGAGCCGCATGATGCCGGAGAGCTTGGTCTTCTCCCCCGTCCCGGTGACCTCGACGCGCAAGGATCCTTCTCCGTTTATCGTGGCGGCGATCACCTCGTCGCCTTCCCGCTTCTTGACCGGCCTGGACTCCCCGGTGATCATCGCCTCGTTGATGTCGCTCTCGCCCTTGCGGACCACGCCGTCCGCGGGAACGCTCTCGCCCGGACGCACCAGCAGGAGGTCACCGTTCTGCAGCGCGCTGACGGCGACCTTCTCCTCACCCCCATCCGTGATCCGCGTCGCGGTGTCCGGAAGGAGCTTCGCCAGCTCCTTCAATGCGCCTTGAGCCTGGTTGATCGACCGCATCTCGATCCAGTGGCCAAGGAGCATGATCGTGACCAGCGTTGCCAGCTCCCACCACAGCGCATTCGCCTCGATCAGCCCGAACTGAACGACCCAGGAGAACAGGAAGGCGACCGTGATGGCGAGCGAGATGAGGGTCATCATCCCTGGCAGTCGGTCTGTCAGTTCCCGCCATGCTCCCTTCAGGAAGACCAGACCGCCGTAGACGAAGACGACCGTGGCGAGCACGGGCCCGATCCAGTCCGATCCGGGGAACTCCGGGGCCCGGTAGCCGAGGAGCTCCTGGATGTGGGCCGACCAGAAGACCACCGGAACGGTGAGAGCCAGCGAAAGCCAGAACCGGTCCCGGAACATCGCGGGAGAGTGGCCCTCGTGCTTGTCATGGTTCTCGTGGCCTGCGTGGCTGGACGCCGCTCGAGGCTTGTGGGGCTGCGCGCCTGGCGCTGATTCTGGCGCGGTGGACGTGCGCGCGGGTGCGGTGGCCGGCGCGTCCGGGGAAGGATCCGTTGTAGACGGCGGCGCCCTGTCTTGATGATCGTGTCCTGAAGGTGCGGTGGGCGTGACGGAAGCGGCGTCCTGTGGCGACTTCGGCGCAGTGGGCGCGGCGCTTGCAGGTGGCTCGCCCGGTGCCATGTCGCCTTCATAGTCCTCGTCCGTCGAAGCGACGGCGGTCTTGGCGGAAACGTGCCCGCGTTGGCGCACGGCCGACTTGATATCGGCGACCTCAAGTCGGGTCTCGTCGTAGCGCACGGTGGCAGTTTCGGCGGCGAAATTCACCGTCACGCTTTCGACGCCCGGCACGTCGCCGATCCGCTTCTCCACCTCATCCACGCTCAGCACCGACAGCATGGCGTGTACTTCGATAACGCTGGTCTTCATCTTGTTTCCTTCGCCGGCTGATGTGCAGAGTTCTTTGCCCGTGCCATGAAACCGACCGAGCACTTGAACAGGATCAGGTCTGCGCTCGACCGGACACTGGCGCGATGTGGGCTTCAACAGCCCACGCGGCCGCCACAAAGGGTGCCACCACGGGATCAGCCAATTCGAAGTTGGATGAGTCCTTCAACAAGGACTGAGAGCCGTCATCGCATGCCTTCAGGCATGACGCCTTGGTTGGCTCTGTGTCGCCATCTTCGTGCGTGAGGCCTTCGGTACGCTCCCCGGCCATGCCCGACGTTGTGCCTGCATTCGACAGGTGCGACGGTGGTGAACCGCGGTCGTGAACCCCGTGTGGCTCCAGCAAACATGCGTTGGCCACCCCTGACGCCATGGCGAACAGCCACATGAACAACATCGCACAGGCGGCATTGCGCCTGGTGCGGGTGCTCGGGAGCGACACTGCGCTCGGCATTTGGGGTCGGCTCCGGTGGAGAATTCCATTCCAACCATGCGCGAAGTGTCACGGTGCCGTCTGTGCGTTGTCGAACAGAGCAACGGCTCCGGAACAGAGCGTGTTCGACTACCTCTGGGTGAACCCATCGGCTGGCGTGGCTCGCCGAAAGCTGCGCCGCTTCAGCTTCCATCGGGACCCGATGTCGAACCCGAAGCACCTCGGCAAGCACCGTGGCGGTGGAACCATGGTGAATCCTGACGCGACCCCGGCTTCGGCCTACTGAATCGGGCATCATTGCGCCTTCGCGGATGGCAGTCCGGCCCGGTCCTGCGAATCGTCGACAGGGGTTATGCCAATGGATGACGCACTGCGTATTCAGTTGCTCGAAACCGGGCTGCTGCCGCTCGCCATTCTGCTGCTGATGCTCGTATCGGTGGAGCTGGGTTGGCGCGTGGGATGGGCAATGCAGGCGCGCCGTCCGGGCATCAAGGCGTCGGCCGACACGGCATTGATCGGTGCGATCTTCGGGCTGCTTGCCCTGCTCATTGCCTTCACGTTCTCCGGCGCATCAAATCGCTTCGACCAGCGGCGACATCTCATCATCGAGGAGGTCATTGCGATTCACACCGCGTACGTGGCAATCGATTTCCTGGCCGCGCCCGAGCAGCCCAGGATACGGCAACTGTTCAAGGACTTGCTCGACCACCGGATCGCGTTCTACGACGACGTGATGCATCCGACGTCGGTCGACAAGAAGACGCAGGAGCAGGCTGCGCTCAAGAAGGCGCTGTGGCAGGCATCGCTGCAAGCGGTCATGGGCGAGAAGGATGCGTTCACTCGCGCGATGGCGCGGCAGCTGCTGACCGATGTCGCGAAGATGTTCGATGCGATCGATGTCCAGCGGCTCGCCATGAAATTCCATCCTCCCCGGGTGGTGTGGTTCGCCCTGTTCCTGATGGCCCTCGTCGGCTCGTTCATGGCGGGTCACAAGATGGGACTCACGCAGGAACGCGACTGGCTGGTCATCATCGTTTTCGCGTCGCTCATGGCGGGGACCGTCTTCCTTACCATGAACATGGAATATCCGCGCATTGGCAGCATCAACCTCGACGAGTTCGACCAGGAACTCGTCAGCCTGCGCGGGACGATGTAGCGCGTTCTCGATGGCGCAGCCCCGTCGCGTGACGGGAGGTGCATCACGGTGACCGTAGGTCAGTATTTCTTGCTTTTACGAGGTCGTTGTGACCGACACCTTCAATCAGCGTCATCGTGGCGAAGCTTGTATCGAATGCCGAGCAGTGTGTCCGGCTCACTTCGCATCGCAAACCTGCTCATCGGCGTCGTCCAGGCGATCCTGGACGATCACCGGAACAGGGCCACCCCCAGCCTCGACCGAAATTTGCAGAATTTGCTTCAATGCCGACACAGCTTCAGCGAGTGCTGAACAGGCGCTTCGAGTTTTATGCGCAGGCAGCACCAGCATTTCATCGGGAATATCATCCGAGCATTTGAGATCCGCTCCAAGCACGGACAGCGAGTCGAGAATTTTGCAAACCTCGATCGATGCTTCTTTGGTGGGTTGCATTGGTGCCGGACTCCGCAGTTGACTCTTATAGTTGCGAGACCTGTGCCTCGAAAAATCTGTCAAAGAGTTTAACTCAGTCAACGGCTGCAGGATTCCGTCATTGACTATTGAGACATCGATCATCGCAGATTTCCTGAATGACCTTCCACTAGTCGCCGCGGTATGGACGAAGCTTCATCCCTTTGAGAGGTCTAACGTAGGGTAAGCGGCGGCGGCCGGCGTAGCCAGACGGCGTCAGCTTGATCGCCAAGTTGGCCACTGTGGACGAAGGCAAGACATTCAGAACCTCGAATACGTTACAGACGACGGGCATGCTTTGCGCTGGCTCTCGGCCGATGCGCTGGCACTCTCGAGAAAAGAAGGCCCAGTGAGCTGTGCGCCAGTATTCGAGCGAGCCATCTCCTTCTCCCTCGATGGCCGCGTACTCTGCCGTGACCTCGCAATACGGCACCACCTCGACTCGGACAATGCGTGTGACGAGCGCCGGCTCGTTGTAGTGGTCTATGACGACCTCGATGTCGCCAGGCTGAGCGACGGGCTGGTTTTCGGCTTCCATTGCCCAGAACAGACTCGTGCCCGCGCGCTTGCGCCCTTGGCGAATGAGTGCAAGCAGCGATTCGGAGAGCGCTGCGGAATCGCCGTAGCCGTCAATGCGGACCGGCCCAGCGGGAAGCGCGACGCCAAGCCCAGCAAGCTTTGCCATGATGGCGGCGACGGAGGGAAGGTTGCTCATTGACCGAGGCGCCTGACCGAGGCTGTTGAAAAACGCTAGCCTACGCGGAACGATTGCGCGCATCAAGGCCGAAGTAGGAGTGTCGACAGATGGAGAACGGACGTGGCCCGCTAGAAAGTACATCGATACGGGTCCGCGATTGCTGCCGGTCGATCTGGCGCAACAGTTGTTGCCGGAGACCTTCGAGCACGCCTTGAATCACCTGCTCGAGCACGAGATCGATCTGTCCGGCTTCGATGCCCGGTTTTGCAACGACGAAACCGGTGCCACGGCGTATCCGCCGGCGATGCTGTGGAAGGTGGTGCTGTTTGCTTATTCGCGCGGCGTCTTCGGCAACCTCCGCTACAACAAGGGACTTGATCGCTTTACCTTGTGCGGGAAAGGAAATTCAATGCACAGTGGAAGCCCTTCTGCTTGGTCCACAACATCGAGAAGCTCGCGCATCGGAGACGTGTCACCAGCGCGTTGCGCTCCGAGATTCACACGCAGCCCAACCCGCGCGCGTGAGATGCGCGTCCAAGCCCAGGCCGAAGCGATAGCACCGGAGCCCGAGCCGTGGCCCCCAACGTTGGCACTCCGGGTGATGCCGAGGCGTTGCAACTGCTCCAGCGTGTGCGTGTTCTCGCGCGTGCGAGTGCGAACATGGAAGATGGCCGGTATGTCCGCCGCTGCGACTTCTCGGTATTGCGGCGGCGGCGCTTCGACGGGTCTCATTGCGAGGCCTAACGTTCAAGCTAACCGGCGGGCCGCGCTAACGACGACCGAAGGCGAAAACACGTGCCCGCCCGTCCGGTTGTGCGCATGGTTGAGCGGCGCGAACATTCGAAACTAAGGCTTCCTGTTCCCGAAGAGCTGAAGCAACCCGGATGTAGAGTGTCCGGCGCAGCGAGGGACATGTGGGACTCATGCCCCGTTTCCGGCCGAGTGCAGGGCCAGGATGGCGGCGATCGCGCGGTTCAACGGTGTCGGCACGCCTTTGCGCAGACCCAGTTCCACCACGCCGCCAGCAAGCCAGCGCACCTCCAGTGGATTGCCTCGCTCGAGGTCGTGATGCATGGACGACGTCATGTCATAGGCCACATCGTCCGCAAGTTGGAGGCGTACCTCCGCGTAGTCTTCGGCCAAGTCGACGCCGTGTGCGCGACCAACTGCAACCACCTCCCGCATCACATCGAGCAAGAAGGCTCGAGTCTGTGGGTTTTCGCGGATCGGACCGATGGGTTTGCGGATGGTCGTCGTAGTCCCTGACAGGCCCACCAAGAAAACATACTTCTGCCAGATCTCCCGCAGGATGCTGTCAGAGAGTTCTGCCTTGATGCCACCCGCGAGACAGGCCGCAAGTAGCGACTCCCCACGAAGTGACCGTGAGCCATCGAACTCTCCGAAGATCATCCGCTGCATCGGCCCTGTCTGGCGTATGACCCCCGGCCTGTCGATAGTCGTCGCAACGTAGCCTACACCGCCCATGATCTGTGATTCGTCATAGGCAGCTCTAAGATACTGATCCTTCAGTACGCCGTTCTGAAACGAAATGATGGTCGTGCCGGGGCCGATCAAAGGGCGTATCTGCTGAAGCGCAGTGTCGGTATCCCAGAGCTTGACGCATAGCATCACGACATCGACGGCACCGATCTCGCTTGGATCGTCGGTAGCGTTGACGCGAGGAATATGAAGCGTGGTTGGCCCTTCGACACGCAGGCCTTGGATGCGCATGGCCTGAAGGTGCGCACCTCTGGCAATGAAGTGCACGTCGGCGCCTCCGTCGCTCAGGCGCGCACCGAAGTAGCCGCCCAGCCCGCCGGAACCCATGATCGCAATGCGCATAGCCTTACCCTCCCACTGGTGCCCGCACAAACATGCATCGTAGACCCGATGCCACGGCGACGGGTTCCGTGAAGCCCAACGCGCTAGCTTACCGGCGGGCCGCGCAGACGCGCGCCAAGTTGGAGCCACGTACAGGCCCGTCCGGTTGAGCGCAGGGTTGTGCGTCGCCCGGGTCCGGTATGGAGATCGCGCTGCGGCGACGTCTGAGCACCGCGCACGAGCCGCCAAGGAAGCGCGCCCATATCCTTGCCGTTCGAGCGGACGATTTCGCCTGAAACGATCGTGGCGACATACCCTTCGGCTCGCTGAGAACGAAGCCGTTTACCGACACGTCCGGGTTGGCCGCCGGATTACGCATCATTGCACGAGGTAGCGACTGATCGCAGCCTCGTCCCATTCGATTCCTGTTCCAGGCGTGTCCGGAACGGAGGCCATCCCGTTCTTGATCTCAATCGGCTGCGTGAGAACTGGTGAGGCCCAATCTACAAACTCAAGCCAGTGTCGGGTCGGCGTAGCGGCCATCAGGTGCACGCTGACTTCTGGAAACAGGTGGGAAGAAACTGGCATTCCCGCTGCCTCCGCGAGCGCCACTGCCTGCATCCAGCCACTGACTCCACCAATCTTCATCGCGTCGGGCATTCCAAGGTCCGACGCACCGCATCCAAGACTCGCCGCCATCTCACTTGTGCCCCACCAGTTCTCGCCCATCTGGATCGGGCATTTCGATTTGGCTCGGACTCGGGCATACCCGTGGTAGTCATGCGCAAGGCAAGGCTCCTCTATCCAGTAAAGACCCTCGTCGGCAAGTGCTTGAACACGGTACTCAGCCTCAGGCACCGATAGCGCCTGGTTGTAGTCCGACATGAGGTGAACGTCGTTGCCGATAGCGGACTTAACGGCCCTCACTACCTTGATGTCGGTGGCGACATCTGGGTAGCCAAGGCGGACCTTGATCGCCAAGAAACCTGATGTGGCCAGCGCTTCGGCCTCGGCTGGGGCGGCTTCAGCGCCGATCAGCCCAAGGCCGCAGCTGTTGTAAGCGGGAACATCGATCAGATCAGCACCCAGGGCTCGTGCCAGTGGTTGGCGCTGAACTCGCGCAAGTGCGTCCCAGGCGGCCATGTCGATGCCGGCCAAGGCCATGCCGACAATTCCTTTGGCGCCGAGGAGCCTGAACCGGGAGTGAAGTAGGCGGCTGATCTCAAGCGGTGCAACAGACACTCCCCGGAGAACTGGCTCAAGGTTCCCGAGAAGTTCGCACACAGGCTTCAAAACGAGCGGCGTGTAGCAAAACAAATACGTTCGGCCGGTCACGCCTTCGTCAGTCTGAAGGTCAATCAGGGCAAGCGGAGCGATCCGTATAGTTCCGCTACTGGTCTGTAACGGTAGCCTCATGGGTACATGCACTGGACGCGCAGTGAGACTGCGCAGTGTCAGCTGATTTGAAGCGCTCATGATCAACCTCCACGCGTAGGAAAGACAAAGCGGTTCTGATGCCTGACGCCGGAATTCAGCCGATCGGCGAAGCGGGTTCGGCTTGAATGGATTCGTTGGGCTACAACTCCTTACCCCAAAACTTGCGGATTGAGTTGCCACACAGAAAAGTTGAGTGCGGCAGCGAAACTGACCCACAGCAAGTAGGGAATGAGGAAAGCGCC
>Ga0163153_10004199_pt1 | contig 18361 bp, 16 predicted proteins | sample OliLakLV19MP6IB1_FD_148629 | JGI IMG/M metagenome (GOLD analysis project Ga0163153, IMG submission 148629) | Freshwater microbial mat bacterial communities from Lake Vanda, McMurdo Dry Valleys, Antarctica - Oligotrophic Lake LV.19.MP6.IB-1 | ecosystem: Environmental > Aquatic > Freshwater >... | reverse complement strand
TTTCCAGACTGCGCTCGGCTGCCACCACCCGGGCTATGGCCTTCATGCGGAACTGGATCTGGGCAAAGCCGAGTTGTGCCTGTTTGATCAATTCCTCTGGGTCGATATCCACACCAAAATTCTTCAGGTTGTCGGCATAGATTTCAGCCGGCAGCTTGTGGTCTTCTCGAGCGCGTGGCAACAATTCCTTTTTCAGCCAGGCGGAATAGTCTTCCAGTTGTTGGTTGAGCAAAGCCAGGTCTTTTTCATACCCAGTCAGCCCGGATTCCTTGAATACCTGCTCCAGCCCTGCCTTGAGCTGTTCCTGCCGTTTCAGGTTGTTTTCCATCTGCCCCCGGTACGGCCCAATCAGACCTGGATCGTCAAACCGTTCCCAGGTGCGGGCAATGGCCAGCTCGGTAACCGGTTTCGTACCCTTGGCCTGGCCGGTGTATTTTTGCAGACGTTGCAATGCTGCGGGGTATCGTTCCGGATCATTACGCGGATCCAACAGACTACGGAAACTCTGGAACAGCATGATGGGCAAGTCGTAATAAGGCAGCAGGTATTTCCGCTGCAATTCGGCGCTGTGGTATTGCTCCTGCAGTGACTTGATCAGGATATCGACATCCTGCAATACGCGCGAGTCTTCTATGGTCTTTTTGCGCTTTTCCAAATCCCTGATAATTGCTTTGATGTTTTTCTGGCTGCGTTCATACACCTTGGGACCGAAATCGGCTATGTCACCATCGACGCTGACGATACCCAGGCCGGAAAAGGCCTCAGCAGTGAATTTGGCCTGTTCTTCCATGACCGCTTCGGTAATCTGGTTGCTTTCTGCCACCCAGTCGTCCGCAGCAATGGCGTTACTGGCGACAGCCAGCCCAGGAATGGTTGCCAAAACGACCAATAAAGTGCGGAGAGCATGGCGCAAGTTCATGAAAAATATCCTTGTTTCAGCGGTTTCTGGGCATGGGGTTCGAATGCAACACTAAGACATCAAGTCACTGTCTTGCCCGTGGCATTAGTCATAATAAAGGACAAATAATTCCACTGCCGGGATTAACTCAGGCTGAATGGACGATAATGGCCCGCCATGTGACTGCACGGAAGTGACTGTATCATTCCGTATCAGCAATAATCCCTGATGGATTTGAACACATTAACCAGCATGACGCTTGGCTCAGAATCTTCAATGAATATCTCCCAATACGCAATTGGTCTCCGAGAACTCCATGCGGGTAGTTGAAGTACTTCAATACCTTGGGCCGAATCGCCGTTCGGAACACACCGCAGTTGAGTGGAAACTGGAGCTGTCCGTCGCGGAAATTCAGGCGGTAGAACAGGCTGCTGAAGTTGATTTCGCCTTGTTGCGTCAGATGCTGCGTGCTGCAGGTTTTGAGCCACTGTCTGCTTTGGCTGCTGAGGAATTTGTCGCGGATGAATCCGGAACAAATGACCGGCCCGTCTGGCGCAACTCGCCTATGGCCAGTTTATTGCGGGTCGTGGCCCGCACCGCCCTGGCCTTGCAACGCAGTGCGGGTCATCGGGTAGAGTTTCATGATCTCTGCGCCTGTGTTTCACTCCAACAGATGCGCATGATTTTTGAAAGTGAGCATGCCGATGTCGCACTTAATGCCGGTGAATTGGCTTTGCGTTTATGTCGTGAAGCGTTGCCTGGCTTGGAATGGCAGTCCGATCCGGCATTGCCGGGGGACAGCTTTCAGGATGGCCTGGACGGTTTCCTGAAGCATGCCCGTGCCCGTACTCTGCCGCTTGAAACGCAGGCTTTGATTAATGCGGCTGCAAAACGCGATATCCCCTGCGTCAAGCTGGAACGGGCACCTTATGCAGGCTTGCAGGGCGACTTCAGGATTCGACCGAATGGCTTGCTGCGACTGGGCCATTCACGCTATCAGCTGATAGTTGATGGCAGCTTGTGTCTGGACCGGAATGCAGCGCTTATTCCGCTTTTATTTGACCGTAACAAGGTCCATGAGACCTTGAGCGCTTTGCAACTGCCAGCAGCCCGGCAGGGGAGTGAATTGCGCCACCTGGTCACCGCCAAAAGGGCAGCGCGGGCTGCGAATAGCCTGGGCTATCCGGTTGTTTTAAAGCCGGTTGCCCGCTCGCCCGCAGCAGCAGAACAGATTAATATCGCGGTTTCTGGGCGAGCCGCTCTGAATTCGGCAGAAGAAGTCCGGCTGGTTTTCGAACAGGCAGCTCCTGGCAGCTCGGGCGTCATCATTGAAAAGTACGTTGCAGGCCAAAGCGTTCACCTGCTGGTGGCTGGCCTGAAGCTGCTTTGTGCCCTGGATGCCCGCAGCTTGCAGTTGCTGGACACACCTTTGCACAGCAGCCTGGTGGAAATGTCGGAGCAGATCGCCGGGCGGCTGAATGTGGGTTTGCTGGTGGTGAGTGTGATCTGTGCGGATCTGTCTCGCCCATTGCAGGAAACCGGTGGTGTGATAATCGATCTTGATCCGGCACCCAATCTGGGGCGTTTGTTGGAAGATTCAGCCGCGTTGATGCAACAGGCAGTCGATGCTTACCTGCTTTGGCTGTTCCCGGCAGACTGCCAAAGCCGTGTCCCTCTGATTGCGGTTACCGGCACCAATGGCAAAACCACGACGTGCAAAATGCTCGCCAGTATCATGCGGGCCAGCGGCTTTAGTCCGGGGTTGGCATCAACCAGTGGTTTGTTTATCAACACCCGACTGCATCGTGAAGGCGATCTGGCGGGTACCGATGGTCATCATCTGATTTTTGAATCCCGCGAAGTGGATCTGGGTGTGCTGGAAACGGCACGAGGTGGCATCGCCTCGTCGGGTTTCATGTTTGATTATTGCGATGTGGCGGTTTGCCTGAACGTGAGTGAAGACCATTTAGGTGAATTTGGCGTTCACACAATTGATGATATGGCGGAGATAAAGTGCAGCGTATTACTGCGAGCGCGCAAGGCGATCGTTATCAATGCAGATTACGCCTTATGCCTGAACATGCTGCCTGTGCCGGGCCAAGTGCAACTTTATGCAGTAACGCTTAGCAGTAGCGCGCTGGAAATACGTGAGTTGCTGGGTCCTGATGTCTGGGTATGTGTTTGTGAAATGGTCCGTAATGAAGAATGGATAGTGCTTTGCGGACCAGACGGGCGGCGGCAGGAGGTTATTGCGGTCAATCAGATTCCAGCTACCTTTGATGGATCTGCCCGTTTCAACATCAGCAATGCACAACATGCGGTTTGTGCCAGCCATGCGCTGGATGTGAGCACGGAGACGATGCGTGCTGCTCTGTCCGGTTTCAACAGCAGCTTCGAAACCAACCCTGGTCGTTTGAATATCTACCGTGGCTTACCCTTCACTGTGATCATGGACTATGCCCACAACCTGGATGGGCTGGAAAATATCGGCCGATTCCTTGACCTTCAACAGATCAGCGGCAAGAGAATTCTGCTCTATGCCGTCACTGGCAACCGCACTGTTGAAGCGCTGAAGCGATACAGCGTATTTCCCATCGGTATGTTTGATCATTTTGTTTGTAGGTGTTATCCAGGACACAGAGGTACGCAACACCCGGAGTTTCCTGCACTGATGAAACAAGCACTGATGGAGGCGGGTGTAAGTGAGGATCGCATTACCCTGGTAGATGTCCCCGAGGATGGCCCGCGCATTGCCATGGACCTGGCACGCGCAGGTGACCTGCTGATGATTTGCCCCGGCACTACCGAATTCAACCAAATCTGGAGTGAGATTCTGGCGTTTGAGCCACAGGAGCGAGCCTAGCTCGCGATTTGGCGAATGGTCGGCGGATAGCTCTCGCACATCCCTGCACAAAAAGACCCGATCTTATGATTCAAAAGTCCTGGCTAAGATTATCTGCCGATCTTAACCAGCGTGCGGTTCATCCCCACGTGCGTGGGGAACACTGCTCTGCTGTTTGTTTCGACAGATCCAGTTTCGGTTCATCCCCACGTGCGTGGGGAACACGTATCCGCGCTCAGGCGGTTGGCGGCCAGGAACGGTTCATCCCCACGTGCGTGGGGAACACGTTATTTCTGATGCCTTCAGGATTGATTCTGTCGGTTCATCCCCACGTGCGTGGGGAACACAACGATAATCTCATTCTGAGTTTTTTTAATGCCGGTTCATCCCCACGTGCGTGGGGAACACTTCATTTACTCACCCTCATTTGTAGTTTATTGCGGTTCATCCCCACGTGCGCGGGGAACACTGCAGCATCCTGCTTCTTACCATCAACCCATGCGGTTCATCCCCACGTGCGTGGGGAACACCCCCCCCTACGTCTAACTAACTGCGGTCCAGCACGGTTCATCCCCACGTGCGTGGGGAACACGGTATTGCTCGCTGGCTATCTGGACGCACAGACGGTTCATCCCCACGTGCGTGGGGAACACGTTATTTCTGATGCCCTGAGGATGGATTCTGTCGGTTCATCCCCACGTGCGTGGGGAACACAATAGCAAGCACATCAAGCCGCGATAAAAAGGCGGTTCATCCCCACGTGCGTGGGGAACACCCGCGCACTTGCTGCGGGCGATCCACCCGATACGGTTCATCCCCACGTGCGTGGGGAACACCAGCCTGCATAAAACCGAGGCGCAAGCGACAGCGGTTCATCCCCACGTGCGTGGGGAACACTTTCTGTGCCGCGGTGATGGCCACGACGCGTACGGTTCATCCCCACGTGCGTGGGGAACACCTTTTCAGCAAAATGCGCCGTATTAAACGAGTCGGTTCATCCCCACGTGCGTGGGGAACACCATGTGACCACTACCACTTCGGGAAATATATCCGGTTCATCCCCACGTGCGTGGGGAACACATCTGCACTGCCTTGAATCTGGACTGCTCACGCGGTTCATCCCCACGTGCGTGGGGAACACTTCCCCGTCCTTCGCTCCGTAGAATTTTCCGACGGTTCATCCCCACGTGCGTGGGGAACACTTTTACGAAGCCGTGGACGAGTTGATTGACGACGGTTCATCCCCACGTGCGTGGGGAACACCGCGTAACTGCCCACCAGCCCCAGTTCTTCCGCGGTTCATCCCCACGTGCGTGGGGAACACGTTTCCGTTTACGTTGCGGATGACCAGTTTCACGGTTCATCCCCACGTGCGTGGGGAACACAAGTTCTGATGTTGGTGGCGCCGGAGCAACCGCGGTTCATCCCCACGTGCGTGGGGAACACGACTGGCATGGCCGCTGTAGGGGCTGACGGTACGGTTCATCCCCACGTGCGTGGGGAACACGTGTACACAAACGCTCTGGAGTGTTTGCCGCCGGTTCATCCCCACGTGCGTGGGGAACACTTTCATGCGCTGTTCGTTTTCAACCCGGGCTGCGGTTCATCCCCACGTGCGTGGGGAACACGTTATCTCTGACGCCTTCAGGATGGATTCTGTCGGTTCATCCCCACGTGCGTGGGGAACACTACGTCACGCCGTCATGTTCGATTGTCTTGAGCGGTTCATCCCCACGTGCGTGGGGAACACTGCCGCAGTTGATACCACAGCCCACGCGATAACCGGTTCATCCCCACGTGCGTGGGGAACACCTCGGGCACCGATCAGGTTTTGCAGCTCCTGCCGGTTCATCCCCACGTGCGTGGGGAACACAACCAGACAGCACCGTCAGCTTCGACTAACGTGCGGTTCATCCCCACGTGCGTGGGGAACACCAATTCATCGAAGGCATCCGCCGCTGCATCTACGTTCATCCCCACGTGCGTGGGGAACACCGATAAATTGTGTATACCCGTGATCGACGATGGCGGTTCATCCCCACGTGCGTGGGGAACACGTTCTCGATGGTCATGCCGCGGAAGGGGTTGTCAGGTTCATCCCCACGTGCGTGGGGAACACCCCGATCTGGTAGGGCAAACTCTCCCAGCGGCCGGTTCATCCCCACGTGCGTGGGGAACACTGCTCAATGTCGCACGTCCCGTAATAAAACCGCGGTTCATCCCCACGTGCGTGGGGAACACCCCAGTACTCAACCATAGCCAGCCAGTCGTCACGGTTCATCCCCACGTGCGTGGGGAACACTTATCCGAAACGGCTACACCAACATCCTGGCACGGTTCATCCCCACGTGCGTGGGGAACACGTTCCGCCGCCGGACACGTCTGCATCTCCGGTCGGTTCATCCCCACGTGCGTGGGGAACACACGGCCAAATTCACCAATGTATACCGCGACATTCGGTTCATCCCCACGTGCGTGGGGAACACCGAAGAGGACTAAGGTAGAGATACCGCCTGATCGGTTCATCCCCACGTGCGTGGGGAACACATATATGAGTTGATGGAGGCGCTGAACGTCAGCGGTTCACCCCCACGTGCGTGGGGAACACAGGCCTGGCCGCATCAGCAGCTTCGGTGATTACGGTTCATCCCCACGTGCGTGGGGAACACTGGTTTCCGATTTCAGTGATGACGTGAACTGTCGGTTCATCCCCACGTGCGTGGGGAACACTCATTTGCCACCCAAAGCAGCAACCTTATCGGCGGTTCATCCCCACGTGCGTGGGGAACACCCGCGTTACTGGTGTATTGATCTTAACCTGATCGGTTCATCCCCACGTGCGTGGGGAACACGTCTAAATTCAGCGTGGTAAATGTTTGCGCAGCGGTTCATCCCCACGTGCGTGGGGAACACTACCCCTGTATCTGGCTTTCCGCTTCCTCCATCGGTTCATCCCCACGTGCGTGGGGAACACGTCCGGTAAGTTGAGTACATAATCACCCAGCCCGGTTCATCCCCACGTGCGTGGGGAACACCTTACTCGTTCCCAGCATAAACTGACCACATCCGGTTCATCCCCACGTGCGTGGGGAACACCCGTATTCTACGCACCGTGGGCGGATTACCTGCGGTTCATCCCCACGTGCGTGGGGAACACAATAGAGCGGTCAATACTCGATCGGCAGAAGCCGGTTCATCCCCACGTGCGTGGGGAACACCCAGTTGCGCTCACTTTGGCGCCGCAGGCAGTCGGTTCATCCCCACGTGCGTGGGGAACACGGCATTCCAGAATGATTCAAATCGATCCAGCACGGTTCATCCCCACGTGCGTGGGGAACACTTAAAACCTCATCGAGTGTAATCGAGCAACGGCGGTTCATCCCCACGTGCGTGGGGAACACTTTCTGTGCCGCGGTGATGGCCACGACGCGTACGGTTCATCCCCACGTGCGTGGGGAACACCAGTTGATAGACATTCGATCGATTTCTGCCCGCGGTTCATCCCCACGTGCGTGGGGAACACAGTCAGAATGCCTGCATTGGCCATCCTGATTTCGGTTCATCCCCACGTGCGTGGGGAACACCTTGTCCTTGCTGCTGGACCAGTCGGTAATCCGCGGTTCATCCCCACGTGCGTGGGGAACACGATGTTGCAGCGGCGATCGCGTCACTAAAAACCGGTTCATCCCCACGTGCGTGGGGAACACTAAGTATTTCTGACTAAGCCGCCTTTGGGCGGCGGTTCATCCCCACGTGCGTGGGGAACACCGCATCCAGATTTTCAGGGGTGAACTCAATGGCGGTTCATCCCCACGTGCGTGGGGAACACTTCGGACATCTGAAAGTTGCTGGTGAGAACGGCGGTTCATCCCCACGTGCGTGGGGAACACGCGGGCTGAAACGTCGTAGCCCTCGGTCTGTACGGTTCATCCCCACGTGCGTGGGGAACACGACTTTCACGGGCTGATTGATGCCCACCAGCTGCGGTTCATCCCCACGTGCGTGGGGAACACGCGTGTTCGTCTGATATACTACCGTGTAGTAACGGTTCATCCCCACGTGCGTGGGGAACACCAAGCAAAAACGCACCGGTTAGGGTGTTCAGACGGTTCATCCCCACGTGCGTGGGGAACACAACAAACAAAGGACAAATTTCGACCTATTTATCGGTTCATCCCCACGTGCGTGGGGAACACAGATACTGCGATCAATGCAAAGCGTACATATACGGTTCATCCCCACGTGCGTGGGGAACACTCTTCGCGGGTTTTGACCCACTGCATTTTGGGCGGTTCATCCCCACGTGCGTGGGGAACACTGTCAGCGCGCACTTCATGCACATCACCTCGGCGGTTCATCCCCACGTGCGTGGGGAACACAAACGCTGCAACGCGTGTGGTCCCCAGTCAAACGGTTCATCCCCACGTGCGTGGGGAACACGCTCTGTACCACCGGGGGAATCGGGTATGACGCGGTTCATCCCCACGTGCGTGGGGAACACCGGAACCAGCAGCCCGCGCATTGATGGATTGCCGGTTCATCCCCACGTGCGTGGGGAACACTCATTGACCAGGGTGATCACGAAATCAACACCCGGTTCATCCCCACGTGCGTGGGGAACACGGGGTTGTCAGCGGCAACCTTGCCACAACCTGCGGTTCATCCCCACGTGCGTGGGGAACACACTTCTTCCATCCCGCTGATTTACCAACGGAATTTACACTGTCCAAATTATACCGAAGTTTTACTGCCTTGAGTCTTCGGTATTAACTAGACCAGATTGTTAAAGAACCTTGCTTTCATTTTCAACCGGCAGAAAGGACACCAGTTTGGCACCGTCCATCTCCACAGGAATCCGCCGATTGGTTCCGGTCGTCATAAAGTCAAAGCCTGCTTCGTTATTGGTACGCCAGGCCATGACTGCATTCCCATCACCAATTCCCTGTTCAGTCTGCGCCCAAATATTGTCCCGAACTTTTGCCGAGTAGTTGCCGACGTAAACTCCTGCGCGAATTTCCAGCAGCCAAATGGCCAGGCGGCCGCGCAGCCGCGGAGGTGCATTCTCAACTACGATGACCAGCATCGCCGATACTTTCAGGGTTTGGTATGGCTGGCGGAACAGCGTCTTCCGGGGGTTCCGGCGGCTTTATCTCTCCGGCGGAGAGGATGATTTCAATGTCCGGAATGATGCGCTCCAATAGCCGTGTCTGCCGAAACATGTCCCTACATCCCAGGCGAACCTGCTGTTCGGGATTGGTATGGCTTTTTGCAGCCACCCGAAACGCTACCGGCACTACGGTTTCAAATTTGTAGACATCCGCTATGTCGTATACAAAGGAAAGCGGTTTGCCGGTGTGAATGAAACCAACAGCTGGTGCATACCCTGCTGCCAATACTGCTGCTTCCGTTACACCATAAAGACAGGAGGTTGCTGCAGAAAGACAGCGATTCGGCATATCGCCTTTGTTCCAGTCTTTGACTTCATAGTTGCGAGCTTTCCAGCTGACCCCAAACTTGCTCGCCAGGCGTTTATACATTTCGCGAACACGCGCACCTTCTATACCCCGCAGTTGTTCCACGCTGCGTCTTGCTGGTGGTTCCTCACCAAAGCGCATGGCGTACATTTTGCGAACAACTTTCAAGCGAAGGGTAGGGTCGAGGGCAAGTTGCGCCTGGTAAAGCAGTCGGTCAGAACGTGCACCACCGGGTTGCCCTGAAGAATAAAGCCGCACGCCTGCTTCTCCCACCCACACCAGCAACGTGCCAACGCGAGCAGCCAAAGCAACAGCAGCGTGAGAAACTCGCGTGCCAGGCTCCAACATGAGGCAGGCAACGCCTCCCACAGGAATGTGAGTGCGCACACCGGTTTTATCCACTACAACGAATGCACCATCCAGCACATCCAACTGCCCCTTTTCGATAAAAAGAACGGACAGCCGTTCCTTGATGGCGATTGGCTTGAGTGGTGGCAGCAGGGGTGTGCTCATGCCTCAATGCCAGGCAGGCGTCTTCGGCGGATGGTTTGACTGCCGATCACTACCAGAAAGCCTGCGGCGTCGGTGGGATTGTTCAGGAGATTCATTACCAGATCTGCGGCATGGTCCGGCGGAAACGGCTCTTGCCGCAAGTAAAGTATGGATGGTGGAGCCGGGCACGCTTTGGAATAAACTAATTCGCCATAGTCTCGATCATAGGTTACCAACCATCTGCCCGTAGTGCAGGCATGCATGAGAATGGCCTCATCGGAGGCCCCAGGCATGGCTTCCTGAACGGCCAAAACATCAATGCCGTTTTGTCGCAATTTGAGTATCGCCGGAACGGGAAAATTTTCATTGACGAGCAATTTCGGTTTCACGCCGATGCCTTGTGCCTGGCGATATACTCCTCGTCGTGCATCATGTCGGCTGCGAATGCCAATGCTGCCTGGATATCTTCCCGTGTAATGTGCGGGTAGGCCTCCATGACTCCTTCGAAAGTCCAACCGTTGGCCAGCCAGCCCAGAATGAGTTCCACGGAAATGCGCGTACCCTTGATGACCGGCTTGCCGGTCAAAACGCTCGCATCGCTGGTGATACGATCTCTCCAGTCCATCCTGGTTTCCTCATCTGCGATTGTGTGAATCATCTTCAGCTTCCTCAGAGCGGAATTCAAGTACGTCGCACCAGCAAAAGACCACAGCCGAAGGCTTTGGCGGGGCTGATAGGTCAACCACTTGTTGCGGTTGGGGCCACTGACAGGAGCCCAAGTCCCATAACCTTGCCATGGCCGATGCCAGATTGCATGGCGGTCTTGAATTTCTCTGGATCGGTTACGGTAAGGACCCCATCGTACAACACCGAGTAGATACGAACACCATTACCGTTATGTTGCGTTCCTCGGAGCATATGCTCCTGGGATATCCGCACATCCACACGTTCCTGTGGTAATTCCGAAAGATTGAAGGGGGCGAGTTTTGGGAGCAAGAATCCATGTTGCACTCCTTTGCGTGCAAGCCATTTTTCCTGCGCTCCCACTTTCATCAGTCCCAGCCTTTTGCCATTGCGAGTTACACAAGGGTTGGCACGCAGTCTGAAGCGAAAGCGTTGCCCGGTCTTGAGTGTTTCAAGCTTTAGCCGGTCTTTGAGGTCAATAGTTGGATCAGCCTGCGCCAGCCATCCCTGTAAGCCGATGCGGGACCAGTCCGGAAGTGGCCGGCTCTGCAAAAGAATCCGCGGGCATCCATTGGGGTCGGTCTCCGGTTCAAGTCTCCACAGGAATTCACCCTCGGGGCATTTCTTGTCCGGCTCACTGAAAGCTCGGCAAAGCGTGGAATGAAGCTGGTACGGATCAGCCAAGTCACGCCGCGCCTCTCGGCAACGCGGGTCGAGATGAATTCTATGCAGGAACATTGCTCGTCTCCTGTGGGAAAGGTATCCAGTCCGAGAGCACGAACCTAGCACCGAAGTGCCGCTCGGAAAACGCTGATAAAGGCTGGTCCATTCTGAGCACGCCTGATCCGTCCTCGGACTCGAAGGAAACCAATAGCCTCTCGGGGGGTTCTTCCCACTTCCGCAGGGAGGCGATCCATGGCCAACGCGCCATAGGTTCCCCCAGCGCGCCATCCTGCACGCCGTTCTCTATCCAGATCGGCTCGGAAGGCACATAGGATTTACGGCCCAAGGCCAAGGGCCAAACGGGATCGCGCAGGGCGGCATGCGCCTGTTCCAGCAGGGTGCGGTCTTCGTATTCCAATCCCACGAGAAAGGCCGCATCGGCAAGATAATCTCGCGTAGTCACCGCTGTCTCGTGAATCTTGGAGCGGTCCGCAGAGATAATGTGTTGAGCTGTCTGGTAGTCCCGCTTAGGTACGCCCGGCCGATCATGACGGACCCCCATGGAAAGACGCGTGAGCGGTTCCAGATCGGACCAGTTCTCCCGGTCGATTCCCATGGCAGCGGCCAGCAGCCCGACGACACCGGATTTGCTGGGTTCTTTCCCAGTGTCGCGCTGATCAAAGCGACTGGTGGTTCCCCACGATTGCATAGGGCCCACCAGACGAAGCAGCAGAGTAGGCATGTTATTTCTCCTTCTTGGAGACTTCGCCCAATGCCCAGTCGATGACGGCAGTAACACTCCCTTTTTGGCTCCCAAGCCCTTTCGCTTCGAACTTCTCGCCAAAAATATCTTCGGCGACGGCGTAGCGGGAATTACACGGGGTTCCATAGAGCTTATCCAGTGCAAACGCCTTCGCGGACAAGCGCGTAGCGGATTCCTTGGTCAGTGATTCATCCTTCCTCACGCGAAGTGCTGTCTCAAAGGCATTGGCCAGATTACGGGGCGCGGTGTTGCGGCGCACCGAAATTGCAATGAACTCCGGCGCGTTATGGGCTGCGAAAGTATTCTGCTTGCCGGTGGGCTCAGCCACCACGAAACCTTCCAGAAAAGCCCGCAGTCCCTTTTCCGCCAGTGCCGTATCGCCCTGGAGATTTTCCACCAGCTTCTCCCAGTCCACCACGGCGTAGCGGTAGAAGCAGGCCGAATTGAATTCCACCGTTCCCATCATGTCGGCGCCAGCAGTATCTTCGGGTTTGAGGTCATCCACGGCGGTATAGAAGTCGAATTCCCGTTCGACGGCATGGGTGGATATGGCGTGGGCCACCTGGCACGCCGCGTTCTGGTTCTTCTCCGGCATGTCTGCCAGCATGCGACCAAAGAGAGCCAGATCCACGGCTTTGCCGCCGTTGAAAATGGAATCAATGCGTTCCTGAATTTCCTTCGGCGCACCACTGGCGACCGCCTTCTTGCTTTTTCCCTTGCCCTTCTCGCTGGTTTCTTCCGCTACAGAAACAATCTGATCCCAGAATTCATGAATCGCATCGGCTAATGCTGCTATTTCCCTTTGTCCAAGGAAGAGCAGGTACTGGGTTTTGCCGCCTTCAGCCGCTTTGAGCTTGACGTAGGACAAGGCGATTACCGCCTTGTCCAAGACCTCAGCTTTGTCACGCTTCCCGGCGAGCAGATCAGCGATAGCCTGATATACGCGTTTGGTTCGTACAGCAAGCTCATCCGAGCTGAAAAAACCTTCTTTCTTCTTTTCGTCAAAATACCCGCGCACCGCCCGCTTGCTGCACTGGCTGGATACACGGGCACGGCGGGTGCCACCAAAGAGCGCGTCCTTGGGTGCGCCGGTATCATCACGGTTTAGATTTGACGGCGCGAAATTTTGCAACGCGTGAATCTCGATCAAGGTTTTCATACGGCTTTCTCCTCCTGGGAAGTGGGTTCTGTTTCAGTTTTTTGACTCATGTTCCGGTAGAAGTCGCGGGCCCAGGTATTCTGGGTGCGCTTCTGGTCGTCGTTCCAGTACAAGAGCCCCGTCAACAGGGCGTCGAAGCTGATGGGCTGATCCTTGAGCAAGGCGATCATCTGGCGCAGGCGGTGAGGTAATTGGTCGCGATCGGCATCCAGCAGTGCGATAAAGCGGCGCTCGGTGCTCGTGGAGCCACTTGCCATCTGATAAGCTGCACATGCTTTGCCGAGAGGCATCCGTTCACCTGCTCGGTCTTCACGCCAGTGCGCGGCCCAGAGACCAGCCACCAGATAGTGCACCTCTCGCCGCCACGAATTACCCTCGTCCTTCATGAAGGGCTCGACATAGGGATAGGCAGGAACGTATTGCCCCGGATCGAAGGCAAGGCTTCGCCTCAGCACCGCCCGCACTCTGGTGTCTTTTTCGTTCAGCCCTTCCAGCCATTCAATGAATCCACTCATGCGATTCTCTCCTGCGGTTCGAGTTTCAGAATCTCGCTGTTCAATTCTTTCAGTTTTCGCAACACCGGCCCTTCGGCCTTTACGAGCGCCCGGAGGGCCCAGGCATCGCTCATGGAAACGGAAACGCGATGCTGATCCCAAGCTTTTTTGAGAGTGTCCCGAACATACTTCAGCCACTGACAGCGAATGTCATCTGGATTGCTTTCCAGACTGTACTCGCTCAGGGTTTCGTGAAAGCGGGATTCAAGGATAGACCAATAATTAGCTAATATCGGAGGCACCGTTTCAATTGTGCTTTTTCCTATAAACTTACTCACATCACCGGGTATCCATTTACCTGCGCTCCACTTGTCTGCATAGAGATCTCGCCCCCCTTTGGTGATTGACAGTTTCGCGGCAGTCCTTAGCGATTTTTCTAACACACTTTCTGCTGCAACAGCCTCTGAAAGTAGCTGCCGAATCTCTGTTCGAACCGAGCGGTCTCCCGCCAGCGCACCCGGCAAGGCGAAGCGTTCCATACGCCAATACTCGATCTTTGCCTTGTTGTTTGCCTGACCGAGAACGATCACTGATTTTGGGAAACGCTCTCGGTTCGACCGGGTCAATGCCGTTGCATGCTCGATCACTTGTGGTGCCAGACGTGTTTCGTCGGGCAGCATGGAGTCAAAGTCTCGCCATAGACCTCGGTCGCGAAATTGGATAGCCAGCTTCCCCCTCTTGTCGTCAATCCTGTAGCCAAGCGTGGGGTCAACGTAGCCTTCTGAAGAACATTCGATCCCGGAAGCAAAGGCCAATTCACTCAGCGTCTCGCCGTTTCCGTCAAGATTAAATTTGATCGCGCGCGCCAACCATGTATATAAGTCCGCTACACCCATTGCCGGTCTTGTGATGCCACTTTTCAGCGACGCAGGTGATACCGGCTCTTGCTCCCAGATGGGCCGATCCGCTGCCAGTACTTCCTTGTTCTCGGGTACAAGGGAGAGCAACAGCGTATCGTGGAGATGTATTCCCAAGGGTAGCGCCATGACAGCAGTCGCCGACGGCGCACTCTTCGTGTAGACAAAATCGCTGTTCCCTCCGCCAAGGGCGAATGTCTGACAAGCGACAAGCCACCGAGCTGCCATGCATGATGGAATCGGTCCAGCGGCCGCGATCTCGACGTGATCAAAAAGCACTTTGGCATTATTGGCGTTATGTTCAGCCGCAATTGCCGGCCAAGACTTCCATTCTTTCTTGCCTTTCCTCTCTTGCGGCTCATAAGCAGGCACTTGATAAAATGGATACTTCTCATCGAATAGCCAGAACCGATCCCGCCATTTTTTCAAGTAAGCCTCGATTTTCTCGCTTGGCAGTCCTGCCTTGAACAGGGCCTTGGCTTGGTCGATGTCGGTCGGACCTTCCAGAGCGCGGTACAGAACTGCTAAAAGGAAACGATGCAGGGCGGCCACTACCAGTGGTGATGGGTCTTCGATGGCCACGATCTCTTTTGATCGCAGCAGGGTGTCACGGATACCGAGTTCGTCGCGGGTGCCATCTGGAAAGCGGACGGGAATCCATTTCTCATCGATCAGATTGAAACGGCTCATTCAGCCTCCTTAGGTTCGTATAGCAGTCCCAAATCACCATCGAGTCGCACGGTTACATCGTTCACCCAACGCTCTTCTGTATCCAACAGCAATGGATAGCAATTGCGTAGGAGCGTCGATTTTTTCCAGCCTTCAGGCACACCTTGCGCCTGAAGTTTCTTGACTACAGCCTTGCGCGAAAGGCTCAAGGCCCGCCGGTACCAGTGCTTTGCCTGGGCAAAGCGTGGCGTTAAATTATGATCAAATGTATCCTCCGACCATAACGGAATGACAACAACCGAATCCTCGCCCAACCGGGTCTGGGCCATGAGGGTGCGATGCACGCCGGGCTCATCTTCGTCGTAGAGAACAAATCTCGCCGAGTCATTCCATGAGGCGTCGTCAGGCAGGCCAATGATGGCATGATTTGCCTGCCCGTGGTGTGCAATGACCGTTCCGTCACTGGCCAGCAAGGCCTTTTCCAGTCGTTCACGCAGGGACTCCGGCACGTCCACTCGCTCCTCGTATACCGCTTGCACCAGAGTGTCGATCTCGTCCGGAAGCGTCAGGTCTTGTCTTGTGTGCAATAGGCTCCAGGTACGCAACAGGAGATCTTCGCGGTACACCGCGCACCACCAGAGAGGTTTCGCGAAAGTGGGTGGCTCGTCGCCGGAGAGTCCGGCTACCAAAAGTGTCGGTTCAGACATAGGCCTAGATTTTCGGGTGTGCCGCCACAGTCGTCCCGCTCGCTGAAGCAAGAGGTCGATGGGCGCAAGGTCGGTTGCGATCAGGTCGAAGTCGAGATCGAGACTTTGTTCCGCCACCTGGGTGGCAATGAGAATTTTCCGCCCGACGCGGGTTCCACCTTCGCCGAACATCTCCAGCGCATGATCTTCGCGTTTTTGTCGCTGCTCAGCCGGAAAGCGGGCGTGAAAGAGGAATATTTCCGTTCCATCGGCAAGTCGTTTTCCGATGAGCTCACCTTCGTGCTCCAGAAGCGCACCTTCTGGGAAAAGCCGGTACAAGTCCTGGGCGCGCTGCACTGTATTGACCAGGGCCAGTCCCATGCCACCACCGGCAAGGTGTTTCTCCAGCGCACCGTGCATGCTCGACAAATCCGAAGGAATACCTCGTATCTGCAAGGTCAGGCGGCGCGAAGGGTCGGCCGCGAAATGTTTTTGCACTACATCTTCACCATGGCAGAAAACAGATAGGCGCGGATATTCCACTTCTTGCTTCGGAAAGTCGGCCGCTACCACACCTGCCAACTTGCGACGGATAGACGGCGACAGAGTTGCCGAAAGAAGCACCACCGACGAGCCCAGCGCCAGAAGCCAGCGCAATAGGTGAACGAGAAGCGTGCCGGTGTAGGCATCGTAGGCATGTATCTCGTCGAAGACCACTACGCGGTTCGCCAGACCCCAGAGCCGCACGAAGTTGTGCCGCACCGGCAGAATGGGCAGCAGCGCCTGATCCACCGTGCCCACGCCGTATTCCGAGAGGAGCGCCCGTTTTTTGTTGGTGAACCATTCACCTGCGCGCACCTCGCCGCCCTTTGCACAATCGTAGATGTTTGAAATGTGCAGATTCTGGAAGGTATCGTTGAGTAGCGTCCCGCCATGCAACAGTTGCAAATCAAGCGTTCGATCCATTCCCTGACCGCGCAGAAACTTGAGGGTGCGATTGAACATGGCGTTACCCGTAGCTTTTGTGGGTAAAGCCACATACAAACCACGATGCCCGAAGTGTCGCTGCAACTCCAGGTGTGCGAAGAATGCTGCTTCAGTTTTCCCTTCGCCCATGGGGGCTTCCACCAACAGGATGACGGGTTTGTTCAAGGTGCAGAGGATATTGGCAACCGATTCCTGCAAGGGGCGGGGTGCAAATCCAAAAACCTGTTGGAAGGACTTTGGCTCCTTGGAGAGCGGGGTTCTGTGCTCCCACCCGATTGCATCCAACGCCTGTCCTGCACGAGCTCTGCGCTTTTGAAACCACGCCTGCAAATCTTCGCAGTCGACTGGACTACCGAAGCAAAACCAATCTTCGTTGGAACCGATCCAATCGGCGAAACTCGTAAGCCCGGCCAGGAGCATAAAGTCGGGGCCAGACAGGGTCTGCTTGGTTGGCACCGCAGTAGGCTTGAAGACTTCTAGCAAGCTTTCAAAGTGAAATTGGCGTGTTCGTGCCCAAGCATCGTCCCCAATGGCTCGCCGATCACCTGCCAAGTGGTCGAGAACGGTTGGTGACGCTCGGGCTCCGTGGTGGCACCCCACCGCATCAGCTACCAAATCCGCCAGATCCTCCGACCAATGAAGATCCTGTAGCAATGACGATAGTGCAATTTGACTAATGTAGGCATGATTGCAATCTGTGTTCGGGCTGCGCCCAGCGCCCATACCACTCAGATTTTGCCATTTGCACTGAAATCCTGGGCTTGCTTTTCCGAGATCATGACAGGCGATAACCAAGAGAATCCATGGACGGGCATCACCCCAATCCAAATCAAGGATTGCGGCCATTCTTTGTCGCGTTGATTCTGGTTCTCGCGCTAAAATCGCATCCGTGCTTGCAGCCACATCAAGCATATGTAGAATCAATGGGTGCCACGTATTAGTCCCGTCTTTTCCCGTTTTTGCCCAGATGTTAATCAAGCTGCCATCCTTTGCTTTAAGTGTGTTTCCGACAGGTTACCGCCGTGGCGGTGTTAAAGCGCATAGTGCGAAGCATGTCGAGCAACCTCTGCACGCCGATTATCAAAATTCGTTATGGCATTTATAAGTTGACATCCCACGCTACCACTATTGCGCTGTGGATTCTCAAAAGATGAGAATTCTGTGAGCCAGATAATTGGTTTCAAATCCATCAAGCTGAAGCCTCACCCATTTCGCGCTAGTAAGTGGCGTGAAATAAGGTAAAACCCCTGAGAGAAATGTTTCTAACGAAAACGGAAGTTCTTATATGACCAATTTTTCAGAGGTTCATTAGCGCTTTCATGCAAGCCACGATGGAAGTATCAGTTTGTTTGAAATAAGGCGACGCGCCCCGCACGGGCGCGTGGATTGAAACAATCCTGCGATCAATAGTGTCCCGACGTTTGAATGATGATTCTGCTTAACCTGCTGATAGTAAAAACTACTTAAATATATGTATTTAATGGATATTAAGTAGATTTATAAGCAATAATACTATATATTATTCCAGTAGTAATTTGTTTGTCTGAAGTGAGGAACACGCCATGTTACAAACACCAATCAACACAGCTTCGCAATTCAAATCCGCTTCGGTTCAGGCTGAATTGGCCGGGCA
>Ga0163153_10004194_pt1 | contig 18366 bp, 13 predicted proteins | sample OliLakLV19MP6IB1_FD_148629 | JGI IMG/M metagenome (GOLD analysis project Ga0163153, IMG submission 148629) | Freshwater microbial mat bacterial communities from Lake Vanda, McMurdo Dry Valleys, Antarctica - Oligotrophic Lake LV.19.MP6.IB-1 | ecosystem: Environmental > Aquatic > Freshwater >... | reverse complement strand
AATCGCCATGCGAAGGCTTTGGTGAACTGCGCCGGCATATGTTGCACGATCACCAGCGGCGGCAATGGCCCCCGCAGCGTCTCGAACAATTGCGTCAGCGCCGGCGGTCCCCCGGTCGAGATACCGAGCGCGATGCACTTATCCGCCAACTCGACGTCCGCATGCGGGACCGCCGCTGCCGCCAACGGCAATTTAGGCGGAGCAATGGCCGCAGCCACTTGACGCTTGGCGGCGCGTGCGCGGCGGATCTCGATGATCTTCTTCACATCTGTGCCAGCCACGGCGCGGATCTTGCGCAACAATTCCTCGCGCAAGTGCGCACTCGTCGTCGGCCCGACGCCGTCCGGCTTGGCAATGTAATCCATTGCGCCGCGGTCGAGCGCATCCAGCGTCGTGTTCGCTCCCAATTGAGTGAGCGAACTGACCATCAACACCGGCAACGGATGTTTCTTGAGAATCTCTTCCAGCGTTTCCAAGCCGTTCTTACGCGGCATCTGGACGTCGAGCGTCACCACATCCGGGTGCAACTTATCGAGCAACCGGAGCGCCTCGTCGCCATCGCGCGCAGTGCCCGCCAGTTCCATTCCGGGCGTTTCGCGGATGAAGTCCGAAATCATCTCGCGCATCAGCGCGGAATCGTCCACCACTAGCACACGAATGACGCGGCCGGACATGAGCTGCCTCGGAAAGTTGCTCGGAACCAGGAAATGCCGTGGGGGATGAGGAAACTTAGCTCAGGTCTACGCACCAACTTGGGGGCCCTTGAGCAATACAGGCCCAATTTGCGGAACACCGTAGCGGACATCCGTCGCGTCGTCCGGCGTTACCCCTACTGGCGGTCGCTCCGGTCTATCCCTACCCCCGACTCACTCCCTGTTAGTGGCATCCCCTAGTCGGTATGTTCGAGCGAAAGCACGCAATACCCATCACGAACCTCACCTCGTTACCGCATGGCAGTCGATACTCCCGCCCGCATCGCCATTCTCGGCGCCGGTCCGATCGGACTCGAAACGGCCTTGTACGCGCGGTTTCTTGGCTACGACGTCGACATCTATGAGCGCGGGCGAGTTTGCGAACATATCCGCCGTTGGAGCCACGTGCGGATGTTCAGCCCGTTTGGCCTGAACGCCTCGCCGTTGGGGATCGCGGCCCTCGTGGCGCAAGAGCCAACCTGGCGAGTGCCTGCGGCCGACGCTTTGCTCACCGGAGCTGAGTTTTTGGAGCAATACCTGCTCCCCTTGGCGTCCAGCGACCTGATCGAAGATTACTTGCACCTGGAAACGGAAGTGCTAGCGATCGCCAAGACGGAAGCGCTCAAGGGCGAGCTCTTCCAGCAGGAGGAACGCGGCGACGAGGATTTTCGCTTGCTTGTGCGCGACAAGTCCGGCGCCGAGCGCTACGCCGAGGCCGACGTGGTAATCGACGCCACGGGCGTTTTCGGCCAGCCCAATTCCCTCGGCCCGGGAGGGCTGCCTGCTTTGGGCGAGCGCGATGGGGCGGATCAACTGGAACGCGGCCTGCCCGACGTGCAGGGAGCGGACCGAGTGCACTTTGCGGAAAAGCACGTGGCCGTGATTGGCGAAGGCTTCTCCGCGGCGACCAACGTGATCGCGCTGACGGAACTAGCCAAGCGCTATCGCCAGACTCGTGTCACTTGGATCACCCGCTCGTCCGGGCACGGCGAGGGACCCATGCGGCGTATTGCGAACGATCAACTACCGGAGCGCGACCGCATCGCCGCCACGGCAAATGCGCTCGCGAATTCAGACCAGGTCGCGTGGTTGCCGGAAAGCGTCGTCCGAGCCGTGAGTCGCTCCAACGAAAACGGTACGTGGGCGCTGCAACTCGCCGGCAGCGCGACGCAGGAATTGGTCGTCGATCAGGTCATCGCCAACGTCGGCTATCGGCCCGACAGCGCGATTTACCGAGAACTGCAAGTCGATGAGTGCCCGGCTACGGACGGCCCCGCGCGATTGTCCAGCATGTTGACGGCGCAAGGCGCTACGGATTGCCTCTCCGTTACCGCCGGCGTCCCGGACTCGCTGCTCACCTCGGAACCGAACTTCTACGTGCTCGGCGCCAAGAGCTATGGCCGAAGATCGAACTTCCTGCTCCTCAACGGCATTCGCCAGATCCGCGAGCTGTTCAAGATCATCGGCGACCGCGACTCGCTCGACCTCTACAAAACCATTGGCGGCGTGCAGTTGTGAGTCGCGTCGCCGTCTTTGCTGTCACATCTTCGACACAATCAGCGTGATGTTCTGGCCGCCGAAGCCGAAGCTGTTGGAGAGGGCGTGTTGGCACTTCGCCTGTCGGGCCTCGTTCGGGATGTAGTCGAGGTCGCAGTCGGGGTCGGGAGTCTCGTAGTTCGTCGTCGGCGGCAGGACTTGGTCACGGAGGGCAAGCAGGCAGATGATCGCTTCGGTTGCCCCGGCGGCTGCGATCAGATGGCCCGTCATGCTCTTGGTGCTGGAGACCGGAATCTTGTACGCCTGGGCGCCGAAGGCTTGCTTGATAGCCAGCGATTCGACGCGATCGTTCACCGCGGTGCTAGTGCCGTGGGCGTTGATGTAGTGAATCTGCTCGCCGTTGAGCTTGGCGTCCTGCAGGGCCATCTTGATGCAACTGATCGCGCCACGCCCTTCGGGATGCGTATCCGTGATGCGAAAGGCGTCGGCCGTGGAGCCGTAGCCGGTGAGTTCGCCGTAGATCTTCGCGCCGCGGGCTTTGGCGCGCTCGTATTCTTCGAGCACGACCATCGAAGCCCCTTCGCCGAGCACAAAGCCGTCGCGATGCATATCGAACGGGCGCGACGCTTTCGTGGGATGTTCGTTGTTGGTGCTGAGGGCCGTGAGTAAATTGAAGCCCGTCACGCCGAACGGGTGAATCATGCTGTGCGCGCCGCCGGAGAGCATCACGTCGGCTTCGCCACGGCGGATGATTTCGCTGGCCTCACCGATCGCCTGGCTGCTTGCTGCGCAGGCCGTGAGGCAATTCGAGTTCGGTCCCTGGGCGTCGAACAGCGAGGCCAGATGCCCGGCCGGCATGTTCGGCTCTTGCTCCAGTTCGGAGATGGGATGCATCTCGCGCAGGCCGGTCTGCGTGAACTTGACCATGTCAAGCTGGTCGCCGTCTTCCATCGCGGCGAGCATCATCTTGGTGAAGCGGCCGAAATCCTGCTGGCCTTCGCCGCAGCCGAGGTACACGCCGAACCGCGTCGGATCGATCGACTGGTCCAGCACGCCGGCGTCCCCCACCGCTTGCTTCGCGGCGCCGACCGCGAAATGCGTGTGGCGACCTTGATAGCGCCAGCGCTCCGGGTCTTCTCCCACATCCGCGATGGACCAGTTGCGGACCTCGGCGGAGATCTTGGTCGGAAAGTTACTGGCGTCGAACAACGTCGTGTAGCCGACGCCGGAAGCGCCTCGCTGCAGATTCTGCCACAGCTCCTCGATCTTGGTCCCCAGAGGAGTGACGCAGCCCATGCCAGTGATCACGACGCGACGCATGAGGTTGGTTGCCTGGACCTGGTTTCGAGGGAAAGCGGCGCCGAAGAGCTGATCAAATGATGAATGCAGAACGATGAATGATGAACAATCTCGCACGCATTCTGTTCATCATTCTGAATTCATCATTCATCTTTCGCCTTGCGTCTCAACGCCTCCAGCCCCGGGGGATACGGCAACAGGTTGCCGTCTGCGCCGCGGCCGACGTCGAAGACGCCGAGGAGTTTGAGCGTGAAGACGAAGTTCTTCGGCTCGAAGGAGCGGCGTTGACGGCCAGCGTCATTCAGATGGGCGAAGACGATTTCACCCTCCGCTTGCAGCCGATCGCCGACGTGACTAGTGACGTGTACCATCGCGCCGTCGTCTTGAATGTACTCGATCGTGGCCGTGTAGGTCAGCGTCTCGCCGGGGCGCGCCGGGCCGTGGAAAGTCAACTTGGGGATTTTGGCCAGGATGACCTTTTCCTCAAACGCCCGGGCCTCGCCGACCAGCAGCCCGCCGGTCTGGGCCAGCCCCTCGATGATCAGCGACCCCGGCATCACGGGGTAGCCCGGGAAATGGTCGTGAAGGTGCTCTTCGGCGAGGGAAAGATTCTTGATCGCCACCGCGCGCCGCCCGCTCTCGAACTCGGTAAAGCGGTCGATCCAGATCCAACGCATAGGGGGCGAATCGAGTAACGGAGAGGAATACCGGGCCGGCGGCCCGAGCTAGACGTCGTCGTCGAAGTTCAAGCCCAGGGAAGGCCACCGATGACTTTCGCCGATAGGACCGACTTCGAGGGCCTTCCCTGGGCTTAAAGCGCGGTTCTCGTCCAAATCTGCGTCAAAAAAGGGTGGCTAACGGGGCTCGAACCCGTCACCTCTGGAACCACAATCCAGCGCTCTAACCAACTGAGCTATAGCCACCATCTGTGCGAAGTCCTTCAATATAGGAAGGAGAGGCGATGGGTCAAGACGGTTCGGGGCATGGTCGCGCGGCCCTCCTGTGGCAATCACCCGGCGTGATCTATCCCGGAATCCAAATCTTCCGCGCCTGAATCAACTCGCAGCCAAGCGGCAGGGACAACTCCGTCGACGACGTCGTGAAAAAGGCGAGGCCTTTGTAGCTCGACAGGTACTGATAGTTGGTACTGAAAAACCCGCCCGTAGCCTGCACCACCAGCGGCTCCTGCTGCCGTCGGAGGATGTCCAGGAATGCCTCGGGTTCGACACGGACGATCACGCCCGAGGCTTTGATCGCTTGCGCCCTCGCGGCGGCAGCGGCCGCCCCTGCACTTGCACCGGCACTCATCGCGAACGCTCCTTACGCCGAATGGCTATGCGCACGAGTCGGAATTGCCTTGGTCAGCGACAATCCCCGAGTGGCCGGCGCAGTATAGCGGCCCGGAACAAGTCCAGGCAATCAATTCGATATTCTCGGTGATGGCTGAAAACCCCACCGAAACCCGTCGGCTAGGTGCGTTCAGGGCGTGACTTCCAATACCGCCGGCCAACCAATACGCCGCAGCCGATGGCAGCCAGGGCGATCGAACCGGGTTCGGGGTTGTTGATGGTGAAATGTACGTCTTCGACGCCGAACGATTGCAACCCAGGGTCGAGCACGGCACCCAGGGCGTTGCCATACGTCAACTCGATGCGATCGATGAATTGATCGAATCTTACGATGGCGCCATGCGGCCCATCCGCAGGCACACCCGTCAGGACATTGCCGTCGACAAGTACGCCCCGGCTGATCAACAGCGGCGCCACTTCCACGTTGCCGAGGAAGCCGCGGACCGCAACCTGATCGGCAAAGCCAGCCAGTTCCTCGGTCGCCAAACGCTGGCTGATCTCTTGGAGACCAAACTCCACATCGGTGACGACGCGCGAAAACTCGAGCGTGGCGGTGACCGTTTGACTAGCGTCTGTGAAGTCCATCGGGATTAGCAGGCCATGCTCTCGAAGCCGCTCGCCCGAATCAAGCGGCCAGATATCCGGACCGCCGAAGTGTTCGTTCGGCGGGAACATCGTGTCGCCAGTGAAGGAGACGTCGACGTTGATGTTCTTGAGCCGGAAGGTCTGGTTGCGCGCGGCGGGATCGGTCCAATTGACCGCCTCCCAATCGAGCACGCGCAGGTTCTGATGATTCGCCGGCATCCCAAGTTGAATTTCTCCAAGCACCACGGGATCCGTGACGGCGACGAGCATTTTGTCGTCATCATAAATGCTGAATGCCTTGTCTGCGACGTTGTATTCGGGACGCAGCATTGCCGGCTGCGCGCCATTCCGATCGATGTAGGTCGACCCAATGTAAACCGGCCCTTCCTGGCCGATGCGATAACGCTGGTCCACCGCGGGATCGCCGAAGTCGCGGGGAAAGAGCCCCACAAAGACGCTGCGCAAGTCGGAATTCGACGGGCCGATGTCGGCGTTGTCATCCCACTTGGGAACCAGACCATCGGGACCCTCTTCAATGGCAATTAAGGATGTGTCGGGCCTCCAACGGGTCCGGATCGCGTTTTGCTGGAGCCGGAACAAGTCAACGTTGAAGACCAGATTGCCGAAACCAAGTTGGTTTTCTTGCAGATCAGCGATCTCGAAGAAGTAGTCGACCTTTACCGTCAGTGGCACGCTCTGCAATTCGTGGAGGCTCGGCGTTTCGCCTGCCGGAAATGGCAATAGGTCCCGTTGAAGGATTTCGGAGACGACCGGCGTCAACGTCAATTCTGCAGCGGCCGCGCGCTGGGCAGCGAACGGGAGAACAAGAGCGGCGCAGCAAATAACTAGGCGGGCGCGAAAGCAGGTCATGGAGGGCCTCGGTTCCAAGAAATCAAAAGGATTGACCAGCGCGCGGGTATGGTATCACACGCCTGCGGAAAACGGAAATTAAATGTCGGTTGTTTTCGTGAGCGACGCCATGCTTGCGAGCGGCTGCGGGCCGCGCTCATAATGCGTTCCTCACCATTCCTGAATTGAGGCGCCCGCCATGTTTGCTCCGCGTGTTGTATGGATTGCGCTATTGCTTCACTGCATGGCCGGGAATACTGCGCCGGCGGTGGAACCGTTGCCGGGAACGGCGCCGTTGGAACTGGAAGGAGACATCGCCTCGCAGTTGGTGGACGGCGTGGATCGGTTTCTGTTGCGGAAGATTGAGGAAGCAACTCCGCCCGGCTTGCAACCTCGTCGCGCAGGGCCACCGCGACTTCGGATGCGCGGCCCTGCTCCGCAACCGGGCAACGTCATGGAGGCGAAGCGCGCGCGACTTGAGCACATTCTGGGCATTCGTGATGACCGGCTGCCGTTTGACGCCTTTGAACTTCGCGTTACGACGCGCGACGGTTCGCTAATTGGTAAGGGGACCAATTATGAAATCCATGCGATCCGCTGGCCGGTACTGGGAGTGCCCGGCCCGGATTGGTTTGACGAGCCCCTCGTGTATGGCGAGGGCTTGCTGCTAATTCCCGATCAAGGCCGCAAGCCGATCGCGGACGCGGTCGTAATTCCTGACGCGGACGAAACGCCAGAGCAGGTTGTAGGCCTCGTCGAAGGTTCACCGCGCGAACAGCAGATTGCGCGCGGCTTGGCGCAGTTGGGGATGCGCGTCATCGTACCGACATTGATCAGTCGTCACGAACGCCAGCGCCGGAACCGCGCCAAGCTCAGCGATCGCGAATACCTGCACCGCGCGGCCTTTGAGCTGGGTCGCACACTGCCAGGATACGAAGTTCAAAAAGTGCTCGCGTGCGTCGATTGTTTCGATCACGAAGCAAGCGGCAAGGAGAAAATCGCTGTGATTGGTTACGGCGAGGGCGGGATGATCGCCTTGTACGCCGCGGCACTCGATTCGCGAATTGAACTTACTGTAAGTGGTTACATCGACGATCGCCGCAATATTTGGAAGCAACCAGTCGATCGCAATATTTTCGGTCTACTGCCGGAGTTTAGCGATGCCGGGCTGCTTGGTATGGTTGCGCAAGGCCAGAGATTCGTCGAAGTCGGCGGCGGCCCTATTGTCACGCTTGCCGGTTCGGGCGGAGCGGCGGCGGAATTGCGGGGAACGGACAGAGAATCTGCGCTAAAGGTTCTCGACGCCGCCGGAATTGGACGCGCTCCATTGGTAAGTCTTGATGCAATGCGGCCGAAGCAAGACGATCCACTTCCAGCGATTGCCGGCCCGTTGCCGGACAACGATGCGAGGCAAGAGCGCCAAATCGCCGAAATCGATCGGCACAACCAATGGCTCCTCCGCGAAAGCGAGCATGTGCGCAAGGAGTTTATGAACCAGCTCGACACTTCGTCGCTGGAAAAATACGAGGCGTCCGTCGAGCCGTATCGGGCGATCTTCGCGAACGAGGTGATTGGGCGATTCGATGACCCGTTGTTGCCGGCGAATCCGCGCTCCAGGAAAACTTACGACAAGGAGAAGTGGACGGGCTACGAAGTGGTGCTGGACGTGTTTCCGGATGTGATCGCGTATGGCGTGTTGCTGGTGCCAAAGGATTTGAAGGAAGGCGAACGGCGGCCCGTCGTGGTTTGTCAGCACGGATTGGAAGGCCGGCCGAAGCACGTCATCGAAGGGGACGAAGGGGCGTATCATGATTTCGCCGCCAAGCTCTGCGAGCGCGGGTTTGTCGTGTTCGCGCCGCAGAACTTATACATCTTTGAGGATCGTTTTCGCACCTTACAGCGGAAGGCGAATCCGCTCGGCAAGACGCTGTTCTCAATCATGGTTCCGCAGCATCAGCAGATCACCGATTGGCTCAAGACGCTGCCGTTCGTGGACGGCGAGCGGATCGGCTTCTACGGGCTCAGCTACGGCGGCAAGAGCGCGATGCGCATCCCCGCGCTCGTAAAGAATTACTGCCTGTCGATCTGCTCCGCCGACTTCAACGAATGGGTTTGGAAGAACGCCTCGACGCGCAGCGAATATAGCTACGTCTGGAGTGGCGAGTACGAGATCTTCGAATGGGACCTGGGCAGCACGTTCAACTATGCTGAGATGGCGGCACTGATCGCCCCGCGGCCGTTCATGGTGGAACGCGGTCACTTCGACGGCGTCGCGCCGGACGAAGCCGTGGCCTACGAGTACGCCAAGGTGCGGCATCTTTACGCTGCGAAACTCGGCATCGGCGACCGCACCGAAATCGAATTCTTCGTCGGCCCGCACACGATCAACGGCCAAGGCACGTTCGACTTCCTACACCGGCACCTGAACTGGCCGAAGCCGGGGGAGTAGCCCGCGAAACACGCTGAACACGCGGGAAAAATTTCTTGGAAGCGCGTACGCGACCGGTGCTCAACGAAAAATAATTGCGCCATCAGCGTGGATGACGCAGGACTTATTCGCCTTGCCCGGTACTTTCCGCGTGTTCGGCGTGTTTCGCGGGCAAACTCACTGCGCATAAAAAAAGGTCATGGTGAACCGGTCCGTCAGTTCACCATGACCTCTATCCTGAAACGGGATCCCCGGGGACCCCGCCCTCCCGGCTAGCTATCTACTGCATTTATCGGACAGTCGGCGTCCAAGAAATAAGTCCGATAGGTGATTTTCTCGGCACCACCGACGGGGGATTCACTATGAAGGCAAGGAGGCACGGTGGGCGTCAGCCATTTGAAACGCGGAAACGCGGAGGCGCAGAGTCGCGGAGGGGGAGAGGCAGAGTGGGGAGGACTGGTGTAGGGCGGGCCGCGCGAGCGTTTCGTATCGTGTGCTCGAATGATTCTGGCGAAAGGCGAATGCCGGAATTGTTCGAAACGTAAGGCCCGCCGGGTCGCTCAATGGCGGGCCTTACCTCTGCGGTCTACGCCACCGTTCTCCTTCATCGCTTCAATCGTTCGCCGCGGCGAAGCTCTCGCGCGGCTCGCCCTACATCGCTCCTCGCACCCACTCCTTCTCTCTCCGTGTTCTCCGTGACTCTGTGGTGAATCCTCAGAACAACTCCGCGATTGTTTTTCCGCCGCCGACGGCTTTGATGGGCCTTCCCAATGGCGTTGTGTTTTCCGTGTTCGGATCAATACCGAGGGCCTGACAGTAGGTGCGGAAAAGGTCGGGGACGGTGACGGGGCGGTCGGTGACTTGTTCACCGGCGGCGTCGGTGGCGCCGATCACCTGGCCGCCGCGGATGCCGGCGCCGGCGACGGCGACATTGAAGGCGCGGGGGAAATGATCGCGGCCGGCGCGCGGGTTGATGCGCGGCGTGCGCCCGAATTCGCCCATCCAGATGACGAGCGTGGATTCGAGCAGGCCACGTTCGCGGAGCTCGGTCAGTAATTGCGCGACCGGCTGGTCGATCGTGCCGCACTGCCGGCGACATTCGGCGAAATTGTTCTGGTGCGTGTCCCAGCCGTTGAGGCCGACTTCGACGAACGTGACGCCTGCCTCGATCAAACGGCGGGCCAGCAGGCAACTCGCGCCGAACTTGGTGCGGCCGTAGGCGTCGATCACCGACGGCTTTTCTTGTTCGACGTCGAAGGTCTTCATCTCGGGACTGAGGATCATGCGCGCCGTCTTGTCGTAGAGCTGCTGATGATCGGCGACAACTTGCGCGCCGTCGGCGGCGCGGTAATCGGCTTCCATGCGCTTCATCAGCTCGAGCCGCTTTCCGAATCGAACGGCGCCGTGCGACGGCTTCGTGTAAGCCGGCGCTTTTTCCGGGTTGGTGATTTCGAACGGGTCATACTCGACGCCCAGGATGCCGCCTCCGCCGGCCGTGCGGAAGCGCCCGCCGATGCGACAGAACGCCGGCAGCGCGGTGTCCTTCGCCGCCAGCGCCTGCGTGGCCAGCGCGCCGAACGTCGGATATTTCACCGTGGGGTTCGGCAGATAGCCCGTGTGCAACAATTGCTGCGCGCGCGGGTGATTGCCTTCTTTCGAAGTCACTGAACGGATGATTGCCAACTCATGCATGTGCTGAGCGAGCTTCGGCAAATTGTCGGCGATCTGAATGCCGGAGACGTTGGTGGCGATGGCCTGGGTCTCGCCGCCGTTTTCGTGCCGCGGCTTGGGCGAGAAGGTCTCGAACTGACTCGGTCCCCCTTCCATCCAGAGGAGAATGCAGGCCTTGCCGCGGCGCTTGAGGTCATCGGCGCGGAGCGCCATCATGTCTTGCCAGCCGAGCATGCCAGCGGCGAACGCGGCGGCCGAAACGCCACGCAGGAAATCGCGCCGACGGATTCCGCCGCGCCGTTGGATCGAAACGTCGGTTTGGTGGGTCCAGAGCATGAGGGCGGGGAGGAGGTTGGAGGAGTAAAGGTGTAAAAGAGGGCGAGCGGAGAACCCGAGTTTCTGGAGCTACTTTACTCCTTTACTCCTGTACTACTCCCCTCTCACCGTCTCAGCGTCATTTCCGTCGAATTCACCAACGCCCAGAGGATGTCTTCATACGCTTCAACGCGGTTGCCGGTTGAAGCGATGTGTTGTTCACTGATCTTTAGTTCCTGCTCGGTCGGCGCGCGGCCGAGGCAGCGGAGGTAGAGTTCGGTGATTCGTTGGTCGTCTTTCAGATCAGCGGCGAGCAGTTTGCCCAACGAGGTTTGACTCGTGGCGCCATCGATCGAGCGCTGAATCGCTTTCGCGTTCATCAGCATCAGCGTTTGAGGGATCGTGCCGGACTGTTCATCGCGAGGGTCGCTCGGGTCGTAGCCAAATTCTTCCGCGAAGATCGCCCGCGGGCCACGCAGCGCCGCTGCCGGGCCGCGGCGCGGGGTGAGGTCGAAGTACAAATCGTTGTCGCCCAGCGCGGCGATGAGTGAATCGTAAAGTTGATCGCTGCGCAGTCGACTGGGCTGGCTCGTGGCGATCCGCGAGGCGCCGTCAGCACCGGGAGCGCGTTGGTACATCGCCGTGGCCATGATCGTGCGATAGAGCCACTTTACCGAATAATCGTGTTTGACGAATTGCGCAGCGAGGAAGTCGAGCGTTTTCGGCGCGCGGCATTCGCGATCGGGGCCGAGGTCGTCGATCGGCTCATAAAAGCCCCAGCCGACGAGCTCCGACCAAATGCGATTGACGAACGCCTTGGCGAACCAGGGATTCTTTTCCGCCGTCGACCACTCCGCCAGCACGTTGCGTCGCAGTGCATCCGTTTTGCCGGTGTCGAGTCGCTGCGAAGTGAGAAACAGCGCTGGCTGGACGATCGTGCCCTTGGCCTGGGGATCGGCCAGGTCCGGCATGAAGTGTTCCAGCGAACGGTTCTTGCCGTTCGGCGTTGGCGGAGCGTAGACCGGGCCGCGGTCCCGCCCGATCACGATGAAGTCGAAGCGTTTGTCGGTGTCGCGGCGCTGCCGGGTTTCGACGCGCGCAAAGAACGCGGCCAGCTCGTGGAACTGTTGGCGCTTCCAGCGATCGGTCGGATGGTCGTGGCACTGCGCGCATTGAATCTGCACGCCCAGGAAGATGCGGGAAACCTCGGCGGCGACTTCTTCCGCGTTGCCGGCGTGAGCCATGATCAGAGCCGTGGCGCCGTTCTCGCGCACGCTGCCCTTGGCTTCGATCATCTCCTTGGCAACCACGTTCCAGCCGACGTCCGCGTTGAAACTCTCGAACAGGTAGCCAGCGAGCGTGCCGGCGACCAGTTCCGCGCGGGGCTCCGTCCGACGCGAGAGAATCACATCACGCCAGTAGTTGGCCCAGTTGTCGCCGTAGTCCGGGGAGGCGAGTAGTTTATCGACGACGCCAGCGTGTTTTTCCGGCGAGGGATATTCGGCAAAGGCCAGTACTTGCTTCGATGTGGCGGGACGGCCGATCAGGTCGAGCGACGTGCGTCGCAACAAGTCGGCGTCGCTGGCGCGCGTGAGTTTGTCCGGCGTGGCATCGCTCAGCTCGCCGGCCAACAAGGTATCGACTCGGGCGGCAGCCGCCGGGGCCGCGAGTCCGTCCGCGTGCGCGATGGCCGGACCAAGGCAACCGACGGCGACGATGTAAGCGGCCCAAATAAGCTTCATGGCGTGCATCGTTCCCTGCGGTTTCACGGGGCAAAATCGTGCATTGGATCGCGTTGCCATTTTGCCACCTGGTTGAGTTTTGGCTACGTCGTGGCTGGTCGGCGTCGCCCGAATCGGGGCCTTGTCTCGTGTCACAAGTCGGTGAGCTGTAAGTGGTTGGCGATTGGTCTGCTGGAGCGAAGGGACGTCGGCGCGGGGCTTGCTTTTGGGTTCCGTTGTCCGATCACCCGCGGAGCTGCCAAGCATGACGTTTGACGCCCAATTTCGAGTGCTGGAAATCAACTCCATCGAAGGGTTGCTACCCTACCGGTTCGTGTGGCGAGGGCTGTTTGCGGATACGGCGGACGCCAGCTTCTTTCAGACCTATGAATGGTTTGTCTGCTATTGGAAGCACTTTGGAGCCTCGCAACGGATGCGGGTGCTCGTTGTCCTCCATGGTGATACGGCGGTCGGGATCGTTCCTTTCATTATTCGCATAGAATCTACCAAGGCGGGCCCCATTCGGGTGCTGACCTACCCCCTTCATGACTGGGGGAGCGTCTACGGACCGATTGGTCCACAACCGGCGGCGACTCTGCTGCTGGCATTTCGGCACTTATCGGAGACTGCCCGGGATTGGGACACCTTGGATCTACGCTGGATCGACGACGCTGGGTCGGACCATGGCCGGACCGGCAATGCGATGGCGCTGGCCGGGCTGTCGCCGGTGATCGCGGATTGGAAGCACTCGGCGATCGTCGAGTTTGACGGCGACTGGGAAAGCTATTGGGCCGCGCGGAAATCGCACTGGCGGACCAATTGCCGGCGAAACGAGCGGCGACTGGCAACGATCGGCGACGTCCGGCTGGTGCGTTACCGGCCCGTGGGGAGTGCTTCCGGCGACGACGATCCGCGCTGGTATCTGTTCGAGCAATGCATTGAGTTGGCCCGGCGAAGTTGGCAAGGAGACGTGGCCGACGGCACGACGATGAGTCACGAGGCGATCGTGAGTTTCCTCCGTGACAGCCATGCCGAGGCCGTGCGCTTGGGCATGGTCGACGTGTGTGTATTGGAAGTCGACGGGCAGGCCGTGGCCTACGCCTATAACTACCAGTTCAACGGCCGAGTGTTCGGGCTGCGAATGGGGCACGATCGGGACGAAACCTACGAAGGGGCCGGCACCGTGCTGATGTGGAAGATGCTCCAGGACAGTGCGCAGCGCGGCGACCAATATGTCGACCTGGGGCAGGAATACTTGGAATGCAAGCGGAACTGGTTGACGACGATCGTCTCCAGCGGACGGGCGACGCACTACCCGGTGTTGGCGCTGCGAGGCCAGGTGCTGCGTCTGAAGCGTTGGTGGGACCGTCGGCGGGGCGGTGCAGGCGTAGTCCGGCGCGGAGGTTCACCACGCAGTTCACGGAGAACATGGAGACAGGCAGGAGGAGCCGTGCGAAGTGAGGCGAGCGGATCGCGCTGAAGTTGTCAGAAGTCTTGCTGGCCGCTGATCTGTTATGATTTGGTCGCATTGAGGGATCTTTCTTTTGCGACCCGTTCCCCGACTATTCTATGGCCGAAGTGCGTTCTGAGGCGGTTGCTGTGCGGCCGCACGTGATTCGCTTTCCGCTTTATGCGCGAATTGCGGTGGCCGTGGCGGGCGGAGTCTTGCTGGGAATGTTCTTCGGCAAGGCGCCTTATTGGCCCGGCGGCGGCTTTGGGAACGTCGAGCTAGGGCGGTTGACGCTGCTGGTCGTTACGCTGCTGAAGGCGTTGGCTTCGCCGCTCATCTTTTTCGCGGTGCTGGACGCTTTCCTGCGGACCGAGATCACCTTCGAGCGCGGCGGCAAGCTGATCTTGTTCAGCCTCGTCAATGTCGTCGCCGCAATGACGATCGGGCTGGCGGTGATGAATCTTTGGCGGCCCGGCGAATCGTGGCAGGGCAAGTTCGAGGAATACGCCCAAATCGCCAGTTCCGAAGGGGGCGCCAAGCTCAAGGAAGCGGCGCCGCTGACTGTGGTGGAAAGCCTCCGGCAAGCGATTCCCGAGAATCTCTTTCAACCATTTATTAACGGGAACCTGCTCGGGGTGATTCTCCTCGCGGTGCTGAGCGGGGCGGCGCTGCGCGTGGTGCGCGGTGCGCAGCAACGGCATGGGCAGGTCGCCTACCTGGCCGTCGAACAGGCTGTGGAGACGCTCTACCAGGTCTTCGTGAAGATGTTGGAATGGGTGGTGCTGCTGGTGCCGTTGGCGGTGTTGGGCGGCGTGGCTCAGTCGGTTGCCGAAACCGGCAGCAAGACTTTCCCTTTGGTGGGCATTTTTCTGCTGGCCATGCTGACGGGGTTGGCGATTCATGCGTTCGGCTACTATGTGCTGGCCGCCTGGTTGTACGGCGGAAAGTCTCCCCCCGCGTTCTTGCGGGCCGGGTTTGAGCCGTTTCTCACGGGGCTGTCGACCAACAGCAGCCTGGTGACGATTCCGGTGACCTTGCGGGCATTGACCGAGCGGCTCGGCGTCTCGGAGCAATCGGCGCGGCTGTCGACCTGTGTCGGCACCAACTTCAACAACGACGGCATCACGCTGTACGAAGCGATGGCGGCGATTTTCGTCGCCCAGGCCGTGGGGTTGAATCAATCGCTGGGCGTACAGATCAACGCCGTCGTGGTCTGCGTGCTGGCGAGCTTGGGGTCGGCAGGCATTCCGCAGGCCGGGCTGGTGATTTTGCCATTGGTACTGGCGGCGACCGGGTTGTCCGACGAGACGATCAACATCGCGTGGCCGCTCATTATGGCGGTCGACTGGATTATCGCCCGAGTGCGATCGGGAGTGAACGTCCTGGGCGACATGACGGTGGCGGTTCAGTTGGACCGTTCGCGTCACGAGGGCGGCGGGTAGGGCAGTATGCGCACAGTGCTGCAGCGAACAGGGCGCAGGGTCCTCCCAGCACTTACAGGTGCGCGGTGAGGGCAATTGTCTCGGCCCGCGAGCGGCCGTGAGGCCCCCGAATCACCTGGCATTTCTTCCGCTTCGCTCGATCTTTCGGCCGATAGACGCTAGGGATCAACGCGCCGGAAGCCCAATGGACGGCGCGCCATTGCCAATAAGATTTGGAAAGCGAATTCGGCGAGTACTTTTCTTGAATCGAACGCCCGTCGACAGGCGTTCTTAGAGGAGGCGTCCTGCACGGACCTATTAGGGAGTCGAGTCTTCCGAAGGGAACGAGCAGGCGGTTCGACGGCGACGCTGGCCAGGCGTTTCCGCCGCAGGCAGCGGTTTGCGAGTCGACTCAGCCAGGCCTTGACGCGCCGCCGAAGAGTTAAACCGGGGCGGTCGAGGAAAATGGGGCGGAATTCACTTGACGGATGCGCTTCCAGCGGTCAAATTACCGTGGTCGGGCCACGTCTTTCTCTCGTCTGCGTTCGCATTTCCGCTCGGTCTTCAGGGGCCTTCTCGAAGGAGTCGTTGCACATGTCTCTCTCCGTGTCCCGTCGGCGCGGGTTTACCCTCGTCGAATTGTTGGTGGTCATCGCCATCATTGGCATCCTGATCGCCCTGTTGTTGCCCGCCTTGCAGACTGCTCGTGAAGCGGCTCGGCGCGCTCAATGCTTCAACAATCTGAAGCAGCTGTCGTTGGGGTGCCACACCTACCACTCCACGTACAACACCTTTCCGCCGGCTTCCCAATTGGTTGGCACTGGGACCACGACGATCAACTACCCGAATATCTCGCGGAACGATCAGCACGGTCCGAACTGGGTGATCGCGATCCTGCCGTTCATCGAACAGCCGGCGCTGTACAAGTCGTTCGCGCTTAAGAACGCCGCCGGGGCGAATCTGTCTGTGGAAGACCCGCTCAATGAAGACGAGCGGAAAACGGTCTTGACCACCATGATGTGCCCCAGCGACGCCTTCAATCAGTCGCCGTATGTCTCCGGCGCCAGCCGCTCGAATCCGGCCGGTATCCAATGGGCCCGCGGGAACTACGCCGCCAATAGCATCAATCAGTCGGCCGATGGCACCGGCACCTTCAATGTGGCCACGGGGCGTTGGACCGGAAACTACGGCAATCCCGCCTGGGACCGTTGGTCGGACAAGCAACATTACCGCGGCGTGATGGGCTTTGGTTTGGCGACGAAGATCGGCCAGATCAAGGATGGTACCAGCAATACGATGTTGATCGGCGAATTGCGGGCCGGCTTGTCTCCGATTGATCGCCGCGGCATTTGGGCGATCGGGGATGCGGGCTGCAGCATTCTGGCCTGGCACGGCTGCGAAGGGGACGCCGCTGGCCCGAATCAGTGTATCAACACCGCCTCGGACGACATGCGCTCGTGTGCTCAGGTCACCGCATCGCTTGGCCAGCAGTACTTGGTGACTGAGTGCATGACCTGCTGGACCGGTTGCGATGTGAACTATCAAGGCACCGCCCGCAGCAAGCATGCCGGCGGCATTCAATGCGGCTTCGCTGACGGCAGCGTGCATTTCGTTTCTGACACCGTCGAAACCGGCGGCAACTGGGCCAACTGCAAGGATCCTAATCAGTTCAAGGCGTGGGAACGCCTGATTGTTTCGGCCGACGGGCTGCCCATCGAAATGCGGAAGGTGATTAGCGAGTGATCTTGGAATCACTCGTTTGCAGGGATTGTCAATCATCCGCTCGCTTCGGTATCATGCCGGGCGAGCGGATGCTTTATTTCTGCGGCGCCGGCAGTCGCAAGGTCTTGCGACGAGGCTGATGGCGGCCTGAAATGGCGAGCACCTCAAAGCTGCGATCGCAGTTTCCGGGCCGCGTTGTTTTCGAAACCATTCCCATTGTGTTGAATTCGCGACCGCGAGTTCATTCGATTCATGAGCGAGGTTGCCGTGTTGCGATTCGCGTTGCTGCTTGGGTGTGTGGCGGGTTTGTCGGGCCTCAGCGGGTGTGGCGGCGGATCGCCTTACGACACGGTTCCCATCTCCGGGACCGTGACACTCGCTGATGGTGGCGACCTAAAAGGGTACGCGATGAAGACGATTCGCTTGGCGCCAAACTCGACCGATGCTGAAGCCCGTCCCGCGTCCGGCGAAGTGCAGGAAGATGGAACTTTCAAGCTGGGCACTAAGACGGCAAGTGACGGCGCCATTCCAGGCAAGTACGCCGTGTTCGCGAGCATCATGAAGAACTATCCGCCGACTCCCGCGGACATAAGCAAGACCTGGGTCTGCGATCCAGCGGAGATCGACGTCAAAGAGGGCATGGAGCCGATTTCCATCAAGGTCAGTGTCGGCAAGTAAGCGGCTGACGAGTTTTCTGGCGATGCCATGCGCATGGCTTATCTTGCGCGCTTCAGGATTGTTCAACGATGCAACGATTTCGTTCCAACCAGTTGTGCGCGCTGATGCTGATATTGGCCGTCTGTGTCGTGGCGGGCTGTGGGCCTGCGGAGCCGCCTGAAGCGGCGATGTTTCGCGAGATGGAAGCTCGCGACGTAATCGTCAAGGACGGCAAACTCACCGAGCTTAACTTCGGTTCGCAGTCGTTCAGCGACGCGGATTGCGCGAAGCTGGCCGCGCTCTCTGATTTGCAGGTGCTGGATCTGGGGAAGTGCCAGATCACGGATGCGGGACTCGATCAGGTCGCGAAGCTGATTACGCTGGATTCGTTGTCGCTTGAAGGAGTTACGGCGATCACCGACGCGGGCATCGCCAAGCTTTCCCCGCTTAAGACGTTGACCAATCTCAACCTGGGCGGAACCGGCGTGACCGACGAGTCGCTGGAGTCGATCGCCAAACTGCCAGCATTGCAAAAACTGTCGTTAGCGCCAGCGCCCGCTATCACGGACGCCGGGTTGAGCCAACTCGACGGGCTAAAGCAACTGAACGAGATCTGGCTTGTCGGCACGGGAGTGACCGCGGAAGGCGCCAAGTCGCTCAAGGCCGCGCATCCGGGCATCCTAGTCCATGGCGTCGCCGAAGAAGAAGAA
>Ga0163153_10004190_pt1 | contig 18370 bp, 16 predicted proteins | sample OliLakLV19MP6IB1_FD_148629 | JGI IMG/M metagenome (GOLD analysis project Ga0163153, IMG submission 148629) | Freshwater microbial mat bacterial communities from Lake Vanda, McMurdo Dry Valleys, Antarctica - Oligotrophic Lake LV.19.MP6.IB-1 | ecosystem: Environmental > Aquatic > Freshwater >... | reverse complement strand
CGATGACAACGGTACGTATAACCTGTCGCTCACGGTGACGGACAGCGCCATGCAGGACGGTGTGGCGAACCAGGCGTTGACGATCACCAACGCGGTCCCGACCGCCACGATCGTCGGCGCGCCGACCAACAGCAGCGTCGGCACGCAGATCAGCATGACCAGCACGGTCACCGATCCGGGCGCCCTCGACACGACGTTCACTTACGCCTGGACGGTGGAGCGCAACTCTGTCCAAGTCGCCAGCGGCACAAGCTCGACGATCGCATTTACGCCTGCACTCGAAGGCACGTATGACGTGACCTTCACGGCGACGGACGACGATACCGGCGCCGACAACGATCAGAAGTCGATCGTCGTGGCTTACACCGCCACGCAGGATCACGTCGTGCGGTTGTACGACGACTTGCTCGGACGCGTGCCGGATCTCGCGGGCTTGCAATACTGGACCGCGATCCTGAACGGCGGAGCCAGTCGCGGCGACATGGCCCGCGCGATCATGGCCTCGTCCGAATACCGCAATTTGCGGATCGACGCGCTGTATCAACAGTACCTGGGACGCAGCGCTGAATCCGGGGCGTTGATCTACTGGATTAACTACTTCCACAACGGCGGCACGGAACTCGACTTTAAAAACGGGTTGTTGGGATCCGCCGAATATCAGTCCCTTCACGCCAGCGACACACTGTTCGTCCAGGCCCTGTACACCGACATCCTGGGCCGCTCGGCGGACAATGGCGGCGAGAACTTCTGGGTGCAGGCGTTGCCGACTTCGGGACACGCGGGCGTCGCTAGCGCCTTGCTCCGCTCGCCGGAATCGTACCGTCGGTTGATCAACGACGCCTACCAGACGTTCCTCGGACGTCCGGTGGACAATGACGGCGCGGACTTCTGGTTAGGCCAACTGTCGAGCGGCGCCATCACCTTCACCGACCTGTTCGCGAAGATCGCGGACTCGACGGAGTACGGGAATTTGTAAGCGACGCCATAAATGAGCCCGGCTCACACTAGCCCGTAGCGCCAGCGAGGGAAAGCGGACATCGCGTACAGAAAAGGAAGAAGCTCTCCGTTGCGCCGCCTGGGCAACTGAGAGCTTCTTCTCGTTTGGCAGGCAACGTCAACTCTCCCTCGCTGGCGCTACGGGCTAGTGTCGGTCTTCTGGCCCTCCGCTGGCTCTGGCACCAGTTTGCGGACCCGCACCGGGCGGCTGTCGGCTTCAGCCAGAATCACGGCTCGTGAGAGCTCGAAGCGCTCGGTTTCCAGGATGTCGAGTTGGCATTGGAGCGCCGCCAGTGTCCGTGAACGGTGGCAAGCCCCGGCGTCACGTTGCCACGAGTTCGTCGAACAAGCTATCCCACCAATCAACATCGCCGAGCAAGAACCAAGTGCTAGCGCCGGTTGCTGGAAACGTCGACGACGGCGACTCGGTCGCGGGGTGAAGCAGCGAAATCAAATCGTCCCTTTCGCTTTCGTTTTCGTCAAAGTAGACGAGCAACGCGGCCCGCATGGCCGCTTCTCCGATAGGCGGCTGCTGGCTGCCGTTGCTCAGGCCTGCCAACATGGTCAGCGACGCAGTCCATGAACTGAAATTGAGTCCGAAGTTGTTGCGGACGTAGTTCAGATCCTCAATGTTGACAACGCCGTCGGCGTTCGAGTCACCGTGGACAAACTGCGCGCTCGTCATGCCAAAGTTGTTGCGCACCGCATTGAGATCGCCCACGCCAATCGTATTGTCGCGATCCGCGTCCCCCGGCAAGAACGTTAGACGAAAATCGAAGTCGCCCCCCGCGGCGTCGTCTCCCGACGGGAATCGTTGTGACGATTCGGTCAGGTTCGACGGATTCTGCCAATTGCCGTCCAGCAGTCTGGCCGTGCCCTGCGCATTCGTCACGTTGTCCTCGACGCGAAGCACCACGCGGTCCTGCATGATGAACGCGGTGCTGGGATTGGCGTCGTCGTCGAAGCGCACGGTCGCCCGCGTCAACGCCGGGTCGTACTCGAAACTGGCAACGGGATAAGGCGTCCCGGCGCCACGATTGGGAATCAGCTTCACGTGCGCGGCATTGATGTTCACGTCGACGCTGAACGTGATGCGAAATGTGTCGGCGGCCCCGATCGGCACGGTGCGCAGCTGTTCGCCACTGCCGGCAGGGACGGTGTAGAACCCGTCGAGCAGGCCCTCGGGATCGGAACTAAAGACTCCTACTTCGCGGACCTGCGGAAGCACTTGGAATTCCTTTGAGAACTCCGACGTGTCCCCAGCATGCGAGATGACAAATGCAACCATGGAATCGCCGACCGCAAGTGTGCTGCCGGAGAGCGTCATGTTAAAACCGGCGTCTCCCTGGGCGTCAAGGACCGAGCTTGCAACTCCTTGACGCACATAGCCGTCGCCGCTCTTCTTGAAAAGCACAAACTTATAGCTCAAGGCAGCGTCGGCGGGGTTTCCGTCGTAAATGAGGTTGGCTCGTTTAATTCCATTCGCCGAAAACATCGTCAATCGCATGGGAGAATTGAGCAACCCGTTCGGACCAGAGTCGATGTCGTTTGAGTCGTTCGGACTTGTACCATTGTCCGCAAGATCAATCGGAATTCCGCCGATCCCTCGGAATTGGTTGAACTCATCAACAGTGATATTAGACCCAGCGGCAGCGTTGACTGCGATGCCGTCAAGGCCGCAATACTCAAGGTCATTGTTGTAGATGTTGACGTTCGTGACTTTCTCTCGCAGATTGATGCAATGGCCGCTGGTTCCAGGTGACGGCACATTGACACCCATCGGAGCTACGCCGATATGGTTGCCGGCGATGGAGTGATCGCCAAAATCCGCAGTCAAGAATCCGAAGTAGAAGTTGATGCCATCGCCCGTGTTTGCGTAGACGTAGTTGTCTTCGATTGTGACGGAAGCGTCGGCCCCCATCGCTCCGGCCGAAGGCGTGATGAAAATTGGCGAAAAGGAGTTGTTGTGAAGCCAATTGTTGTCGATGACAACGCCTCCGCTTTGAACTCGACCGACGCGGATCGCAGAAGCGAAGCATTGCGAAAACCCGAAATGTCAAGATTGGTGATCCTTGTCTCCGAAAGCCATGCGAGCGATGTCGTCTCGATCAAGAAAAGCGGGTGTTGGTATGCCGCAGTGGCGGTGATTCGCGCCCTTGCCCCACCAGGAAGCGCGCTTCGAATCTCGGTAGGTCCAAGAATCGCGGGCAGACTGCCGCCACTCACCTGTAAGTCTTGCACTTCGACTAGGATATCGTCAACTGAAGTAGCATTGTTCGCTTGAATGATCGCCCAAGGAAGCGAATTGGGTTGAGCAGGATTCATGCTCGTATTCGTTACATGAAAATTCGTGAGCAAGACACGATCTTCCAGCCGCTCCATCGCAAGCCGCCGCGGTTTCACAAGCGAGTTGAGAGGTAAGTGCGCGCCGAGTCTCTGCAGTGCGCGGGAGTTTTTCATGGTTCTGGTCCTGGTCGCGATTTGGGCGGTGATCAGCAATGAAAGCTGCTACGATATCACCGAGACTCGAACATCGTCAAGCTTGTGACGCATGTCGCGAGATGAACTTAGTTGCACGACAAGCGATACCAAAGTGGAGACCGCGTACCTGAATCGAACCAAAAATGGCATTGTCATAGAGATGGCGTCCAGCGTAAGCTACTGCCATTTGAATTGCCATGCGAGCCAGCCTATGTCGATGTTGAATGCAATCCGTACGCTAGCCCTGGTCGGCATGTCTTGCGTAACTTGCCCATTGGCTGCCGCTGAGTTTCGCGGACTGGGCGACTTGCCAGGCGGTGGTTTCGCCAGCATGGCGAATGGCGTTACCGCAGACGGAAATACGATCGTCGGCTTGGCCACGGTCGAAGCGAATCAAATCGGCTTTATTTGGCGCGATGAGGCGGGGATGTTGCCGGTCACGGTTGCCTATCATCTCTCTACAGCCGCCATTGCTGTGAGCGACGACGGATCACGCATCACCGGCGACTTTTTCGATCTCGATGATGTGCCCAGGGAGCGCATCCGGCTACCTTTTCGCTGGAAACTGGGCGACGATTTCCTGGAAGGGCTCGGCGGTCTCGCGGAAGTCACGCCCGACGACTCGGCGTTCGCCAGCGACATCTCCGCGAACGGTTCAGTTGTCGTCGGTATGACAACGTCCGAACATGGCGAGGAGGGTTTCATCTGGACCGCCGGCGTCGGCATGCGGGGAATCGGTGATCTTCCTGGCGGATCGTTCTTTAGCGAAGCCAACGCCGTGTCAGCGGATGGCACGCGCGTCGTGGGGCGCTCCACGGGCGAGCGCGGCGAAGAAGCGTTTATTTGGGATGCGGATCATGGCATGGTCGGCTTGGGATTCCTCAATGACAACGAGCGCTGGAGCCGCGCGATGGCGATGTCGCCCAATGCGCGGTTCGTTGTTGGTCAAGCGGCCTCGGCAGCGGGCACGGTGGCGTTTCTTTGGACTTTAGAGGACGGAATGCGAGAGATCGGCGACTTGCCCGCAGGAATCGGTCTCAGCGTGGCCGACGCCGTTTCCGCCGATGGTAGCGTAGTCGTCGGCGCGGGGCATGACGACGCCGGGCAGCAGGCAATCTTCTGGAGCGAGTCGACCGGCTTGATTGCGCTAAAAGACTTGCTCGCACAGCAGGGCTTGGGAGACCAACTCGCCGGATGGCGGCTGACTTATGCGCATGACATTTCCGACGACGGTCGCGTGATCGTCGGCGAAGGTTGGAATCCGCAAGGCGAATACGAGGCCTGGCGCGCCGTCGTCAATCCGGTCCCAGAGCCGTCCACGCTGGCGCTCGGCAGCCTCACCATGTTGGCGCTAACTTGGATTCGACAGCGTCGTATTCGTACCCTCGTTGGCGCCGCGGATTAGTTTGAACGTCGCCGCAACTCATCGCGGCATTGCGTGAAGAACGCGTGGTAGTCCGCGCGGCGATAGTCAGGGAAGGTCCAGTCGCGCGGTTGCCAGGCGCCGTGCGAATAGTGGAGCGTCACTTCCGCGAAGATGCCGCGATCTAAGTAGATGCGGTGCGCGTGATCCTTCGTTGAAGCCAGGACCAACTTGGCGTTCGTCAGATAACCAGGATCCAGATTGAGCGGCCGCGCCTCCGGGTGTCGTCCGAGGGCCGCGTACTCTTCCTCCAAAGCGTTGGTCAGCAGCTTGATCTCGACCAGCCGTTCCGGCGCGATCAATCCGTTGAACGCCCAAAACGTCTTCTTGATCTCCGCGCCCATCGTCGGTTCATAGTAGTCGGTCTCGCGGAAATCGAACCGGTCGCTCGCGAGTGCGGTTGTCCCCCAAGTTTCCGTGGCTCGCTGCTGCGCCCAATCGAGCGCCGCGCTATGCCGGCTGAAGGCGGCGACGATCAACATCACCGGCGATGTGGGGCGAATGTCTCCCATAGGGTTCTTCGAATCATCTCGCGACGGTTAAGCCCAGGGAAGGCTGCATGTGACGATGATGAAATCAACGATCATGACAGCCTTCCCTGGGCTTATCGACGTTTGATCTTGTTCGGCGTCCGTTAGCTTACTGTTGCGCTCTCTTCCACTACGATCTTCGTCGCCGTCTCGCGACTCAGCGCCGTTTCTTTTCCGGCGGCGAGCACCGTCATCACTCCGGCTTCGGCGCGGTTGACTTTGACTTCTCCAGCGGCCCCGAGCGGCAGGTCCGATTCCGTCAGGTAACGCAGAAACTCCGGCGACTGATCTAATACCCGCGTTAGGCGAAACTGAAAACCGGGAGGGCAATCGACCAGTAGCTTGCCGACGACCGGCGCGACGGCCCCGTCGGCCGTGGGAATGGGGTCGCCATGGGGATCGACCTTGGGATAGTCGAGATAGCGCTCGATGCGATCCACCAGCAGGTCGCTCACCGCGTGTTCCATATGCTCGGCTTCTTCATGGACCTCGTCCCACGAAAGGTCCAGCGTCCGGGCCAGGAACAATTCGATCAAGCGATGCCGGCGCAACACGCGCAGGGCCAAAGCGTCGCCGGAGGGCGTGAGCCGCGCTCCTTCATACGGGAGATAAGTGGCCAGACCGCTTTCACTCAGCGTTTTCAGCATACTGGTGACCGTGCCCGGCGAAACGCCGAGCACCGCCGCGAGCTGCCCCGTTTGCGCGGAGCCGCCGTTTTGCCCGGTGCAGATTTGATGAATCGCTTTAACGTAGTTCTCGACCGTCAGGCTCGGCACGGCTGGCTTGTTCCGGGGCAAGGGCGACGCTAGTTTCAACAGCCGGGATTCTAGGTTACGACTCCAACCACGGCAATTCGGTCGACATGGCGGACCCGCGAACGTTTTCGCTCAATCAGCGCGCCCAGGATTTGCTCCCAACAGCGCGCGGGTCGCTCGATCAACTGGGGATTGCCACACGCTCCATCGCCGGCGGAACCTGCTGGGATTGCGGTATCGAGACCCCAGGCAGCGTCGAAGCAGGCAGATTGCTGGCCGAGGTCTGCCTTGGCGGCCAGGGACAAGTGCGGCTGACGCCGATCGCCGCCGGGTTGCCGGGCGAGCAGTCCGTGTTGGTCGAATCGCGCGCACCGATCGCCGCCTGCATGGCCTCGCAGTACGCGGGCTGGCAAATCACCGGCGAGAAGTATTTCGCCATGGGTTCCGGCCCCATGCGCGCCCTGGCGGCACGCGAGCCGCTGTTCGAAAAGCTCGGCATTCGCGAGTCCAGCGATCATGCGGTCGGCGTGCTGGAAACGCGCAAGTTCCCCACGGAAGCCGTCTGGCAAGACGTCGCCGCGAAATGCAAGGTCGCGCCCGAGCGTTTGACGTTGCTCGTCGCGCCGACAGCCAGCATCGCCGGCAACCTGCAGATCGTCGCCCGGTCGTTGGAAACGGCGCTTCACAAGATGCTGGAATTGGGCTTCGATCCCTCGGCGGTTCGCTCAGGGCGAGGCATCGCGCCGTTGCCTCCGGTCGCGAAGGATGACCTGCAAGGCATCGGACGCACGAACGACGCCGTACTTTATGGCGCGCACGTCACGGTTTGGGTCAACGGCGAGGACGCATACTTGGCCGAATTCGTCGAGCGCGTACCGAGTTCCGCCTCGCACGACCACGGCGTACCATTCGCGGAAATCTTCGCGCGCTACAACCACGATTTTTACAAGATCGACCCGCACCTGTTCAGCCCAGCCGTGATCACGCTGGTGAATATCGCGACGGGCAAGTCGTTCACTGCGGGAGAGCTCGCGCCGGAAGTATTGCGTCAATCATTTGCGTAAAATCAAATTGCCGATCTCCAACCTTCGCGATTTCGCCCTTTCGCGATTCAATAGGGTCCACTCCATTTCAATCGCGAAAACGCGAATGGGCGAAATCGTGAAATGAGGAGAGCAGGCAGAGGCGCGGGGATTGAGAGTTGAGGTTTCATGCGGGTCGCAGTGTTGGCATCGTTGAAGAGTTGGTATCTCGCCGATTTGCGGCGCGCGGCCGAGGCGCGGCATGAGATTGTGCAGGCGTCGTTCGCGAATCTTCAGGCCACGGTAGGTCTTTCCCACGAAGTCATCGCCAGCGGCGCCGAAATGCCGTTGAGCGATTTCGATGCCGTGCTCGTGCGGACGATGCCGCCGGGATCATTGGAACAAGTTGTCTTTCGCATGGACGCGCTCGCGAGACTCGAATCGCAAGGCGTGCCGGTCATCAACCCGGCGCGGAGTATCGAGGCCGCAGTCGACAAATATCTCGCTACGGCGAAACTACACGAAGCGGGGCTGCTCGTTCCCCGGACGATCGCTTGCCAAACGGCCGATGAAGCCATGGCGGCATTTGCGGAACTTGGCGGGGACATCGTCGTGAAGCCGCTGTTCGGCTCCGAGGGACGCGGCATTGCGCGACTCAACGACGAAGCGCTGGCGCTACGGGCGTTCAAGATGCTCGCCCAATTCGGGGCGGTGCTCTATTTGCAAGAGTTCATCCGGCACGAAGGTTACGACCTGCGGGTGCTCAAAGTCGGTCGCCGGTACTTCGGCATGCGGCGATCGAATCCCGACGACTGGCGGACGAACGTCAGCCGCGGCGCCGTGGCCGCCCCGGTGGAACTGAACGCCGAGTGGATCGACCTCGCGGAACGCGCCGCCGCGGCCATCGGCGCGCCGGTTGCTGGTGTGGATCTGCTGCCGGCGACGGACGGCCGGCTGTATGCGATTGAAGTCAACGCCGTGCCGGGCTGGCAAGCCCTGTCGCGGGCGCTCGGGGTCGACGTCGCCCAAGTCGTGCTGGAATATGTTGAGATGGTTGCCGAGAACGGGCCGGCGGCGTAAGCTCAGCGGGTATTAGGGGCGCGGAGATGCGGAGGGGTCGGCTTTGTCCGTCGTGGAAGACTCGTTGTTGGCGGCTTCGGGGAATGTTGCGCGCCGGTTAAGCGCCATGGCGCGCAAAATACCCGGCAGCATCGCGGTCGCGATGCCGGCCCGGCGCAAACAGTCTGGACGCCGGCAGTATCAATCCGTCACGTTCAAACAGTTGGACGACGACAGCGACCAGCTTGCGCGAGCGTTGCGTCAACTCGGCGTGCAGAACGGCACGCGGATCGCGCTCTTGGTGCGGCCCAGCATCGATTTCATCGCGCTCGTGTTCGCGCTCCTCAAGTCCGGCGCCGTGGCGATCCTGATCGATGCCGGCATGGGACGCGCCAACCTAATCGATTGCCTCAGCGACGCTGCGCCCGAGGGCATGGTCGGCATTCCGCCGGCGCATGTCGCTCGCATTCTGTTCCGTCGGCGCTTTGCAAAATGCAAACTGCTCGTCACCGTCGGACGGCGCTGGTGTTGGGGCGGCGTCACACTGGACGAACTGCGACAGCGCCGCGGCCCGCACTCGCCGTTGCCACGAATGAATGCCACGGACGAAGCGGCGATCATCTTCACGACGGGCAGCACGGGCCCGCCCAAAGGCGTCCTCTACTCGCACGGCGTCTTCGATCGGCAAGTCACCGAGATTCGCGATCAGTACAACATTCAACCGGGGGAAATCGACCTGCCGGGCTTTCCGCTGTTCGGGCTGTTCAATTGCGCGATGGGCGTGACGACCGTCATTCCGGACATGGATCCCACGCGCCCCGCGTGGATCGATCCGAAGCTTTTTGTCGAAGCGATCCACGATTGGCAGGTGACGCAATCATTTGGCTCGCCAGCGATTTGGAATCGCGTCGGCGCCTATTGCCAGCAGGAGCGCATCGAGCTGCCGACGCTAAAACGCGTCCTCTCCGCCGGCGCGCCGGTGCCGCCGCGCGTATTGAAGATGGTGCGCGATTGCCTGCCCATCGACGGGGAAGTCTACACGCCTTATGGCGCGACGGAAGCGTTGCCTGTCGCTTCGATTTCGGCCCGCGAAGTGCTGGAAGAGACCGCCTCGCTCTCCGCCAAAGGCGCCGGCACGTGCGTCGGGAGAAGGTTCCCAGGCATCGACTGGAAAATTATCCGCCCGGTGGACGGGCCTTTGCCGTCGATCGACGAAGTCGAACCCGTGCCCGCGGGCGAGATCGGCGAGTTGATCGTCACCGGCGAAGTGGTCACGCGCGAGTACGTCACGCGGCGCGAAGCGAACGCGCTCGCTAAGATCGAGGATGGCCATCGCATTTGGCACCGGATGGGAGACGTCGGTTATTTCGACGGCGCGGATCGCTTTTGGTTCTGCGGCCGCATGGCGCACCGCCTGCTGACGGCCAGCGGCCCGATGTACACGATTCCGTGTGAAGCGATCTTCAATGGGCACTCGGATGTGTTTCGTAGCGCGCTCGTCGGCATTGGCCCATGCGGCGCGCAGCGTCCGGCGATCGTAATCGAACCATGGCCCGGCAAGCTGCCGCGCGGTGCACAGGCACGCGAGCGATTCGTGCAGCAACTGCGCGAGCTGGGCAGTGCACAGCAACACACGCTGGGAATCACTGACTTCCTGTTCATGGCCGCGCTGCCGGTGGATATCCGCCACAACGCCAAGATCTTCCGCGAGCGGCTCGCCGTTTGGGCGGAGAAGCAACTGGCGAAGAGTTCGACATCATGAAGGCGCTCGTCACCGGCGGGGGCGGGTTTCTGGGTCGCTACATTGTCGAACAGCTCATCGCGCGCGGCGACCAGGTCCGCGCGCTTCAACGCGGCGACTATCCCGAGTTGGCCCAACTCGGCGTCGAAGTCTTCAAGGGCGACATTCGCGACGAGACGCAAGTCGTCGAGGCCTGCCGTGGCGTCGACACCGTATTTCACGTCGCCGCCGTGGCCGGCATCTGGGGACCTTGGAAACGCTACTACGAAATCAACACTCTTGGCACGCGGCACGTGTTGACGGGATGCCGCACGCACGGCGTCTCAAGGGTTGTTTTCTGCAGCAGCCCCAGCGTGACGTTCAACGGCGTCGATCAATGCGGCGTTAACGAGTCGGTGCCATACGCCACGCGCTGGCTATGTCACTATCCACATACCAAAGCGCTCGCCGAACAAATGGTTCTGCGGGCCAACGGCGAAAACGGCTTGCTGACCTGCGCACTGCGCCCGCACTTGATCTGGGGCCCGCGCGATCAGCATTTGATCCCGCGGCTGATCGATCGCGCGCGGCGCGGGCAACTGCGCCGCGTCGGCGACGGAACGAACTTGATTGATATGGTGTACGTGGAAAATGCGGCCCATGCGCATCTCCTCGCAGCCGACGCCCTTCGTCAAGGAAGCCCCGCTTGCGGGCAGGCCTATTTCATCAGCCAAGGTGAGCCGGTGAATTGCTGGACCTGGCACAACGAAGTGCTCGCGTTGGCGGACTTGCCGCCCGTCGCACGATCGTTGAGTGCTAAAGCGGCGTGGCGCATCGGCGCTGCGATGGAAGCGGTCTACTCGCTCTTGCGGCTCCAGAGCGAGCCTCTGATGACGCGATTCCTCGCCGCGCAGCTCAGCACTTCGCACTATTTCGACATTTCCGCGGCGCGGAGGGACCTCCGCTACGCGCCCATCGTTTCCACCGCCACGGGGATGGCGCGATTGCGCGATGAATTGAGAAGGTCGCGTGCGAACCATTGACGCAATTGGCGTGTCGGGCTTGCGATCTAAGCATCAGGAGTTTTCGACCGATGGCCGAGTACCGCTGGAATCAAACAGACCTCGCCGAAGAGTTCGATCGCGCCGCGGAGTACATCCATCCGCAGTACCTGGCCGTCCAGGACGCCATTCTCGATCTGCTGGCCGAGGTCGACGCGACGCGCGGCCTGATCGTCGACGCCGGCGGCGGCAGCGGGCGGCTGGCCCAGCGCATGCTTGAGCGCTTTTCCGAGTGCCGAGTGCTGGTCGTCGACCAATCGGTGGCGTTCCTCGAGATTGCCACCCGCCGCATGGCCCCGTTCGGTGCGCGCGGCGGCGTGCTTACAGCTCGATTACAGGAGGATTGGACTTCACAGCTTCCCGAGCGCCCCGTGGCAATTGTCAGCATGTCGGCGATTCACCACTTGGACCCGGCGGAGAAGCGAGATTGTTACGCCCGCTGCTTTCAAGCCCTGGCGCCGGGCGGCGTACTGCTTAACGGCGACGAAGTCCGGGACCCCATCCCGGCGGCCTATCGACAACACATGTTGAACTGGTCGACGTGGAAGAACGAGCAAATCGCCGCAGGTCGCCTCTCTGACGCCATGGCCGAAAATTGGCGCCGGTGGGAAGAGCGGAATATCGTCCACTTCGACGCTCCCCGGAAAAGCGGCGACGACTGCCACGAGACGATCGAGGCCCAGCTGGAGTATTTCCGCCAGGCAGGGTTCTCGCAGGTCGATGCACCTTGGAGCAGGGCGATGTGGGCGGTGCTACGCGGGGTGAGAGGAGAAGAGTAAAGGGGTTATTTCCTTGCTGCGAGAGGCGGAAATGGCCATCTGCGACGGTCGCGCTATCTCGGCGCGCTTTGTTGGGTCGCGCAAGCCGCTTAGATTCCTGGGGAATCTTTCGATTTCTCAAAAATCCGCTGTCTTCGGCGTCCGGATTGGTCCGGAAAAACGCTCTAGATAGCAGACGAGCCGCGCGTCCCCGCCTCGAACGTCGTAATCCTCCCGCTTACCCCGCCTGACGTCCGCTCCGTGCTAGCAGGTCGGCTGCCTCCCAGGGCGCAGGCTTCCACGCGGACCCGCTGCCTGGAGTGTTCCCTTCCCATGCCAAACTATCGGGTCCTGGTGAGCGGCGAAGGGCCGTGGATGGAGCTGGAGGGCCGTTCGCAGCCGAGCGGATTCAAGGTGCTCTGCCATGTTTGGGCAACGGACCCCGCCGTGGCCGCAAATCTCGCGGCGCAGGTGGTCCGCGCAGCGCCGGCCTTGTCGGCAGCAGTCTTCAGTCATTTCACCAACGCCGCGCCCGTATTTATCGACGAAATTGACGAAGCCCCGCCGGGCGAGTGTCACGAGCCAGTCGCCGCGTTTCACTTCTTTCCTCTGAACGGCGGCGACGACTTTCGGCCGCACTCGTTCCTGGAGCGATAGTTCGTCGACGTGATGGTTTCCGGAGGCTCCCGGCGATAAAATGCGGAGGAACAGCGACGACCGGAACCGTTTCGAGGCCATTCACGATGATTTCATTCATCGTCCCTGCGCACAACGAAGAGGCGCACGTCGGCGCCTCCCTCGGCGCGATCCATGAGTCGGCGCGCGCCGTCGGCGAACCGTACGAAGTGATCGTCGTGGACGACGCCTCGACGGATCGCACCGGCGAGATCGCCACGGCAGCCCAAGCGCGTGTGATCCGTGTCGAATACCGGCACATCTCCGCCACGCGCAACGCTGGCGCGCGCGAAGCTCAGGGAGAGATATTCTTCTTCGTCGACGCGGACACGCTGGTCAACACCGACGCCGTGCGCGCATCGCTGGCCGCTTTGCAACAAGGCGCCGTCGCCGGCGGCTGCCTGTTCCGCTTCGACGGCCAGGTCCCGCTGTGGGCGAAGCTAATCTATCCGCCGGGCGTCGTGTTTTCGCGTTGCTTCAAGTTCGTCGGCGGGTGCTGCCTGTTCTGTCACCGCGAGGCATTCTTCCAAGCCGGCGGTTTTTCGGAAGACCACTATGCCGGCGAAGAAGTCGGTTTAATTCGAGCTTGGAAGCGCCAAGGTAGATTCGTCGTGCCGCGCCCGACCGTAGTCACCTCGGGCCGTAAGTTGCGGGCGCATTCGCTCAAGGAAGTCCTCACCGCCGTCGGGCGCGCATTCGTCCGCCAATGCGGCAAGCCTAGCAAGCAGCGCGAGGGCCTCGACCTCTGGTACGGCGAACGCAAGCCGGACATGTTGGCGCCGACCTGCGACGCGTCAACTTGATCGATCACTCAATCGACGGAGACATTGAAAATGGCGTTGCGAAATCCGGTGGCAGCGTATATCGCCGCAAGTAACATCGAAGCGCACTTGTTGAAAAATCTACTGATTGACGCTGGCATCGAAGCGGCTGTGGAAGAGGATGTCTCACAAATAGGCGTTTGGTGGGGAGGTTTGGCCTCACAACTCCATCGGCCGAAGGTCTGGATTGAGCAATCGGAAACGAATCGAGCGGCGCCAATTCTTGAGGAGTTCGAACGACAAGAGTCGGAGCGGAGACTGGCTGAGCGTCAGCCGGACAGGACGGTCGACCATGTGATTCGCGTCACATGCGAGGAGTGCGAAGCGCAATCGGAATTCCCCACGGCGTTGCAAGGGACTGTTCAATTCTGTCCAAAATGCGCCGCCTATGTTGATGTGGGAGACGATCAACCCGACTTCGATTGGGAAGAGACTGGCGGACCTGACTAGCTTGCCGCTGGACCTGACGTCCACATTGGAATTCAGTCCAGATATCTCCGCGTCAGATCGCTATAGGCGTCGATGCGGCGGTCTCTCAGGAACGGCCAATGCGTCCGGACGACGTCGACCTGGTCGAGGTTGCACTCGATAATCAACGTCTCCTCACGATCATGCGACGCGCGGGCCAAGACGTTGCCGTTCGGGTCGCTGATGAACGATGCGCCCCAGAACTCGATGTTGCCTTCCATTCCCGTACGGTTCGGCGCGGCGACAAATACGCCGTTGGCGATCGCGTGGCTGCGCATCATCGTTTCCCACGCGGAGTGTTGGCTCACTCCGTATTCCGCCTTTTCGCTGGGGTGCCAACCAATCGCCGTGGGATAAAACAACATCTGCGCACCGGCGAGCGCGGTTAATCGCGCCGCTTCCGGATACCACTGATCCCAGCAAACGCAGACGCCGATGCGGCCAAACTTCGTGTCAAAAGCTCGAAAGCCCAAGTCGCCGGGCGTGAAGTAGAACTTCTCGTAGTACAACGGATCGTCGGGAATGTGCATCTTGCGATACAGCCCGACTTGCGAACCGTCGACGTCGAACACCACCGCGGTATTGTGGTACAAACCGGCCGCGCGCTTTTCGAACAACGAGCCGATGACCACCACGCCGTGTTGCTTCGCCGCGGCCGCAAGCGCCTCACTCGTCGGACCAGGGATCGGTTCCGCCTGCGCGAACATCCGATGGTCTTCGGTCTGGCAGAAATACAGCCCGGCGAAGATCTCCTGCAAGCAGACGATCTGTGCGCCGGCGGCCGCGGCTTCACCGATCCGCGCGAGCGCTTTCTCGACGTTCGGCCCTTTGGCCTCGACGCATTTCATCTGCACGAGCGCGACCTGGACGCGCGCTGGGCTCTCGGTGGGCATGGCGATTCCCTGAAAAGACGCGGCACATCAGCGGTGAAACGCTTGATCGTACCGGCCGAGGGGACGCGGGTGAAGCCGCCGCTATGCCGCGATGGATCGCAATTTGCTCACACGCCAGGTTGCGCGGCAGTGGCTCCCGCTGGAGCACCGGGCAATTTGATGAGCGCCTCGGGGGCGGGCTGCGCGCTATCCACGCGCACGGAGCGAGCCTTTTGTCGTCCGCGAATCGCCGGGCTCGCGACCGACTTGTCGAGTTCTTCCTGATAACGCGCGGCTTCGACGTCGCTAGGCGCCGCGGCGCGCCAATCCTGGAGCACCGGCCGGGCCGCGTCCGCCTGGCCGAGGGCCAGCAGGCCGATGGTCAACCACCGCAAGCAAATCGGATCATGACAGCCCGCCTCGTATGCGGTTCGCAGATAGCCCAGCGCCGGAATCCAATTCCCTTGCGCCGCGAGACAGGCCCCGCGAACGCCGATGCGCATTGCTTCAACGCCCGAGCCGTCTTGCGCGACGTTCGATGTTGCCGCTAACGCTTCAGAATCGCGTCCGAGTTGCACGAGCAATTCCAATTTTCGCCTGGCGAGCGAGCTAACTTGCGGAAACCGCTGGCAAGCTTGATCTAACACCCTCAGAGCGCGCTCGTGCTCGCCGCGAATCTGCAGCAGCAGGCTCCAATTGACCGCGCCAATTGCCGGCAGATCGCGGAGATGAATCGCCCGCGGCTCGACCTGGCCGATCTCGAACGCCGCCTGAAATGACCGGCAAGCCAGTTCCAGGTGATCCTGTTGCTGGAGATACGCCCCCATCGCGCACAACAGTTGCGCGTCGTAGGGGAAGGTCTCCAGCGCCTCGAGGCAGACCGCCAACTGCTGGCGGCGGTCCGATTCATCGCCACGGAACAGGCCCAACAGGCCGTAGTAGGCGATCAACATATCCAACGAACCGCGGTCCGCGAGGCGCAGGGCCTGGTAATAATGCTGTGTGGCGCGAGTGCGGTCGCCCAAAGTGGCGTGCGCTTCGGCGCTGGCGACCAGCGCGCGGGGATTCATGCCCACCTGTTGTACATCCATGGTAGCCAAGCGCATCAGTTGCCTGGCACTGGTTTCGACGGCCGCCGCGTCTTGTCCTGTGCTCGGCGCCGCTATGCGCCAGTCAGACAGCTCGACGCGCACCTGTAGCGCTTCGATCGCGGGGAGCGCCGTTTCGCGCACGATGCCGCTAAAACGCAGGCCCCCGCACTTGGGGAAAAGCCGCATCACGGCGACTTGCTCTCCGTGCAGGTCCGGTGTGGCTGGGGGAAGATCCAGCCAGCACCAATATGCTGCGTCCAGCGTCGGCTGGGTGCACAGCCATGCGCACATTGACTGAGCTGCTTCGGCTGCGAGTGATTCGCCTGCGTTCAGGAAAAGAATCCAATCGCCCTGAGCGGCGGCCAGGGCGTCATTTTTCGCGGCCGCCGGATCATCCGGATCGCGCTCGAGCGACGTGACGCCTGGTGGTACGCTCGCCTTCAGCGGGTGGCCGCTTACATTCAAGACGATGGTTTCATCGGCCGCGGGAGCCACGCTGAACATCGACGCCCGGAGGTCTGCCGAAGCGTCCTCGACCACAATCACGGCGGTCAGTCGGCATCTGGATGTCGCGATCGAGGTCATGTGCCCTCCTTGGCACGGGCTTCGCCGTTCAAGCGCAATTTGATCGGGGGCGAGAGCTTAGCAACCCAGTGCCACGGCCAGAAGGTCATTTGATGGCGGTAGGAAATTGGCGGGAGGCATTCATTGGGGAACGTGGCTATGACGGCCGATGAAGGTACGAGCTAGCCAACCTCGCCGTCCCGTTTGGCGAAGTAACGACGATTCCCAGTTCCCGCCGCCGCGCCGATGGTATCGAACGAAAACATCTTGCAGGAAATGGAACGTCAACAGGACGACGTCCTGGGGCGACTGGACGCGCTGAACGATCGCATCGAAGCACTGCTCGCGACGGAAAGCGTTTCTTCGCTGCGACTTGCGACTGAACTTCAAGTCTGTGGATCGACTCAATAGTTAAGCAAGGGGCGTAAGTCTTCTGCCCCGTTTCTTGGCTCACTGCCACACCGTCGCCACGACTTCTCCCGTGGCGAACGCTCCGCGTAAGGCCACTCGGCCGGCGTCTGAAATTGGCACTCCCTCTCGAATGTGCCAGTAACTTCATAGTTTTTGTGAAGTATTTCGCGTGAATAAAAATTCCCGGAAAAAAGATGGTTATTTAGCACTTGGATATGGAAAAGTGTTGAAAAATGATTAAGTTATGTGAGTGTTCCCTGCCTAACCCCTGTAAGCACTATAGCCGACAGGGGGAGGGGTGAATTTGTCCGCAGATTGCCCGTTCGGGCAGAGATTCAGGCAACATTCGCATGACGGCACGGTCGAGATTTCGGTCGACCGTCCGTCATGGATCCACGACTTTCCGAAGCGGCGTGGCGATTTCGCGCGTCGTTCTGAACTGAAAACAGAGTGAGTAGGTGCATCGCTCGTCCAAGCGATTCACCGCCAAGGTGGGAGAGGGAGCGAGGCACAGTTGAGGAATGCGGGAATCCGTTCGCGGTTCTCGTCTGGGAGGGGATCGTCTCATCAAAAGTATCTGGGAGAACATCATGAGGAAGAGATCGTGGATCTCATGCGCTGCGGCGCTGGCGCTCTCGTTTGGCGCCAGTAGCGATGCGCTTGCACAAGGCCGGTTGTTTTTCACCGGCCCGTACGGCGTTGGGGGAACGTACAACTTGTACGAAGTCCGGGGGGCCGGCGTGCGGGACTACACGCCGGGTGGACGCGTCGGCCGTTACACGGTTGAGCTTGCCGCACCCGTGTCCTTCGACACCGGCGCCGCAATGGCACAGGTTCCGGCGATTGACGGCGCGGGCGCGGTGACCGAACCGGTTTCCGGTACGGCCAAGGTGGCCCACATGGGTGCCTTTTCCGGTGCCTTGGCGGCGCAGGAACACGCATTCGTCGTCCAGCAGCTGCAGCTGATCGGCGCAAATGTGCTGATCGGCCTCACGGACGATGAACGGTACGGTGGCGGCGAATCTCGCACGCGTCCTGCCACCGGCTCGGATCCGACGCTGAACCTCGAAAACGGCTGCCCGGCTGGCAATTGCGCCGCGGAAAAGAACTCTGGTTTCGCGGGGCAACCTGGCGCGGCTGTCAATGATGGCATCGGCTGGCAGTGGTCGAACGACGAACCGTACGATTTCCAGGCTTGGAATGGCGGCGGCGAGCCGAACGACTATGCGACGGGTTTAGGGGTCACCGCCGGGACCGGCGAGGATGCCACGGAGTTGCTGACGAACGGCCTCTGGAACGACATCGGCGACGGCGACGGGATCGAGGACAACGGGACTCGGGCGTACTTGTACGAGTACGAGAACCGCTCAGCGACGCCGATCACCATTCCCGCCGCCAACAAGGCACCGACCCTGAGCACGACGCCCCTCAAGACGCCGGGCGGAACGGGTGGCAACGGCTTCGTGTCCGTTCGCAACGTTCACAACGGTGCGACGGGTGTCTCCGGCAACAACGGTGCGGTGAATCTGTTGCTCGACGGCGGCACAGTGGAAACCAACACCCAGCATGCGACGATCAACTTCAACGGGTTGAGCGGCGGCGCTGGCGGAAGCTTCTTCGGCGGTGACGTCGACTTCCCGTTGGTGACTGAAGGTGCTTTGGC
>Ga0163153_10004188_pt1 | contig 18375 bp, 14 predicted proteins | sample OliLakLV19MP6IB1_FD_148629 | JGI IMG/M metagenome (GOLD analysis project Ga0163153, IMG submission 148629) | Freshwater microbial mat bacterial communities from Lake Vanda, McMurdo Dry Valleys, Antarctica - Oligotrophic Lake LV.19.MP6.IB-1 | ecosystem: Environmental > Aquatic > Freshwater >... | reverse complement strand
TCGCGGTTGACACCAACGTCCAGTATCAGCGCGAACGGACGGCGGATTTCGTGGCCTCGGGTGGCCCGGGGCTCGACATCGCCCTTCCCTTCCTCGACCACTGGAAACTCGATATTCAGGGTTCGTCGCAGTACTTCTACTTCCATCGAACGAAGGAATTGAGGCGTTGGACCGGTGGTGGCACCGCGGCGCTTCTCTGGGAAACCACCGGAACTCGAGCGTCCATATCGACCGGTCTCAACCGCGACTTCTCGAGGCCCAACTTCGAGGTGGATACGCGAGTTGCCACGAGACAATCGAACGTCTCGGGCAGTCTTGAGCGCGATCTCGGTCGTTTGACGATGGTCCTCCGAGCGTCGCTGAATATCACCGACGTTGACCAAGGCCAGACTTTCCGAGGCGCAGACCTTGCCAAGGCGTTGACCACGAATCGATATGACGTCAGACCCGAACTTCGCTATCGCCTAACCCCTCTTTCTTCTCTGCTGCTCGAAGGAATGTACGGGGTTACGCGTCTTCCGAACGCTTCCAGCAGAAGCTTCAGTCAAGAGAGTGGAGGGCTCGGCCTTCTTACCACCGGTTTCTTCAAAGGCCAGGTTACGGCGGGTATTAGGCGCAACCGGCTAGACAGCGGCGCGGCCGTCAAGAGCCTCCCGTATCTGCGAGGGAGCTTGTCTCAAAAACTGGGGCGGCGGCTAAGCTTGCGAGAGAACTACTCGCAGGAATCAGCGGTCTCCGCTTTTGCCGTGGATGGCAGCCTGCCGACCTTCGAGCACAAAAGCCTCACCGTCGAACTGGCCATTCTCATTACGAGTCGTATCGACATGCGCTTCGGGGGCACCCGCGACCGCACTCTTAGCGACGGCGTCGTCCAGATAGTGGCGGACGACGGAAGCGTCGTGAAAGCCAAACGCGACGATGTGGCCTACATCGGCCGGGGCGATCTTGGGATGCGCCTTGGTCGCGCCCGGGCCTCGATCTTCGCGTCCTACACCACTCGCGACTCTCAGTTCTTCTCGGACTTCGGCATCCAGGGGTTCCAGGCCGGGGGCAGAGTCGAGTACGCTCCCCGCTAAACGCAGGAGCCTCCTGAAGACATGTCCAGCATCTTCCAGACGAAGACCGTCGACCAGTTGATCGAAGGCTCCGGCCCCCCGGGTTCCGGCCTCAAAAGAACCCTCAACACCTTCGACCTCGTGATGCTCGGCATCGGCGCGGTCATTGGCGCGGGAATTTTTTCGAGTATCGGAACCGCCGCGGTGGGCGAAGTGGCCGCGGACGGAACGGTGATCCGCTACGGTGCAGGCCCTGCCCTGATGCTGTCGTTCGTGCTCCTTGGCGCCGTCTGCGCCTTGGCGGGCCTGTGCTACGCCGAACTCACCGCAATGATTCCGGTCTCGGGCAGCGCCTACACCTACGCCTACGCAACACTTGGCGAACTGGTGGCCTGGATCATCGGCTGGGACCTGATTCTCGAATATGCCGTCGGCAACATCGCCGTCGCTATCGCGTGGTCCGGCTACTTCGCCTCTTTTCTCCGCTTTTTCGGCATTGAGATCCCCTTCTGGTTGTGCCACAGCTACCGGGATGTGGCGTTCTCCTATCCCGACCAGATGGACAAGCTGCCCATCATCTTCGGCCATCATGTCGCGATCAACGTTCCCGCCATCGCGATTGTCGGCCTGATCACCTGGCTTCTGGTCATCGGCGTGAAGGAGAGCGCGCGCGCCAACAACGTGATGGTCGTGATCAAGCTCTCGGTGCTGGCCTTGTTCATCGGCGTCGGTTTCTTCTACGTCGAACCCGCCAACTGGACGCCTTTCGCGCCGAACGGGTGGCGCGGCGTGATGAACGGAGCCGCCATCGTTTTCTTCGCCTACATCGGCTTTGATGCGATATCGACGGCGGCGGAGGAAACCAAGAACCCCCAACATTCGATGCCTCGGGGGATCTTGTGGTCGCTCGCCATCTGCACGGTGATCTACGTGATCGTGGGGGCGGTCGCCACCGGCATCGTTCCCTACGCGCAACTCAAGGGCTCCGATCCTCTGGCCCGTGCGTTCGAAATGGCCGGCATCGGCTGGGGCCAGGTGATCATCTCGTTCGGCGCTGTCGTTTCGATGAGCGCCGTTTTGCTGGTCTTCCAGTACGGCCAGCCCCGCATCTTCTACGCGATGAGCCGCGACGGCCTGCTGCCTCCCTTCTTCCGCAAGCTCCATCCGAAGTACCACACGCCGCACATCACCACCATTGCCACCGGTCTGTTCGTGGCCCTGGGCGCCACCATTCTTGACGACGACGAGACCTACGACCTCACCAACATCGGGACGCTCTTCGCCTTCCTGATCGTTTGCCTGGGTGTTCTGGCTCTGCGGATCAAGGACCCTGATCGTCATCGGCCCTTCCGTGTTCCCTTCGTCTGGCTGGTTGCTCCCCTGGGCGCGGCCGGCTGCCTTTACACGATGTACTACCTCCCGACCTTGGCCTGGGAGAGGTTTGGCATCTGGCTCGTCATCGGAACCGCGCTTTATTTCGTTTACGGGCGGAGACACTCGGTGTTGAGCGCCCAGCGCGACAAGGCGAACCTCAAGTCGTGAGAACCGGGACCCGAGCACGCGGCCGTTGAAATCGGCCTGGGTTGCAGGCCGTCACCGGCGCAGCCCAGGTTCGCCGGCGACGATGGTTCGTTTTTGAACGCCTGGTCAAACTACCCGGACGATTACAAAGGTCACATCGTCGTTCGCCAGATGTTGCTTCGCCCAGTTTCGCAGCGCCTTTTCGAGTTCCAGGCCCAACTCTTCCGCGGGCTTGTGAGCGTGTTTCGCCACGAACGCCGCCAGGCGCGCTGAGCCGAACTCCTCTTTTCCGTTCCAGGCTTCGGTGACGCCGTCCGAGTGAAACACGAAGACGTCGCCGGCCTCAAGGGGAATCGTCGCTTCGTCGTAGATCACGTTATCGAAAAGCCCGAGGGGAATTCCGGGCAGCGTTATCGGCCCCGCCTTCTTTTGCGCCGCGCTGAAGTGAATCGGGTACGGGAGGCCGGAGTTCGCGAACCGCACTTCATTCGCCTGAAAATCGAACAACGCATAGGTGAGGGCGCAATAAAGACCCTCCACCGCGCGGCGGATCAGGGTGCGGTTGGCCCGGAATAGGATCTCCTTGGGGGCCGCCCTCTGAAACGCGCGCGCGCGGATGGTGCCGGAGGTAAAGGCGCCGAAGAGCGCTGCGGGCACGCCCTTGCCGGCTACGTCGCCGACGGAAAGACCGAGCTTCTGATCCTCGAGGTCGTAAAAGTCGAACAGGTCGCCCGCTAGTTCGCGGGCCGGGACGAAGTGAGCAGAAGCATCCCACCGCGCTCCCTTGGGCGAGTCTTCGGGGAAGAGGCCCTCCTGGATCCGCTTGGCGATCCCCAGTTCTTTCCGGTAGCGCGTTTCGCGCTTCGTGATCTCCTCGTAGAGCCTCGCGTTCTCAATCGCCACCGCCACCTGCGACGCCAGTGGCGTCAGCACCTTGATGTGCTCATGGGTGAACCGGTTCAGCTCGCGGGACTCCAGATCGAAAACCCCAACCACCTTGCCCTTGAACACGAGGGGCATGACGAGTTCCGAGCGGACATCGGGCTCCACCGCGATGTACCGCGGGTCCTCGCGGACATCCGCAACGATCACCGGTTCTTTCGAGCTCGCCGCCGCGCCGGTCAACCCCTCGCTGAGCGCGATCCGGCGCCGAGGCGCGATCGAGGCCATCTGGCGCGAGGTTACGAGAACCAGTTCGTTGGCCTTTTCGTCCACCAGGAAGATGGCGAACATCTCGTAGTCCACCACGCGGTGGACGATCTCGGCGACGTGATCGCATAGCGCGTCGAGCTCCACAATGGCGCCCATCTCCTTGCCGGCTTCGTAAAGCATGGCGAGGAGCCCGGCATACCAGCGAGCGTCGCGGTGAAGCGTGGCGTTCTCAATCGCCGTGGCCAGGTTGCCCGCGATCATCTGGACGAGCGAGACGCCGCGCTTCCCGAAAGTCCGGCTTTGGTTCGCCTCGAGGCCGAGGACGCCTACGAGTTTCTCGCCATAGACGAGAGGCTGAACCAGGACATGGATCGAGTCATGGGACTTCACGGAGGACTGACGCGTCTCGACCGCCTCGACGATCTGCGCCCCGCCGGTCTCCGGGTTCGAAAGCGCTCCGGGCTCGCCGGTGGCGTGGGCCAGAACCATCCCCCCCTCGGGGCCCAGGAGGTAGAGGACGAGCGCTTCGTACTTGACCAGGCTCCGGAGCTGCTTGGCGATGGCCGCGAAGAGCGCCTCGGGGTCGAGCACCGATTCGATTCGGGCGACCGCCGGCAGAATCTGCGCGACTTCGGACTCTGTGAAAAACTCCCCTTCGTTGATCGTGGACACGGAACGGGCGATTCTATCGCGTCGCTAGGGCCTTAATTGAACCCACGCCGGTGTGCTCGAGAGGAGAAGCGTCGACAAGTATCGCGTCTGGGACACCGCTATCGAAACGAAGAAGGCCTGCGGAGCGCTGCCGGCAGTCTTGTTGATTCGGTCCACTGCCCTCTGCGTCCATTCGAGGACCGCATAGGGGTCGTTGCGATAGTGGGCCTCGAACATCTCCGTCACCGCTTCGGTGTAGTCGAAACCGAGCCGAATGAAGGCGATGCGCTGGCGGACCACGTCTTTGGAATCGCTGCGGACCAGCTGCTCGGCCTCGGTCAGATCTCGCGCGGAGGCGTCCAGTAGCGAGCGACGGAACATCGAGATCCAGGCATAGCCTCCGTCACCCACCGACGCTGTTTCCGCCATGGCGGTTTCGAAGCGCTCCCAGTACCGGCGCATAGGCGCGGCCGCTGCGCCGTAAAAGCGCGTGTAGTACTCACTCAGCAGATCGTCCACCTTCGTCGTGGGGTCGGCGATGAGACGCGCCGCAACGTAGAAGTTGAGGCCCTGGTTTGCCCAGTTCTGCTGGGTCTCGCTCGTGAAACGCTCCACACCCAGCGAGTGAAGAAATGGAATATCCCGCCGCAGGTTTCGGACGATGGGCCACGGCGTGAACATGAAGAAGTGTCCGTAGTATTCGTAGATTCCGGTGTGGCGCGTGAGGGCGCCCCATCCACGCACATACTCGGTAAAGCGACGGTTTGCCGGGCACTGGGGATCGTCCAGAGCGTGAACGTGGCAAAACTCCCATGGCGTGTGCGTAACGAGGGTCGCGTACTCCGGAAGCGGGATCGCCCTTCGCGGCGGTGCAGTGTGCTGTATGTAGGCGAGGATGCCGAGCTGCTTTCCGGGATGGGTCTTCCGGACCTCCGTGATCACCGCGTTTGCGTAGTGAACAAAGCGGTCGGAGAGCTGGCCGTCGTTGATTCCGTAGAGGTCATCGATGCGCCGGCAGCGATCGTCCTCGCAGAATCCATAGCCGTCGTTCGGGCTGATCGAAAACAGAGTCGCCGTGGGGTTTTGCGAAAGAGTGCGGCGAGCGGCTTCGACGCTGAGACGCACAACATCCGGGTCCTCGCTGCACAGCTGCGATGACCCGCCTCGGCGTCCGCTCACTTCTGCGAAGGCAAGGGGGTATTGAGAGAGGTTTGCGGGGTTGCGGGCCAGGATGTTGCTCCAGTTGTGGCCGAAGGAGACGGTCGGTCCGATCTTTGCGCGCACCCGCAACTCCCAATCTGCGGCGCCCGGCCCTCCGGCCCAGATCAAGCCGCTGACGTTCTGAAAGGCCGGATTCCACGTCACGTTCACTTCCGGGAATGGGATGGACTTTTCCGGAACGATGTCCTCGCCCATGGCCGACGGCATGAACCAGCGCACGCTCAGGGCGCGCTCGATGAAGTCGTAGGCCCCGTACAGAACACCGCGGGCGGATCCGCCGGTGATGGTGATGTCGCGGCCGGACGTGCGAATCGTGTATCCGTCCGCGTGTTTGATATCGCCGCTCCCAAGCGGCGCGTCGGTGATCTGCAGGCGAATCGAGCTCTCGGACTTCGCGACTTGCTCTCCGGTCTTGATCTGCATCTGGCCGCCCGCGGTCTTGAGACCGTAGACGACAATCTCGGACGCGGCTTTTCGGACATCCGCGGGCGCATCCGCAGCAATCAGGATGTCGGTCTTCGTCGAGCCGTCATTGAAGAGCATCGGCGCGCACCCGCTGGCGGCGAGGGCCAGCGCGGCCACCAAGGCGAGGTAGGCCGACGCGGTGCGGGCGGTGGTCACGCTCACAAGGATAGCCGGGGAGGCGAATAGACTCCATTTGTCCAATGACCACGCCCGCCCTTCCCATCGAGATCGAAGGAATCAAGAAGATCCTTCCGCATCGCCATCCCTTCCTCTTCGTGGATCGCATTGTCGCCCTCGAGCCGGACAAGCGCATCGTCGGCATCAAGAACGTCACGTCGGACGAGCGCTACTTCATCGCCGGACCTGGCGGCATACCCGTTTTGCCCGCCTCCATCCTCACCGAGGCCATGGCGCAGGTGGGTGCCGTGCTGGTCTTGTCCAAACCAGAGAACAGATCCCGCCTCGTGTATTTCATGGGCATTGATCGCGTGCGGTATCGCCGGCCGGTGCGCGCGGGCGATACGGTGGAACTCGAAGGCATCGTGCTTCGCCTGCGCGCGAAAATGGGTTCGTTCCGAGGCATTGCCCGCGTGGGGGGGGTGGTGGTCTGCGAAGGCCAGATGACCTTCGCGCTTGGAGATGGGTCGACTGAGCACCCGGTCTGAACCGCCGGCCCGTCGCGCGGTCAGCCTGCCGCGCGCGCTTTCAAAGCTCGGTCTGTGTTCTCGAAGTCAAGCCCTGGGCCTGATTTCCGAAGGTCGGGTGAGCGTCAATGGCCGCGTTTCAAGAGACGCCTCGCTGCGCGTTTCGTTGGAACAGGATCGCCTGAGCGTGGACGGGGCCGAGGCCCGGGAAACGCGGGATCACATCGTCATCGCTCTCCACAAGCCCGTCGGTTGTGTCACGACACGCAGTGATCCTCAGGGCAGGAAGACGGTCTACGATCTGCTGCCGAAACTCGACCGCTTCGTTTTTCCCGTGGGCCGGCTCGACAAGGAGACCTCCGGCCTCCTGATCCTCACCGACGACCATCGGCTGGGTGAGGCCCTCACCAATCCCGAAGGCCACGTGCCCAAGACCTACGAGATAGGGCTGGACAAGCCTCCCGACGCGACCGCGCTCGAGAGCCTGCGAAACGGCCTCGACATTGGCAAAGGTGAACGGACCCGGCCGGCGATCGTCGCGATGACGGACGCGCCAGCCGGTGTTCGCCTGACGATGACGATTCACGAAGGCCGGAATCGCCAGATCAGGCGGATGATGGCGGCGGTGGGACTGGCGGTGGTCGCGCTGCGACGGGTGTCGATTGGCGATCTGAAACTCGGTTCTCTTCCATCGGGTTCGCACCGCTTTCTCGACGCCACAGAGCGAAAGAGTCTGCTGGTTTCATGAGCAGGCAAACGAGGACTGCTTCGTCCCCCTTCGGGGAGGCTTCGCGCTCGGCCTTTTCTCAATGACCTCCTCGCGATGACGGATGGGGGTAGATTTCTCCGTCATTGCGAAGGCCGGTTCGTTCTGGGTCGGTAACTTCTCCGTCATTGCGAAGGCCGGTTCGTTCTGGGTCGGCCTGAAGCAATCTTCGGCCTGAGAGATCCTGCGGGTGAGGCCGAGGATCGCTTCGGCACCTTCGTTTGAAGAGTGCCTCGCGATGACGGACGGGGGTAGGTTTCTCCGTCATTGCGAAGGCCGGTTCGTTCTGAGTCGGCCTGAAGCAATCTTCGGCCTGAGAGATCCTGCGGGTGAGGCCGAGGATCGCTTCGGCACCTTCGTTTGAAGAGTGCCTCGCGATGACGGATGGGGGTAGGTTTCTCCGTCATTGCGAAGGCCGGTTCGTTCTGGGTCGGCCTGAAGCAATCTTCGGCCTGAAGGATGCTGCGGGTGAGGCCGAGGATCGCTTCGGCACCTTCGTTTGAAGAGTGCCTCGCGATGACGGATGGGGGTAGGTTTCTCCGTCATTGCGAAGGCCGGTTCGTTCTGGGTCGGTAACTTCTCCGTCATTGCGAAGGCCGCTTCGTTCTGAGTCGGTAACTTCTCCGTCATTGCGAAGGCCGGTTCGTTCTGGGTCGGCCTGAAGCAATCTTCGGCCTGAGGGATGCTGCGGGTGAGGCCGAGGATCGCTTCGGCACCTTCGTTTGAAGAGTGCCTCGCGATGACGGACGGGGGTAGAGGTTTGAAGAGTGCCTCGCGATGACGGATGGGGGTAGGTTTCTCCGTCATTGCGAAGGCCGGTTCGTTCTGGGTCGGTAACTTCTCCGTCATTGCGAAGGCCGGTTCGTTCTGAGTCGGCCTGAAGCAATCTTCGGCCTGAGGGATGCTGCGGGTGAGGCCGAGGATCGCTTCGGCACCTTCGTTTGAAGAGTGCCTCGCGATGACGGATGGGGGTAGAGGTTTGAAGAGTGCCTCGCGATGACGGACGGGGTAAGTTCTCCGTCATCGCGAGCGGCACCGGCGTTCTGGGTCGGTCAGCTACGCGGGCGGGGCGTGTAGTACTGCGTTCCGCCGGAAAGGCTCCGCAGCTGCTTCAAGATGTCATCCACATCCTCGGGCCGCTTCGAAAAATTCACGTCTTCGGTGTTGACCACGAGGAGCGGCGTCGCGTCGTAGTGGAAATAGTAGTGGCTGTAGGCCTGGCCGAGTTCAGTGATGTACTCCCTGGCCATGCCCCTCTCTTCCGGGCGGCCGCGGCTCTGAATCCGGCGCATCAGCACCTCGGTGGACGCCTGGAGGTAGATCACCACGTCGGGCCGGGGGAGGCCCTCAGAGAGAGCTGCGTAGAGCTTGTCGAAGATCAGCAGGTCGGTATCGTCGAGGTTCAGATACGCGAAGAGCCGGCTCTTCTCGAAGACGTAGTCGGCGACCAGGGTGTCGGCGAAGAGCTTTCGCTGGACGAGTTCACGCTGCTGTCGATAGCGTGAAAGCAGGAAGAACACCTCCGTTTGAAACGCCGAGTGCGCCTTGCCATCGTAGAAGGGCTTCAGGAAAGGGTTCTCTTCCCATTCCTCCAGAACCTGGGTGGCGTCGAGGCGTTCGGCCAGAGCCTCCACCAGGGTGGTCTTTCCGACGCCGATCACACCCTCAATGGCGATATAGCGGAACCTCATGCCTCTTGGCCGCCATTCTAAGGGGTTCGTCCGAGGGACTTTCCTAAGACCGGCCAGATCGGCCGCGCCGCCCCTTAAAGTTGGCCCTGAAATGGCTCGAAAACCAGAGGGAGACAAGAGGCGGCGAATTCTCGAGGCCGCGATCACGGTCTTCGCCCAGAAGGGCTATTTCACCGCGCGGGTGAGCGATATCGCGAGCGCCGCGGGGGTGGCCGATGGGACCATCTACCTCTACTTCCGGAACAAGGAGGATGTGATCGTTTCCCTCTTCGCGGACGTTCTTGAGCGGCACCTCGCGAGGGCGAAGGAAGAGATCGCGGGCGCCCGCACACCGCGCCGCAAACTCCTGGCCATTGCCCGGCACCACCTCGCCGCCTTGAGCGAACGGCGCGACGTCGCCATCCTGTTCCAGACCGAACTCCGCCAATCGACGCTGATGTCGCGTCTTTCGTCAAAGGAACTCCGCGGCTACTTCGAGCTGCTCTCGGAGGTGGTCGAGGACGGTCAGAAGACGGGCGCGTTCCGTCCCGAAATACCGCGAAGCCTGGTCGTGCAGTCCTTCTTCGGCGCGCTCGACGAGATGGTGACTTCCTGGATCCTCTCGCCGACCCACTACAATCTCGTCGACCTCGCCGAACCCGTCACGGATCTCTTCCTTGGCGGACTGGATGCAAGCCCGAGAAGGGTCAAAACCAAGCGCCCCGCCGTTCCAGGAGATGGCCAGTGACCAAGACACTCTCAGAAATCTTCTACAACTCCGTAGATCAGTACCAGAAGCCCGATCACCTGAAGGTGAAGAAGAACGGCGCCTGGACGAACATCTCGTCGGTCGAGTTCAAAACCGCGGTGGAAGAGGTGGCGGCGGGCTTCGAGAGCCTGGGCCTCAAGGCCGCCGAGCGCGTGGCGATTGTGGGCGAGAACCGGCCCGAGTGGGCCTATACCGACCTCGCGACGCTATGCAGCCGCGCCACCGTGGTCACCATCTACCCCTCACTGCCGCCAAACCAGATTCTCTACATCCTCAAAGACAGCGGCGCGCGAATCGTGGTGGCGTCGAATCAGATTCAGGCCGAGAAGGTGCTCTCCGTGAAAGCGGAAGCGCCCGAACTGCAGCACGTCATCGTGATGGACGACGCTTCGGTCTTCGGCACCCAGACTCTCGCTTCGGTGCGCGAGGTCGGACGCCGCGCGCTCGCCCTCGACAAGGACCTGATCCGCCGCCGCGCCGCCACGGTGCGGCCGGATGATCTGGCGACCCTGATCTACACCTCGGGAACCACCGGCGACCCGAAGGGCGTGATGCTGACCCACGCGAACATCGGCTCGAACGTGGAAACGTGCGCGCGGGAGATCTTCTCCTTGCTGGGCCCCACGGACGCCGTGCTTTCCTTCCTGCCCCTCTGCCACGTCTTCGAGCGCATGGGCGGACAATTCGTGATGTTGAAGCGCGGGGTGACCATCGCCTACGCCGAGGCCATCGACAAGGTTCCGCAGAACCTGCTGGAGATCAAGCCCACGATTCTGGTTTCCGTGCCTCGCATCTACGAAAAGGTGATGGCGAAGGTTCAGGAGAAAGTGGCGGCGGCCCCCCCCATCCGCCAGCGGATCTTCGCCTTCGGTGAAGCGACCGGCCGCGCCGTGTTCGAGGCGAAGCAGGCGGGCGAGAGCATCTCGCCGTGGCTGGCCCTCAAGTATCGGATCGCCGATCGCCTCGTGCTGCAGACGGTTCGTGCCGGTCTGGGCGGCGAGATTCGCATCGCCGTCTCGGGGGGCGCCGCCCTGCCGAAGGAGATCGGCATGTTCTTCGGCTCGATGGGTCTTCCGATTCTCGAAGGCTATGGTCTTACCGAGACCTCGCCCGTCATCTCCGTCAACACCCCCACAAACCACCGGAACGGGAGTGTGGGAAAGCCCATCGCCGGCATCGAAGTGAGGATCGCGGGCGACGGTGAGATCTGCACGCGCGGGCCGCACGTCATGCGCGGGTACTTCAACAAGCCGGAAGCCACGGCCGAGGTCATCGACAAGGACGGCTTCTTCCACACCGGCGATATCGGCCGTATCGACGAAGATGGGTATCTCTACATCACCGACCGCAAGAAGGATCTCATCGTAACGTCGGCGGGGAAGAACATTGCGCCGCAGCCGATCGAGAATGTTCTGAAGGCCCACCCCCTGATCACCGAGCTCGTGATGGTCGGGAACGCCCGCCACTATCCGACCGCGCTGGTGGTGCCGAATTTCGAAACCCTCGGCCGGGCCGCCGCCCTGGCCGGCATCGAGATCTCCTCGCGCGAGGCCCTGGTCGCGAACCCCGGGGTGATCGAGCTCGTCGAACAGGCGATCGCGTCGCTCTCGTACGAGTTCGCCCAGTACGAGAAGATCAAGAAGATCACCCTGCTGCCCCACGAGTTCACCATCGATGCGGGCGAGCTCACCCCAACCCTTAAAGTAAAGCGTCGGGTTGTGGAGGCCAGGTACAAGGACCTGATCGACCGCATGTACGTGTGAACCCGAAGACAATCCCTGAGGACAAGTTGATGCCCACCGAAACCATCCAGCCCGTGGCCGCAAAAGGTGGCGACTTTCTCATCGAGGACCGAGCTCCCGGCGAGATTTTCACCCCCGAGGACTACACCGAAGAGCAGAACATGCTCGCGGACACCGCACGGGAGTTCATGCGCAAGGAGGTTTTGCCGAAGACCGCCGACATCCTGAAGCTCAACTACGAGGTGATCCGGGAATCCATGCGGAAGGCGGGCGAAATCGGCCTGCTCGCCATCGAGGTTCCCGAGGCGTACGGCGGCCTGGCCCTTGGAAAGGTCACGGGCGCCCTCGCCTCCGAGATCTCGGCCATGGAGGGGAGCTGGGCCGTCACGTTCATGGGCCACACCGGCATAGGTTCGCTGCCCATCACCTACTTCGGGACCGACGAGCAGAAGGCGAAGTATCTGCCCAGGTTCGGCACCGGCGAATGGATCAGCTCGTATTCGCTCTCCGAGGCTTCGTCGGCGTCCGACGCGATGAATGCGAAGGCGAAAGCGGTACTTTCGCCGGACGGGAAGAGCTGGATCCTGAACGGCGAGAAGATGTGGCTCACCAACGGCGGATTCGCCGATGTCTACATCACGTTCGCCAAGGTCGACGGCGAGCACTTCACCGCCTTCATCATTGACAAGGGGTCGCCCGGGGTGTCGCTTGGTCCCGAGGAGCGAAAACTCGGCATCAAAGGCAGTTCCACCCGGCCCCTGATTCTTCAGGACGCGGTTATTCCCAAAGAGAACCTTCTCGGCGAGATCGGCAAGGGCCACAAGATCGCCTTCAACATCCTCAACATCGGCCGCTTCAAGCTCGGTGCGGGGACCGTGGGCGGCGCCAAGGTGGCGCTCAAGGAGGCCTGCGAGTACGCGAAGGAGCGCAGTGCTTTCGGCAAGAAGATCGCGGATTTCGGGTTGATTCAGCAGAAGATCGGCGAGATGGTGGCGCGCATCTTCGCGGCCGAGTCGATCGCGTATCGCACCGCCGGCCTCATCGACGCGAATCTCGAGGGTGTTCACGACAACGCCACCTCCTTGAAGCGCATCGAGGAATACGACGCCGAGTGTTCGATCGTCAAGGTCTTCTGCTCCGAGGTCCTCGACCACGTCGTCGATGAAACCGTGCAGATCTTCGGCGGCGCTGGATACGTCGAGGACTACCCGGTCGAGCGTTATTACCGCGACGCGCGGATCAACCGCATCTTCGAAGGTACCAACGAGATCAACCGTCTGCTCGTGCCCGGCCGGATCATCCGTCGCGCGCTTTCGGGCGCCCTGCCGATCTTCGATGCGGCGATGGCCCTGATGGACGAGGCGGCTCCCGCGGGTCGGCCTTCGGCCGGGGATTCGGGATTCCTTGGGGCAGAAGTGCGGCTCGTGAAGGGGGCCAAGAAGGTCTCGCTCATGCTCCTCGGTCTCGCCGCCCAGAAGTTCCAGGCGAAGCTACAGGATCAGCAGGAAGTCATGGGCTTTTGCGCCGACGTGGTGATGGAAGCGTACGCCCTCGAGAGCGTTCTGCTTCGAACCCAGAAGAAGGCCGAACGCGATGGCGAAGCCGCGGCCGCGCCCTTCGTGGCGGCGCTCAGGGTCTTTGCGGAGGGTGCGCTGAGCCGGATCGAAGCGGCGGCCCGTCAGGCCTTGCCGACCATCGAAACCGGCGACATGCTCGCGACCTGCATGGAGGGCGTCGCCCGCTTCACCGACCGTGTGCCGACCGCCACCATCCCCCTCCGCCGCTCGCTCGCCGCCCTCGCCCTCGACAAGGATGGTTACCCAGCCGGGTAGCCAAGCGAAGGCGGGATTCACTCCCGCCGAAGCGCGGGGGTTTGGGGGGCTGAGCACGGCGACCGACCGCGTCCTGCGGCCCCCCAACTAGAGAAATTCGATCACCTTTCGCTCGACCAGCCGGGCGAAGATGATCATCGCCTCGTCTTCGGGCATCGGACAGATCTTCAGGATCGACTGGACGTCCCACTCGCCGTTGACGCGGGAGATCACGAAACCCTCGCGCGGGTCGAGCTTTTCCTTGGTCAACTCGCTGAGCGAGAGGGCGAGCTTCGGAATCCGGTTCCGAGGGACGAGACGCAGCGAGCGGGTTCGCCCGCGCCCGTCGATCGACACGACGAGGCCCTTCTTGGCGTGCTGGTTCAACGGGTCGAGCTTCAGCACCGCTTCGTAGCTCTTGAGTGCTTCGTCGAAGTCGCCGCCGTCCATGGCCTTCCGCGCGTGATCGAGTTCGCGCTGGATGCGCACCACCGTCTCCACGGAATCGCGCGACACCCCCGGTTTCTCGACCTCGATCAGGTTGCGGCGATGCATGTCGTAGAGCATCACCGTAGCGTCGAAGACGGTGCGGCGAACCGCGAACGCCATCTCGGTGACCGTCTTGCCCTCGGAACACAGAAGCAGAACCTCGTGGTCCACCGGGTCTTGGGGCTGTCCCAGAGCGGTGAAAGTCGACTCGGTCGAGGGAATCACCTCGCGCATCCGCTCCCACTCGTCGATCCTCCGGATGCCCTCCATGATCACGCTCGTGACGTCGAGGTCCACGGGGAAGGGGGCCTCGTGCTGCATCTCGCCGTCCTTGAACTCGAAATGCCCCTCCATCCAGTGGAAGAGGTCGTAGATCGTCTCCTCCGCCTTGTGAGTAAGCATCCGAACCAGATCCTCGTCGGAAAGCGGACCATCACCGACAAGGAGGGCGCCGAGAGGCCGGCCCTCGGTTTCCTGGCGCAGAAGAGTGCGGAAGAGTTGTTCCTCCGTGACCAGTCGTTCCCGAACCAGGAATTGTCCGAGCGATTCGCGCGGGTCGTTCGACCAAGAGGAATGGATCACCCCTCCCGAGAACGAGACCCGCTTCTCAACCGCGCCGCGAGAGACGTGAAGGGTTCCCGTCTTCCGGCCCTGGGACACCCACTGAAGGATGTCGGCAAGGGCCATGGTTCCGAGTTCACCCTTAAGGCTCAACCGGCGCCTCCGTAAGACGGCTGGCCGCGCCGGCCGAAGTAGAGATAGTCCCTCCACGTCTCCGGGGCGAAGCGATTGGCGAAGATCAGGGCCAGGGCGCGGGGAAGGTCCGGACGCCGCGGCTTGCGCACGAGCTTCATCCCGCGTTCCTCGGGCAGACGATCGCCCTTCCGCCGGTTGCACTCGATGCAGCAGGTCACGATGTTCTCCCAGGTTTTGAGCCCGCCCCGCGCCACCGGGACCACGTGGTCGAAGGTCAGGCGCTGGGCGTCGAACTCATGGCCGCAATACTGGCAGCGGTGCTCGTCGCGCGCGTAGACGTTGGCGCGGGAGAAGGGCACTTCGGAGAAGAGTCGTCGAAGACGCACGTGGCGAAGAAGGCGGAGCACCGAAGGCAGGGGAACATGAGTCTTGACCCCGCGAACCAGGCGCTCGTAGCTCGCCACCACTTCGACCTTTCCCTGGTAGAGCAGCGTCATGGCGCGCTGCCACGACACCACGCCCAGTGGCTCGTAGGTCGCGTTCAGGACCAGGGTCTGTTCCATGGCTTTTTAGAATCCAAGGGACAGAATATCTGACGCGCGCCTCGGATTGTGGAGGGATGGCCTTTGAAACTGCGGGTCAGGCCGTCCAGGCGTCTTTATAGACGGTCGCTTTCTCCACCCGGGACCAGATGACCTCGTGTCCGATTCCCGGTCCCCGGGGGACCTCGATCGTTCCGTCGGCGGCCACGGTGACGCCGGGTTCGATGAGATCTTCCTCGAAGTAACGGCGGCTTGCCGAAGTGTCGCCGGGGAGGGTGAAGCCCGGCAGGGTCTGGAGGTGCACGTTGGCCAGCCGACCGATGCCCGACTCCAGCATGCCTCCGCACCACACCGGAATCCGATGCTTTGCCGCCGTCGCCTGGATCTTCCGCGAATTCAAGAGGCCGCCCACGCGGCCCGCCTTGATGTTGATGATCCCGCACGCGCCGATCGAAATGGCGCTTTCCGCGGCCGCGTTGCTGGTGATCGATTCGTCGAGGCAGACCGGGGTGGCGATCTGCGGCTGCAGCTTCGAGTGCTCGACGATGTCGTTCCAGGCGAGCGGCTGTTCGATCATCATCAGGTTGAAAGCGTCGAAACCGCGCAGCCTTTCGGCATCGGCCAGGGTGTAGGCGGAGTTCGCGTCGACCATCAGCCGGATCTTCGGGAACTCGTTTCGAATCGCGTGGACGAGTTCGAGGTCTTTCCCCGGCTTGATCTTGATCTTGATGCGTTGATACCCCGCCGCAACTTCCGTCGTGACCTTTTCAAGCAGCCCGGGGATGTCCTCCTGCAGACCGATCGAGACGCCGGCCGAGATCTTCTCCCGCCCATCGCCGCCGAGCGTCTTACCGAGGGGCTCGCCTTTCGCGCGGGCAAACAGATCCCAGATGGCCATCTCGAGCGTCGCCTTCGCCATTTCGTGGCCGCGGATCCTTGAGAGGAGTGTGTCCGTCTCCTCCGGGGATTCGAAAACGTGGCCGAGCACGAGGGGGGCCAGGAAATCACGGATGAGGTGGGTGACCGTTCCGTTTGTTTCGGGCAGGTAAAAGGGGTCGTGCTCCGCGACGCACTCTCCGATGCCCCAGGCGCCGTCGTCGGTGAAAACCTGGGCCAGCAGGAAGGACTTCTCGTTCACCGCTCCGAAGGAGGTTTCGAACCGGAATCGAAGCGGCATCCGGAGACGCCGCACTTCGATTCGGGTCACCTTCAGTTTCATTTCTTGTCTCTTGCCGAGGCCTGGCACTTTGCGCATTCCCCGAACACCTGGTGTTTGTGTCCCTCTATGCGGAACCCGATCTTGCGCGCCTCTTCCTCCTGCAGCGCTTCGATCTCGTCGGAGGTGAACTCGAAAATGCCGCTGCAGACGTTGCAGATGAAGTGGTCGTGGTGCCGGCGGTTCAACTCGCGTTCGAAGAAGGTCTCGCCCTTGAGCACCAGGGCCTGGGCGAGCCCCGCGCTCTCCAGGAGTTTCAGGGTGCGATACACCGTGGTGCGGCCGATTCCGGGCGATCGTCGCCGGACCAGACTGTAGAGATCGTCTACGGAGAGATGCTTGTTCGAGGAAAGGAACGTGTTGACGACCACATCGCGGCGCGCACTGCGATTCAGGCCCTCGCGCTTGAGGTGTGCGTCGAGGACGCGGGCTTCGTCGTCAAATAGTCTTTGCATTGAACAAGTTAAACTATACTTCAGCGGCTAGAGCGGTCAGGGGTCGAGCCAATGGGGTGAGTGCAGTCACAAGGATCCTTCGTGTGAGTGCAGGGGTTCAACTAGAGTTCCAACCTGCCCTTCACACGATTATCGTAGTTTCCTTGTTTTATAGCGGTTTCCGAAGCTCTGCATAGGAAGTCGCGACCCTTCATCCCTGAAATCACCCCCTTGACCAAGCAAAATCGAGCCATCTGGATCGTCGCGGCGCTGTCCGTGGCGTTTCTGGTTCCCCTCTACGGAGATCCGCGCCGCTCGCCCGTTACCCATTCCGAATGGGCACGGATGATGATGCGCAGTCTGAATTTCGAGGAGAATCTCGACACCATCGAGAACGCCGACGATATCTTCCGGGCCCTCGCCTGGAAAGATCAAAGGAACCTCGTTGCGTCCGAATACAAGCGGGGCACGGACGTCACCAGGCGCGGCGAGTTCGTGGACACCGGAGATCTGCCCGGCGAGGTGGCCTATGACCTCGCGATGGTGAGGATGGGCGACTACAACGTCCGGCTCAATTTGCGCGGCGAACTCAATCAACCCTTCAGGGTTGAGATCCGGAAAGACGGCCAGGTCGATGCCGCAGTCGTCTATCAGCCTACCGGCAGCGGTGCCGAGTTCGTCTCCGTGGACCTCGGTTGGATCAAGCTGCAGCCAGGGAACCACACGATTTCGGTGGCTCTGCCTCCGAACTCATCTCTCGAGTCGCTGCACATTTCTCCGCCCTGCCTCGGTCCGATCGAACCTTTAGGCGGTTGGCGCGCGCCCGCCCTGACTACGGACCAGGATCTCGCGCGAACCATGCTTCAAGCACTCGAACTCGAAAGCGAACTTCCGCCTGCCGACGAACCGATTGAGCTGCGCGCCGGGAAGTTCGACATTCTGGCCCCGGATTCGCGCATGGGTGAAGGCGGAAACGATGACGACGGTTTTGAGTTGAGAGCCGAGTTCGAAGGGCTGCAGGCGATCATCTACGCCGACATTGAAGTCGCCGGCCTGTATTCTGTGTCCGCTTGGACGACTACCGGCGACGGCCAGACCTGGATCGCCGACTCCTGCCGCCGCGCCGATGTCTGTCCGACTGCGGACCTGGCGCCCCGATGGCGCAACCTTCTCACCCTTGACCTCAATGTCGGACGGCATTCCTTCTCGGTTCTCCTGACCAATGGGTCCTCGGTCGGCAAGATCCGGTTGCAGCGCCTCAAGACCGGGCCCGAGGACTACGTGGCCGCCCTCGAGCGGGTGGGTTTCCGGGTTGGCGCGCCGGGTCCGATCTCGCGCGACAAGGCGCGAGAAGCGATGGAATGGCTGCGCGATCGGTGGAAGCAGAAGATGGCCACCGACCCAGCGTGCGTGATTCAATCTCCCATCGGCCGCGCCCTTGACGTGCCAGGCCAGATCGCCGGTGGCCTTACCCTCTCGCCACTCACGCCCGTCACCCCGCCGACGACTCCGCCAACGGGTCCCCCGTTTG
>Ga0163153_10004187_pt1 | contig 18383 bp, 18 predicted proteins | sample OliLakLV19MP6IB1_FD_148629 | JGI IMG/M metagenome (GOLD analysis project Ga0163153, IMG submission 148629) | Freshwater microbial mat bacterial communities from Lake Vanda, McMurdo Dry Valleys, Antarctica - Oligotrophic Lake LV.19.MP6.IB-1 | ecosystem: Environmental > Aquatic > Freshwater >... | reverse complement strand
GCCTCGTGGCGCGCGGCCGCGCCATTGACGCCTGCGCGTGAGTTGATCGGCGAGCGGCTCACCTGGACGTCGGCAACGTGGAGGCCGCGGCCGCGCGCCACGAGGCGGAAGGCTTCCCCATGATCGCCGGACGCTCGGGATTGGAGTCCGCATGGAATTGAACAACCGTGGGCCGGTTGCGTTCTACCTGAATTTTGGCGAACGCCGATCCGTCCCCCTCACCCGCGAGGCCGCACGCCAGGCCGCCGACTTCGTGCTCGAGCAAGCGCGCAAGCGGGAGTTCGCCGGCAAGAGCGTGGTGCAGATCGATGTGACGCACGATGGGCAGCGCTGCGAGTGGTGCGGCTCGGTCGCCGATGCTCGACGCCTGGTGAAGAGCATCGTGGCGCAACTCGCCTGCGGGCAGCAGGTCGGCAAAATCGAGACCATCACGCGCGATGCCAACGGCGAGATTTCCCGCGTGGAAACATTGATTCATTATTGAGTGGGGCTCGAAATGGCTGGTGCAACGCAACGCCTACTAGCGGCTTGAATGGTGGGGCCGTGGCCACGCGCTGCGGCTCCGGCTGCTACACCCCCACGCTGATGCAGGGTGCGCGGCTCCTGGGGGCCGGCGTTCGTTGACCGTCGGGTGGCATCGAGGTCAATTTCCCGCGCTAGTCTCAAGACTTTGAGAGCATCGCCGGGTTGGCATCGGCCTTCACGGAATGGTAAGCGTGCGACCAATATCGCGAACTGATTCCCAATCCTCTAAAGCTCGCGAACCCATTGTGGAAAGCATCCCTGCAACGATGCCGCAAGCGGTCTTGTGATCTTGCTGGGCCTCCGCAGCTCGGATCATCTCGGGAACGACAGTAAAGCTTTGCATCAAGCTCTGACGGTAAGCCTGGCTGAACGGGACCTTTAGAACGAGCCGATCCTTCGGCGGAAGCAGCGGGACCACTTCCTTTTCCAAGACCTCTTCACCAGTGGGAAACGCCTTCTTCATTGCGTACCCGCATCGGCCTTTCTTGAATGTGGCGATGTAGTTGTGGATCCCGATGTATACGCCCGCCACGCGGCCGAATCGCTCCACGTCTGAGAGGCTTTCGGCGCGAACTGGTAGAGCGATCAAAAAGCTCAAGATGATCGCAAAGACGGGCCCTGCGAGCGCGGTCAAGGAGTGGCGCGTTCGCAGAGCTGCGGCGATTTTATTCCCCTGAGTCATTTGTCCCATCGTTCGTTCGCGGACACCAATGGCAGTCTACGCCGCGCTTGCCGCTGGCGACGGGCATCCGTTGACTTGGATCTGATCGCAGCGCACGATAAGTCCCGTGGTGCGGTCCCGGTCGATGAAAAGAGCCCCTGGGCGCTTTCGCTTCGCCGAATAGTTGACGCAACGAGGCCGCACCCAGCCCCCCTCCTAGTAGTAGTGCGTCGTCCCGTTTTGCCACATGTCGTACTCGTGTCGAATCCTTGGGCGGATCAAATCGTATGACCGGCGATCATTGCGCTCCCAGCGGCGCTGGATTGCCCACGTGCAATAGTCGGCAATTTGCAGGCAGGGGTCGGCAGCTGCAGCGCAAAAGTTGGTTCTCCAGCTTCCCGCATCAACTCGCTGGGTCTGCTTCAGCACGCCCAAAACTGCGGCCGAGAAATCAACCTGCCCCTTCTTCACGCCAATGGAGGCAGTGGTCACCATAAGTTGATCGTCCAGACTGGTGATGATCTGTCCCATGGCGTGCTTGAATAAGTAGTACCAGGCGTGCTTATAGAAGCGATGCTTCGTCGCAGCGATATGAGGTTGCGCTTTGGACTTCTCGAGCACCTGCGCGAAGATGTCGATGTCCTGCGATGAGATGAGGTCATAGACGCGGTCGCGGACAATTTGTTTGTCGGTGGTCGCATGGAACCCGTCACCGATGGGCGCGGCGTCCCATAGCAGCTCACGTCGCAGTTTGAGGAGATCGAGGCCGATGTCACAGTTCATCCTTACAGCACACACGATGAAAAACCGGCTGGCGCTGTGGTGTCGCGAGAAGTTAAAGTCGCCTGCTTCATCTGCAAAGATGAACTTGCGCATGGTGGTGGGGCTCCATCGTTGTTAATTATTCCCGGTTGCCGGGGTTAACGCCGCTCACCTTACTCTTGAATAGACCCCTGTTGCTGCTTCCCGCGCCTCCCCCGGACCGCAAAAAAAACCCCGCCGAAGCGGGGGTTGTGGATGTGTCGACGTCACCTTCGCCGCAATCGCTCCATTAGCAGGGCATAGGGGTCGAGCGCCGCGCAGTAGCGATCGCCGGCCGCCACGATGGCGTCGGGGCGCGAATCGATCTCCGGCGCGATCCTGACCGTGTACTGGAAGAAGGTCTCGCCGGGAAGCGGTGCCGGCAACGCTGCGGCGATCATGCCGGCCCGGCCAAGCGCCGGAACTCGTCAGCGTAGTTGCCGAAGCAGAGCCCGCCTAGTTCGAGCACAACGATGTCAATCTCGCGATATGCCATCTTCGCCAAGACCTCGATCGCCAGGAGCGCCGGCCCTTCATCCAGCGCGCCAGTATTCCCGACCGCGCCGGCGATCGCGATGATCGCGCGGAGCTTGTCCGTCGCGTTGCCGAGCAGGTCGGTCGGATCGATCGCCGTGGAAATCACTTCGGTAGAATTCGTCTTAGCCATGGTGGAACACCCTCCAATTGATGCCCGCGCCGTGGGGGTATCCTTGGGGGTATTCCGTGGCGCGTGAGTCGGATTCCCCTAGGAAACTCGCTTCCGGCCTCGGGCACCAGATCAACGGCGCCTCGCAACGCCGTTGATGCGTTTGCAAGCCCGAATCAGGCCGCGACGCGCTCCGAGGCCATTGCGCTGGCCATGCGCTCGACCGCCTTCTTGATGTTTTCCATCGAAGTGGCAAAAGAGATTCGCAGGTAGCCTTCCGCGCCGAAGGCGGATCCGGGTACGGCGGCCACCGCCTGCGGCTGCGCCAACAGGTAGTCGCACAGCGCCATGTCCGTGGCCGCGGGGATCTTGCCCGCCGCGTGCAGCTTGCGGATCGCCTCGCGGCAATCGGGGAACGCGTAGAACGCACCCGGGGGCTGCAAACACTTCACGCCGGGGATGTGATTGAGGCCTTCGGTGACGACCTTGGCGCGTTCCTTGAAGGCCGCGACCATCGGATCGATACACGACTGGTCGCCGGTGAGCGCCGCTTCCGCCGCGTATTGCGAGATGGAGGAGGGGTTGGAGGTGCTGTGGGACTGCACGTTTTCCATCGCCTCGATCAATTCGGCCGGGCCGCCGCAGTAGCCGATGCGCCAGCCGGTCATCGAGTAGGCCTTCGAGACGCCGTTCATCACCACGGTGCGGTCGTAGAGATCCGGGCACACGTTGACGATGTTCACGAACGTGGAGCCATCGAGAAGGATGTGTTCGTACATGTCGTCGGTGGCGATGACGATGCGCGGGTGCTTGCGCAGCACCGCGCCCAGGGCCTTCAGCTCGTCGGCGGAGTAGACCGCGCCGGTGGGGTTGGAGGGGCTGTTGATCCAGATCAGGCGCGACCTCGGCGTGATCGCCTTTTCCAGCTGCTGCGGGGTGATCTTGAAGCCCTGCTCGATCCCAGCCTCGATGAACACGGGCTTGCCGTTGGCCATCATCGCCATGTCGGGGTACGAGACCCAGTAGGGCGCGGGGATGATCGCCTCGTCACCGTCGTTGAGCAGTGCGAGGCACAGGTTGAACGAGGTCTGCTTGCCGCCGGCCGAGACCAGGATCTGCCTTTCGGTGAAGTCCAGCGCGTTTTCGCGCTTGAATTTGGCAATGATCGCCTTCTTGAGCGAGGTGGTGCCGCCGGCCGGCGTGTATTTGGTGAAGCCCTTGTTCATGGCCGCGATGGCGGCGTCCTTGATGAACTGGGGCGTGTCGAAATCGGGTTCGCCGGCGCCCATGGCAATCACGTCCCGGCCCTCCGCCTTCAGCTTGGCGGCTTTGGCGGAAACGGCCAGGGTGGGGGAGGCTTTGATGACCTTCAGGCGATTGGCGACGAGCGACATGCGGGTTCTCCGGGGCGGGGGTTGGAACGGGGTGCTTTTCCCCCATTTTACCTTGTAGAATCTTCTGTTCGGATGCGTTTGTGCACATGGATGTCATAACCTTTCCCAACAGTCCCTACAAGCTGCACCGGCCCTTCGAGCCCGCAGGCGACCAGCCCCAGGCGATCGACAAGCTCACCGAGGGGTTGAACGACGGCCTCACCTACCAGACGTTGCTCGGCGTCACCGGCTCCGGAAAAACCTACACCATGGCCAACGTGATCGCCCGCACCGGGCGACCGGCGCTTGTGATCGCGCCCAACAAGACGCTTGCGGCCCAGCTCTACTCCGAATTCCGCGAATTCTTCCCGGAAAATTCGGTCGAGTACTTCGTCTCCTACTACGACTACTACCAGCCGGAGGCGTACGTCCCCTCGCGCGACCTCTACATCGAGAAGGATTCCTCGATCAACGAACACATCGAGCAGATGCGCCTGTCGGCCACCAAAAGCATGCTCGAGCGCGACGATTCCATCATCGTGGCGACGGTGTCGTGCATCTACGGCATCGGCGACCCGAGCGACTACCAGGACATGCGCCAGGTCCTGCGTGAGAAGGATCCCGTGGGCCAGCGCGAGCTGCTCGCGCGCCTGGCGGGCATGCAATACACGCGCAACGACATCGATTTCCGGCGCGGCACTTTCCGCGTGCGCGGGGACACCATCGACGTCTTCCCGGCGGAAAACAGCGAGCAGGCGCTGCGCATCTCCCTCTTTGACGACGTGATCGAATCCCTCACGCTTTTCGACCCACTCACGGGAGAGCTGCTGCACCGCCTGCCGCGCTTCACGCTCTACGCCAAGAGCCATTACGTGACCCCGCGCGAAACGGTGCTGCGCGCCATCGAGACCATCAAGGTAGAGCTGCGCGAGCGCCTGGAATTCTTCCAGAAGGAAGGCAAGCTGCTGGAGCTGCAGCCGCTGCAGCAGCGCACCCATTTCGACCTCGAGATGATGAACGAGCTGGGGTTCTGCAAGGGCATCGAGAACTACACGCGCCACCTTTCCGGGCACGCGCCCGGCGAGCCGCCGCCCACGCTCATCGACTACCTGCCGAAGAACTCGCTGATCGTGATCGACGAGAGCCACGTGACCATCCCGCAGATCGGCGGCATGTACAACGGCGACCGCTCGCGCAAGACCGTGCTGGTCGACTACGGCTTCCGGCTGCCGTCGGCCCTCGACAACCGGCCGCTCAAGTTCGAGGAGTTCGAAAAGATGATGCGCCAGGCGATCTTCGTCTCGGCGACGCCGGCGGAATATGAAAGGACCCATGCCGCGCAGGTGGTGGAGCAAGTCGTCCGCCCCACCGGCCTCATCGATCCGGTGCTGATCATCCGCCCGGCCTCCTCGCAGGTCGACGACCTGCTCTCGGAGATCAGCAAGCGCGTCGCGGTCAACGAGCGCGTGCTGGTCACGACGCTCACCAAGCGCATGTCGGAAGACCTCACCGACTACCTGGCCGAACACGGCGTCAAGGTGCGCTACCTTCACTCCGACATCGACACCGTGGAACGCGTCGAGATCATCCGCGACCTGCGCAAGGGCCTCTTCGACGTGCTGGTGGGCATCAACCTGCTGCGCGAAGGCCTCGACATCCCGGAGGTCTCGCTGGTGGCGATCCTCGATGCCGACAAGGAAGGTTTCCTGCGCTCGGGGCGTTCCCTGATCCAGACCATCGGACGCGCGGCGCGCCACATCAACGGCACGGCGATCCTCTACGCCGACCAGATGACCGACTCGATGAAACTCGCCATCGGGGAGACCGACCGGCGCCGCGCGAAGCAAGTGGCCTTCAACCTCGCGCACGGCATCGAGCCCAAGGGCATCACGAAGCGCATCAAGGACATGATCGATGGGGTCTACGATGCCGACGAGGCGCGCGAGACCCAGCGGGTGGAAAAGGAGGATGCGAAGTTCGATTCCCTCTCCGAGAAGCAGCTCGACCAGCGCATCCGCAAGCTCGAGAAGGAGATGCTCGACGCGGCCCGCAACCTCGAATTCGAGCGCGCCGCGGCGTTGCGCGACGACCTCAAGGCGTTGCGCGACCGCATGCTGGCGGTGGGCGGCGGCTGATGGCGGCGAAGGTCCTGGTGCTCGTGGTCTGCACCGGCAACATCTGCCGCTCGCCCACGGGCGAGGGCGTGATGCGCCATCTGGCGACCAGGCGCGGGCTCGGCGAGCAGGTCGAGGTCCGGTCGGCGGGGACGCACGACTACCATGTGGGCGAGGCGCCGGACGCCCGCACGTTGCGGCATGCGCACCAGCGCGGCTACGACCTCGGCGCGCAACGAGCGCAGCTGGTGACGCGCGAACACTTTGGCGAATACGACTACATCCTGGCGATGGACCGCAGCCACCTGCGGATCCTGCGCAACATGGCTCCCACGGACGCGAAGGCGCGCGTCGGCATGTTCCTGGAGCCCAGCGCGCGCTGGAAGGGGGAAGACGTGCCCGATCCGTATTACGGCGGCGTCGAAGGCTTCGAGCAGGTGCTGGACATGGTGGAGGAAGCCGCCGGGCGCTGGCTCGACCTCATCCAGGCCGAGCTCGACCCGTCCGCGTTCAGGCTGGAGAGCTGAGGAGGGCGGCCCGACCGGCGGCTACCACCCCCCGGTGCGGATCCACTCTTCGGCCATGCCCATGCGGTCCACGCCCCAGAACGGTTCGCCGTCGACGATGAAGTAGGGCGAACCGAATACACGCGCCGCGACGGCGCAATCCACCTCGCGTTTGGCGCGCTCCTTCAGGGCGGGATCCTCCAGCGCCGCGGCCAGCCCGGCCGCATCGATGCCTGCGCCCCTTGCGACCTCCAGCACCGCGGGCACGCTGCCGATGTCGTGGCCCTGCGAGAAGTAGGCGCGGAACAAGGCCTTGGCCAGTGCCCTGGCCTGGCCGTGATCGTGATCGTGGGTCCAGTAGAACGCGCGCATCGCGGCCACGGTGCCGATCGGAAACTTCTCCGGATGGCGGTAGGCGATTTTGTGATGGCGCGCCGAGCGCGCGAAATCACGCCGGGCGTAATCACCCTTGATCGGGATCTCGATCAGCGGCGGCTGCCCGGTGAGCTTCAAGATCGGACCCAGCAGCATGGGGCGCCACGTGACGGCACGCCCCACGCGCTGTTCGAAGCCGTCGACGAGCTCCGACGCGATGTACCCGTACGGAGACGAGAAATCGAAGTAGAAGTCGATCGGCGGCTTCGCCGCGTTCATGGCGTGGGCGGGGTGTCTGCGCGCTGCGCTTCCGGCAGGCCCTGGGTTTCCACCAATTGCAGCGCTTCCTCGGCGGCGCCTTCGCTGCGGCGACGGCGAGGCTTGCTGCGGCGCGGCGGTTCGTCTTGCGCCACCGCGGGCGCGGGCGCTGCATTTGACGTTTCCACCAGCTCGAGGGCCGCAACGGCGGGCGGCGCCTCTGCGCCGGGGCGGCGGCGGCGGCGCGTCGGGCGATTGCTTTCGTCCTCCGATCCGTCGTGTTCGCTCACCGCGTGGATGGCAGCGGAAGGCGCCGATGCAACAGCGGGTGTGTGCACTTCGGCCCGCGGCGCGGATTCGCGGACCGGGTCTTCACGGCGCGGTTCGGTGCGCGGGGCGGGTTCGCTGGTGCGGACCGGTTCATCGACGTAGGCAGGCTCGCTCACGGCAGGGGGGGCATCGAAGAGCTGGCGTGTGACAGGCTGATCGTCGGGTGCGGACGACGCGTCGCGCGGGGCGCGTTCCGGGCGATCTGCACGTTCCGGGCGGTCACCACGTTCTCCACCGCGGCCACCGCGGCGGCGGCGGCGGCGGACACCACCTTCTCCGGTTTCACCGGGGATTTCCGCGGACTCCGGTGCATGGGATTCCAGTGCCGGCTGCACGGCTGCATCGTCACGCGCGACATCGGTTGCGGGACGCGGCTGGCGGGGCGGGCGCGCCTCGGCGCGGCCTTCGCGCGGCTCCCTCGGCTCGCGGGGCTCCCTGGGTTCGCGGATTTCGCGCGGCTCGCGGGCTTCACGCGGTTCGCGGGCCTCGCGAGGTTCGCGGCTGTCGCGGGTTTCGGCGTTGCGGGGTTGCGGGTCGCCACGGCCCGGGCCTTCGCGGCGCGGCGGCTGTCCATCGGCGCGGGGGGGGCGCTGCGAACGGCCTTCGCCGCCACGGCCACCTTCGGCGCCACGGCCTTCGCCACCACGACCACGGCGCGAATCGCGCTTGCCGTCTTCACGTTCGCGACGGGCACGTTGCCCATCGCGGTTGCCGCGGTCTTCCAGGGCCGCGGTTGGTTTCGGGAACGACTGGCGCACTTCCATCTTCTCGGTTGGCTCGGGAGCCTTCTTGAACCAGCCGAACAACATGTCGAGGAAGCCACCGCCCTGCGCAACAGGCGCGGGCGCGACGGGAGCCGTGCGCTGCGGCGCGGGTGCATCGGGTTGGCGCTCCGCGCTGATCGGCGCGGGCTGCGAAGGCGTGATGCCCTTGACCAGCGGCTCCGGACGGGGCGGCGCCTTTTCCTGGCCCTTGGAGGGCAGGGCGACGGTTTCCTCGGCCGGCGCGATCACGCGCTCGTAGCTCGGCGTCTGCAGGTCCAGCTCCGGTGCGTCGTGGCGCAGGCGCTCGACCGAGTAGTTCGGCGTTTCGAGGTGCGGGTTCGGGATCAGCAGGACGTTGACCTTGAGGCGCGCCTCGATCTGGAAGATCTCGCTGCGCTTCTCGTTGAGCAGGTAGGTGGCGACATCCACGGGCACCTGCGCGTGGATGGCGGCCGTGCCTTCCTTCATCGCTTCTTCCTGCAGGATGCGCAGGACGTGAAGCGCCGTGGAGGCGGTGTCGCGGATGTAGCCGGTGCCGTGGCAACGCGGGCAGGGTGAATGGGTGGACTCTTCGAGCGACGGCTGCAGCCGCTGCCGGGAAAGTTCCAGCAGCCCGAAGCGCGAGATCTTGCCGACCTGCACGCGCGCGCGATCGTGGCGCAACGCGTCACGCAGGCGGGTTTCCACCTCGCGCTGGTTCTTGGTGCTCTCCATGTCGATGAAGTCGATCACGATGAGGCCGCCGAGATCGCGCAGGCGCAGCTGGCGGGCGACTTCGTCGGCCGCTTCGCAGTTGGTGTTGAACGCGGTCTGTTCGATGTCGTGGCCACGCGTGGCGCGGGCGCTGTTGACGTCGACCGAGACCAGGGCCTCGGTGTGGTCGATCACGATGGCGCCGCCGGACGGCAGCGTCACGTCGCGGCGATAGGCGCTTTCGATCTGGTGTTCGATCTGGAAACGCGAAAAAAGCGGGATGTCGTCGCGGTAGTGCTTCACCTTGTTGACGTTGGCCGGCATCACGGTGCTCATGAACGACACCGCCTGCTCGTAGATCGCCGGCGTGTCGATGAGGATCTCGCCGATGTCGGGCTGGAAGAGGTCGCGGATCGCGCGCACCACCAGGCTCGATTCGAGGTAGATCAGGCACGGGCCGCGTTCTTCTTCGGCGGCCTTTTCGATCGCGTGCCAGAGCTGGAGGAGGTAGTTCAGGTCCCATTGCAGCTCTTCGGCGCTGCGGCCGATGCCCGCGGTGCGGGCGATGAGGCTCATGCCTTCGGGGACTTCGAGCTGGTCCATCACTTCGCGCAGCTCGGTGCGGTCCTCACCCTCGATGCGGCGCGAGACGCCGCCGCCGCGCGGGTTGTTGGGCATCAGCACGAGGTAGCGGCCGGCTAGCGAGATGTAGGTGGTGAGGGCGGCGCCCTTGTTGCCGCGTTCGTCCTTGTCCACCTGCACGATCATGTCGTGGCCCACCTTGAGGTGGGTCGACATCTTGGCGCGGCCGAATTCGCCGCCGTCGTTCACCATCCACTGCTTGGCGATTTCCTTGAAGGGCAGGAAACCATGGCGCTCGGCGCCGTAATCGACGAAAACCGCCTCGAGGGAAGGTTCCACCCGGGTGATGACGGCCTTGTAGATGTTGCTCTTGCGTTGCTCTTTACCTGCGGACTCAATGTCGAGATCGATCAGTTTCTGACCGTCGACTATGGCGACCCGGAGTTCCTCCGCTTGGGTCGCATTGAACAGCATGCGTTTCATCGTTCTTCTCTCCCGCGCTCTGCCACGGAAGGAGGGACCCGAGCATCCGGCGTCCCTGGATGACGAGTGACTTCAGAAGTCGGTTCTTGAGTGCTTCACGGAATGGTGAGCGAGAGGGACGATTTCTGGTTTTCTTCGTCTGGCGCCTGCGGGCTAGTGCCGGGCAAGCGCGTGGAATTCGTGGTGCGTCGAGCGCGCTGATTCGTTTACCATCGCTCTTCGGTTTGCAGGCGAGCGACGTTGGCCTGCTTCGAGCGTCATTCAGCGACGCTTGGTCTGTCGATTCGTTGTAATTCTTCCAAATCAACTACATATAGTCTACACGGCAATGCCGAGCGATGGCAAAGAAAGTTCGTCCACGGCGGCTGCAGTGCGCTGGATCGACGTGGGCGAAGAAGAAGCGGGCCAACGCATCGACAACTACCTGCTCGCGCGGCTGAAGGGTGTTCCGAAGAGCTTCGTCTACCGCATCCTGCGCAGCGGCGAGGTCCGCGTGAACAGCAAACGGGTGGAGGCCAGCGCCCGCGTCGCCGCCGGCGACCGCATCCGCGTCCCGCCGGTTCGCCTTGCCGAGCGCGAGGAAAAACTGCCGGCGCCACACTTCAAGCTGCCGGTCATCTTCGAAGACGACGCGTTCCTCGCGATCGACAAGCCCGCCGGCATCGCCGTGCACGGGGGCAGCGGAGTCGCCCACGGCGTGATCGAATCGCTGCGCGCGATGCGCCCCGACGCGAAATTCCTGGAGCTCGTGCACCGCCTCGACCGCGAGACCTCGGGAGTGCTGCTGGTGGCGAAGAAACGCGCCAGCCTCGGCGTGTTGCACGAGATGATGCGTGAACGATCGATGGACAAACGCTACCTGGTGGGTGTGGAGGGGCGCTTCCGCAACGAGGTGCAGCGAGTGCGCCTTTCGCTGGCCAAGCGTGTCACGGCCGAGGGCGACAAGCGCGTCTGCGTATCCGACGACGGGCAGGAGGCCGAGACGGTTTTCCGCCGCGTGGATCGGGGCGCCGACTTCAGCCTGCTTGAGGCACAGCTGCTCACCGGCCGCACGCACCAGATCCGCGTGCACCTCGCGCACCTGAAGCACCCGGTGCTGGGTGACGACAAATACGGCAACTTCGATCTCAACAAGGCGCTTCGCAAGCGTGGGCTCAAGCGCATGTTCCTGCACGCCCGCACGCTGGGATTCGATCATCCCGTCAGCGGCTCGGCGATGACGCTGGAGGCGCCGCTTCCCCGCGAGCTCGACGAGTTCCGCAAGCGCTGGATGGTGGAACCTGTCCTTCCCCCATGACCCGTTATGACCTGGTGATTTTCGATTGGGACGGGACCCTGATGGACTCGACCCGCCTCATCAGCCGCAGCCTGCAGAACGCATGCCGCGACATCGGCACGCCCGTCCCCTGTGATGAAGACGCGCTTTTCGTGATCGGGCTGAACATGGCCGACACCTTCAATCACGTGGCCCCCGGCCTCGATGAAGCCGGGCGCGCGCGCCTTTCGGAGCGATACCGCCACCACTTCCTCGCGAACGAACACGAGGCTCCTCTATTTGCGGGGGCCCGCGAGATGGTCGTGGACCTTCACGCCGGCGGCGTTCGGCTGGCGGTGGCCACCGGCAAGGCGCGACGCGGGCTGGAGCGCGCCCTGGATGCCACCGGCCTGCGCCCGTGGTTCGAGGTCACTCGTTGCGCCGATGAGGGATTCGCGAAGCCACATCCCGGGATGCTCCTCAAGCTGCTCGAGGCCACCGGCGTGGCGGCCGGGCGCGCCCTGATGGTGGGAGACACGACCCACGACCTCGAACTGGCTGCAAACGCCGGCGTGGAGGCGGTGGCGGTGAGTTACGGCGCGCACCACGAAGCGCTGCTCGGCACGCGGCCGGCGCGGGCCCGGTGCGCAACGGTGGAGGAGCTGCATCGGTGGCTGAGGGCGAACGGCTGATCTGCGCCTCCGCGGAACTCGCCGACGGCGGGCCCGGCGTGCGCTTCGAGCTCGCCACGCGCTCGCCGGCGTTCGCCGTGCGCTACTGCGGCACGGCGCGTGCGTACGTCAATCGCTGCCCGCACGCGGGGACCGAATTGGACTGGCAGCCGGGGGAGTTCTTCGAGGAGTCTGGGCTATACTTGATCTGCTCGACACATGGAGCCTTGTTCGAGCCCGGAAGTGGATATTGCGTCGCCGGTCCTTGCCGCGGCGCCTCCCTCGAGCCGCTGGCCATCCGGGAGCGGGACGGCCAGGTGATCCTGCTGGACGAAACCCCCGCCAACCGTAGCTTCGAGGCCGACAAGTCATGACTGAAGGTGGTCCCCCCAACTGGGAACGCGCGACGCTGGAAAAAGTGGCGTTGCAGGCGATCCTCGAGCAACGGCGCGCCCGCCAGTGGAGCACGCTCTTCAAGCTGCTGTGGTTCGGCTTCGCATTCCTGATCCTCGCCGCGCTGCTCGGCTGGGTCGGGCGTCCCGACAAGGACACCACCGCGTCCATGAGCACCGGGCGCCACACCGCGGTGATTGATATCGAAGGCGTGATCGCCGGCGGCAACAAGGCATCGGCCGAGCGGGTGATCAAGGGGCTCAACAAGGCATTCAAGGACGGCAATACGGCGGGTGTGCTGGTCCGCATCAACAGCCCCGGCGGCAGCCCCGTGCAGGCGGGCTACGTGAACGACGAGATCCGCCGCCTGCGCGCCAAACACCCGGATATCCCCGTTTACGCGGTGGTTGAAGACCTTTGCGCCTCGGGCGGTTATTACATCGCCGTGGCCGCGGACAGGATCTACGTCGACAAGGCCAGCCTGGTCGGCTCCATCGGCGTGATCATGGGCGGCTTCGGTTTTGTCGGCACGATGGAAAAGCTCGGTGTCGAGCGGCGCGCCTACACCTCCGGGGACAACAAGGACTTCCTGGATCCTTTCGTGCCGGAAAATCCGAAGCACCGCGCCCACGCACAGCAGATGCTGGGCGAGATCCACGAACAGTTCGTCAAGGTGGTGCGCCAGGGCCGCGGCGCGCGCCTGAAGGAAACGCCCGATACGTTTTCGGGCCTGGTCTGGACCGGAGAAAGAAGCATCGAACTGGGCCTTGCCGACGGCCTGGGCAGCGCCGAATACGTGGCGCGCGAAGTCATCAAGGCCGAAAAGCTGGTCGACTACACCGTCGACGAAAACTATTTCGAGACCCTTTCCAGGCGCCTGGGCGCCACCTTCGGCGCCACCTTCGCGCGCGCGGCGGCCGAAGCCGGCTCGCGCGTGGTGCTGGAGGTCCGCTAACCGTCCATGAGCGCCGTCGCGAACGAACCGCCGCGCATCGAGATCGACCTCGCCCGCGAGGCGTTCGACCGCGCCGGCGTGGGCCTCGTGGTGATCAGTCCCGAGGGCGTGTTCCGCACCGTCAACCGCGCGTTCTGCGAGATGGTGGGCTACACGCGCGAGGACCTGGAGGGCCAGTCGTTCCGCCGTTTCACACACGCCGACGACATCGCGGTCGACGAGGATCAGCTGCGCGAAATCCGCGCCGGGCGCGATCCGCAGGGCACCTTCGACAAACGCTTCATCCGCAAGGATGGCGGCGAGGTCTGGGTGCGGCGCAGTGCCACCGTGGTGCGCGAGGCCTCGGGCCAGGCGCGCTTGGTAGTGGGAGCATTCATCGACCTCACCACCCAACGGCGCGCCGACAGTGCCCTCGAGCAGCAGATGCATTTCACGCGCGCGCTGCTCGATGCGATCCCGAACCCGGTGTATTTCAAGGATCGCGAGGGCCGCTACGGGGTCTACAACCGCGCGTTCGACGATCTCTTCGGCGGCGGCAAGGACTGGATCGGCAAAACCGTCCTCGACATGTTCGAGGCACCGCACGCGCAGGCCCATGAGGATCGCGACCGTCCCCTGTACGAACGTCCGGCCTCCACCACCTACGAGCTGCTCGTGCCCACCGCCGCGGGGGACACCCGGCAGATGCTCTACAACACGGTGAGCTTCGTGGATCGGCGCGGCGAGGTGGCCGGGCTGATCGGCACCATCACCGACGTCACACGCTACAAGGAAACGGAACGCGCGCTCGAAGCGAGCGAAGCGCGCTTCCGCGTGCTCACGGAAAGCTCGATCGACCTGATTTCGGTGGTGGATGCCGCGGGCATCATCCTCTACCAGAGCCCGGCGCTGCGCCACCTGCTGGGTTTCGAGCCCGCCGAGACGGTCGGGCGCAACGTCGCCGACCTGGTGCACCGCGACGACCTGGACCTCGTGCTCGCCGCTTACCGGCGCGTGATCGAGGCGCGCCAGTCGATCGAACCGGTCGAATTCCGCCTGCGCCATCGCGACGGCATGTGGCGCACCTTCGAATCCCTCGGCACCAACTGCCTGTCGAACCCGCACATCCACGGCGTGGTTTTCAACTCGCGCGACGTGACCGACCGCAAGGTGATCCAGCAGCGCATGCAGCACCTGGCGTACCACGACAACCTCACGGGTCTGCCCAACCGGTCGCTGCTGCAGGACCGCCTGGCGCACTCGATAGCGCGCGCGGAACGCACCAGTCGCAAGGTCGCGGTGCTGTTCATCGACCTCGACAACTTCAAGAACATCAACGACACGCTCGGACACGACATCGGCGACGAGCTGCTGCGCCAGGTCTCGCGCCGCCTGTCGGACTGCGTGCGGCTGGAGGACACCATCGCCCGGCAGGGCGGCGACGAATTCATCGTCCTGCTCGACAGCCTGGAGGACAGCCGTGGGGCCTCGGTGGTGGCGCAGAAGATCCTCAACGCGCTGCGCAACGCGTTCATCCTGAGCGGCACGGAGCAACACGTTTCCGGCTCCGTCGGCATCGCGCTGTACCCGGAAGACGGCCGCGACGCCCAGACGCTGATGAAAAACGCCGACACCGCGATGTTCCACGGCAAGGGGCAGGGCAAGAACACCTACCAGTACTTCACCGGCCAGATGAACATCGCGGTGAAGCGGCGCATGACGCTGGAATCGGCGCTGCGCCGAGCGGTGATGCAGAAGAACTTCGTGCTCAACTACCAGCCGCAGATCGACCTCGAATCGGGCGAGATCGTCGCCGTGGAGGCGCTGGTGCGCTGGAAGACGGAAGACAGCGGCATCGTGATGCCGGGCGATTTCATCCCGCTGGCCGAAGAGACCGGCCTCATCAACGAAATCGGCGAGTGGGTGCTGCGCGAAGGCTGCAGGCAGGCGAAGGAATGGCAGTCGCTGGGCCTGGCGCCGCGGCGCATGGCCATCAACCTGTCCGCTCGCCAGTTCAGCGACCGCGGCTTCCTCGACATGGTGACGCGGGTGCTGGCCGAAACCGGGCTCGAGCCGCAGCACCTCGAGCTCGAGATCACCGAGAGCCAGGTGATGCGCCAGACCGAAGGCATGATCATGCTGCTCAACAAGTTGTCGGAAATGGGCGTGCAGCTGGCCATCGACGATTTCGGCACCGGCTATTCGAGCCTGTCGTACCTCAAGCGCCTGCCGATCCAGAAGCTCAAGATCGACCAGTCGTTCGTGCGCGACATCACGGTGGACCCGAACGACACCGCGATTGTGGTGGCGATCATCAACATGGCGAAGAGCCTCGATCTGGAAACCATCGCCGAAGGCGTGGAGACCGCGGGCCAGCTGGCGCTGCTGCGCTCGAAGGGCTGCCGCACCGGGCAGGGGTTCTATTTCTCCGCGCCGGTGCGGGCGGAAGTGCTTTATCCCCTCCTCAAACAGAACAATCTGTATCTGCAGAGGTAAAGGCGGGTAGCGGGAACGTCGTTGGATCGGACGCGTCGCGCCGATCAACGCCCACGAGCGAGCCTCAGGCCAGCAGCAGGAAAATCGCGGGACGCTTGCCGATCACGGGAATATCCTTTTCCCAGCCGGAAATGGGCTGCATGCGAATCGACTCGCCGGGGCCGGTGAGGTCCGCTGATACGGACAGGCGTGTCCCCGGCTTGCATGCGGCGATAACGTCGGCGAGGAGTGCCTCATTGCGATACGGCGTCTCGATGAAAATCTGCGTCTCCTGGTTCTTCGCCGATTGCCGCTCGAGTTCGGTCAGCGCCGCGCGCCTCGCAACCGAATCCGCCGGCAGGTAACCAACGAAGCGGAAGCGTTGCCCGTCGAGCCCGCTCGCCATGAGCGCCAACAGTATCGAAGACGGGCCCACCATCGGCACAACCACCACGCCGCAGGCGTGGGCTTCGGCCACCAGCAAGGCCCCCGGGTCCGCAACCGCCGGCACACCCGCTTCCGAAAACACGCCGAGGTCCCGGCCTTCCAGCGCGGGAGCAAGCAGCGCGGCGACTTGACCCTTCGGCGTGTGCTCGTTCAACTGCGCCATCGCGATCTCGCGCATCGGTTTGGGATGGCCACACGCGGCCAGGAAGCGGCGCGCCGACTTTGCATCCTCGACCACAAAGGTGTCGAGCGCGTGGATACGCGCCATCACCGCGGGTGGAACCACGTCGGCGGGCGGCGTGTCTTCGGAAAGCCAGGCCGGGAGCAGGAAGAGGCGTCCGGCTGCCATCAGGGAATGTCGAAGCCTTCGGCCCGCAGCATCGCCGAAAGCGCAATCAGTGGCAGCCCCACGAGCGCCGTCGGGTCATCGCCTCCCAGCCGGGAGAGCAGGCTGATGCCCAGCCCCTCGCTCTTGGCGCTGCCGGCGCAATCGAGCGCGGGTTCGAGCTCGAGGTAGCGATCGATCTGCGCGTCGGAGAGGCGGCGGAAGGTCACGTCGGTGGTCACCAGGCGCTCGTGGCGGCGCTCAAGGCGGGCGTTCCAGAGGCACAGCGCGGTGTGGAAGAGGACCGAATGGCCACCGACGTCGCGCAGTTGCTGGCGCGCGTTGTCGACGGTGCCGGGCTTGCCTATGGCGCGCCCGTCGAGGTCCGCAACCTGGTCTGAGCCGATAATCCAGGAGTTGGGATATTTGCGGCCCGCGGCATCGGCCTTGGCGCGGGCCAGGCGAACGGCGGTTTCGCGCGGCGGTTCGGCGGGCAGCGCGCTTTCGTCGATCTCGGGCGACCAGGTGTCGAAGCTGACGCGCAGGCGCCGCAGCAGCTCGCAGCGATACGGTGAGCTTGACGCGAGAAGCAATGAATAATTAGCCAAAACAGTAGATTAGATGATATAGTTAAACTTAATTCTAACACACATCCCCATGGACGACGACCTGCTGATCCACCTCGACCGGCTTTCCGACAAGCCCCTGGTGCTTGAGGGCGACTTCGCGCCGCACGAGCTGGAGCGCCTCGAGGAATCGCTCGCAAACGGCGAGGGCAAGCTTCACTACCGGATCATCGCCGGCCTCGACCCGCAGCGCCGGATGACGCTGTCGTGTATAATCGAGGGCTTCGTTTTTCTCTTGTGCCAGAACAGCTTGGAAGCTTTCCGGCACGAAATTTCGATCACCGAAAAACTGGTCCTGGTGGATGACGAGGCCAGGCTTCCGGCGATCGAGGAGGAAAGCGACGCAGAAGATTACCTCGTCGCCGATGACCCGTTGGACATTCGCGACGTGATCGAGGACGCGATCCTCCTCTCACTGCCCATGGTGCCACGCAAGCCGGGGCTGGAGGAGGCGGGGGGAGGGGAGCAGGCAGCCGTGCGGAAGGAATCGCCTTTCGCGGCGCTTGCGAGCCTCAGGAAAGACAAGTAACCAGGAGAACTGAATCATGGCCGTCCAACAGAACAAGAAGTCGCCGTCCAAGCGCGGCATGCACCGGTCGCACGACCATCTGGGCACCCCGCCGACCGCGGTGGAGCCGACCACGGGCGAGACGCACCTTCGCCACCACATCTCGCCGTCGGGCTACTACCGCGGCAAGAAGGTCATCCAGACGAAGGATTGAGCCTCAGCGCTCCGGGCTCATTGCAGGCTCTGCAATGAAGACCGTCATAGCCGTCGATGCAATGGGCGGGGACCACGGGCCTTCGGTCACGGTTCCTGCCTGCCTCGACTTCCTCGCCGCGAATCCCGAGGCCGAGCTGCTGCTCGTGGGCTTGCAGGAACCCATCGAGCGTGAGTTGGCGCGCGCGCGTTCCGGACACAAGTCGCGGGCCACCATCGTGCCGGCCACCCAGGTCGTGGAGATGGACGAGGATGTGCGCACCGCCATACGCACCAAGAAAAATTCCTCGATGCGCGTGGCCATCGACCTGGTGAAGGAGGGGCGCGCGCAGGCCTGCGTGAGCGCCGGAAATACCGGGGCGCTGATGGGCACGGCCAAATTCGTGCTGAAGACGCTGCCCGGCATCGACCGGCCCGCGTCCTGT
>Ga0163153_10004186_pt1 | contig 18384 bp, 24 predicted proteins | sample OliLakLV19MP6IB1_FD_148629 | JGI IMG/M metagenome (GOLD analysis project Ga0163153, IMG submission 148629) | Freshwater microbial mat bacterial communities from Lake Vanda, McMurdo Dry Valleys, Antarctica - Oligotrophic Lake LV.19.MP6.IB-1 | ecosystem: Environmental > Aquatic > Freshwater >... | reverse complement strand
TAATTTAAGTTGTTTTGCAAAAAATTTAACTTTTGCTAGAATATGCTCATAAGGTTGAATGAAAGCGTTCATACAAAAAGGTGTTCTGTTAAAAGAACACCTTTTTGTGTTCTAACTGATTTATGGGGAAATGGGGAGGTTCGTAATTCAAAGATAGATAGTAAGGGAGAGTAAATTAAGACTATATTTCAGGATTCTTTTAAATTAGTTATACTAATAAAGGTTCCTCGAGGCAAAGCCTCGAGGTATTATAGAAACTCGCTTCACTCGTCCTTCGCGTGGCAGAGCCACGTGGTATTCCACCTGTGTTTTGTATTCGCTCGGATGAAATGTAAAATCAGAATTCTTAATTCCGCTCCTCGCTAGGCAAAATAAAAATGAATGTGTTAGCGGTAGAAGTAAGCTACAACCAAACTTAATGAAACCTCAAATCATCTTTGCCTGGAAGGCCGTCCGATTTTCACTCTTGCTTGTACTGGCGGCTTTTGGTCTCATTGCTGCAAATTTTTACGATGAAATCGTCTTAAACTTTGTTTCTAAAATTCTGCCAGACATAAGCCTGCCCTTTTGGAGTGTGCCGGTTGCTTCGGGAATAATTGCGGCGTTACTTGGGATTATAGTTTGGATCCGGGAGCGTCGTTTTGAAGTTTTAAAATATGAATTTGTTAATATTGTGACTCATAAATTCCGAACGCCATTAACTTACGTCAATTGGTCAATTGAAAACTTGAAGAAAAACCAGACGGATGACGAAAGAGCGGACTCTGTCCGTCAAATTGAGAATGCCAGCAATCGCCTTATTGAACTGACTGATATTTTGGTTGGTATGGCGCGAATCGATGAAGGCTATGCCTATGCTTTTAAAGCCACGGCTTTCCGTGAACTTATTGAAGAAACCCTAAAGGCCTATTACGACCGCATTAAAGAGAAGAATATTAAATTTAACATTGAAGTGGCCCAAAATTTGCCCCTAATTGCCGTTGACGTGAAGCGGATGGAGTTTGTGATCAAAGTCCTTATTGAAAATGCGTTTAAATATACACCACAAGGAGGACTGATTGAAATGTCAGTTACCTTTGAAAATAATAAAGTTATTAGGTTTGCTATCAGAGATAGTGGTATAGGTATTAAAAGATCTGATTTGCCTCATATTTTTACTAAGTTTTTTAGAAGTCACGAGGCAACTGGGGCTGATACTGAAGGCATGGGTTTAGGACTTTATATTTCGCGAAATATTATCAAAAGACATGGTGGCCACATTTGGGCGGAGTCATCCGGCAACAACGAGGGAGCTACTTTTATATTTGAAATTCCCCTAAAACACGGTCTCTAAAAAACGAAGAAAGCCCCTCCTCCGATGGGCTTTCTTTTAGTTGTATTCATTGACGGCGTCCCTACGATTTAACGTTTAAATGTGGTACCCATGTTAACCGCCCAAGGGCGAGTCAATATTTAGGGTCCTTTATATTTCGAAACCTGGGACTCCTGAATAAACTATACTCATTCTCCCGCCTGTATAGATAAAGTCAATATTCATAGGCCATGAAAGTTGAGGAATACCTGTTTATAAGTTGTTTATAAGTGGGGATAGATTGGGGATAAGACTGCCCCTTTAAGCTTCATACTTTATTCAGGGAACTGTGAAAAAATTATTGGCAAAATTTTTGAATTTTTCCCATTTCTTATCTTATTCAGCTTACATCAGCAAGCTAAAGCTGACAGCTACCTGCCTCGACTCGGCGTCTCTGGCCGCGCAAACGTAGCGAAGCGGGTCGGCGAGGCGAGGCGAGAAAGCTAAAACCTATTTTTGCCATTCTACCACTTGTCCGGCTTTTATTTCAACAAGATCTGCTTTACGTAATTTATTTTTCATATTCTTAGGTAAAAAAGATTGATGTGGCAAGCGATCTAAAAATTTGCTTATTTTCCAGAGATTATTTGGAGTTGTAACCCATTCTAACTTAAATTCTTTCATTTTTGCTAAATCGTAAGGCAGAGAATAACTCTTTAAAGTCTTTATCCCATTATCTAAGAAGTATTCGTGAAAATAACTCATCGCTAATTCTCGGGGATTTTTATATATAGGATCCCGAAATCGCAAAACTCCATGATTAGTCTTACTTATAGCGCCCCAAAATTTACCTTGCTTAAAAACGGCTAGGACATGGTCAAAATCTGGTTTACTGGCCTTTAAATCCAGAATTAAGGGTTTATGGCCGTGAAGCCAGAGCGCCAAAGCTGCTAAGAAAGCCCCTTCGAGGCAATGACATTTTTGTACCTCAAGTACCTTTCGGGGCGACATCAGGGTCTCGCCTTTTTTTTCAAAATTAAAGGGAAGCGTCCCCAAAAAATCCTGGATTTTTTGGGGAGAATGCAGTCTCTGAAAGAGGGAAATTTCTCTTTTAGTAAGTTGTAGTTTTTCAGCTAATTTCCTATCAAACTTTCTCATATGAATAATTCTACCTGAATTCAAAATTTCTTAAAGCAAAATAAAAATTACCGCATAATACGCTGTAGCGTATTATGCGGTAATTTTGAAATTAAAAAAAATAGGGTATACTCTTTTTTTGACTCAAAGGAAGCGGCCACGCTTTTTTATTTTTTTGGGTAAAAATGTTACTGAATTCAAATGAAAAAAACAAAATCAACAAAACCAAGAAAACCTAGAAAATCAGCTAAAAAAGACTCTAAGAAAAGCAAAGACTATTTTGCAAATTCAGTATCGGCAAAAGTAGAGGTCAAAAGGGCCGTTTCGGGCTTGGGACTTTTTTCAGCTGAACCTTTAAAGAAAGGGGACTTTGTCATTGAATACAAGGGTACTCCAATGACCTTTGAAGAAGCAGAATATCATCCCGGAAAATACCTTTTTGAGATTAGCACTCGAGTTACTATTAATGGCGCCAGCCGCAACAATACTGCCCGTTATATAAACCACTCTTGTAAGCCAAATTGCGATCCCGATGTAAAAAAAGGCAGAGTTTTAATTTTTACTACTCGGGCTATAAAAAAAGGAGAGGAATTTACCTATGATTATGGTAAAGAGTATTTTGATCAGTTCTTGAAGCCGGGGGGATGTAAATGTCCAGCATGTCTCTCTAAAAGCAAATCAAAATCTAAATAATAATTTTAAGAGGTAAAAAATCCATATTTTAGGCCGGATTATCAGTGGATAAATAACTAGCTTTTCACTAATTTAAGCGCATACTTAATGAAGATGCAGAGGTAATATTATTAATTTAAGTAGATAGTTTAAAAAATAAAATATGAAAGGATTACATGTGGTGGCTTTTATTTTACTTGTAGTTGGCGGTTTAAATTGGTTAGCTTTCGCTTTGCTAGGTAAAGAAATAGGGTCAATCCTTGGGGGAATGGACAGCATGGCAGCTAAAGTAGTTTACATTCTAGTTGGCTTATCGGCCATTTTTGAATTAGTTACTCATAAGGGTAATTGCCGAAAATGCGGCTCCTCAAACGTTTCATCTTCGATGTAACCTTCTAGATTTAATAGGAAAAAAATAAGACTCCTCATGAAGAGTCTTATTTTTTTCTTGCATGGACTCTTTAAATTTGTAGCCTTTAAACAAAGTAAAACTTCATCTTGGCTTCATTTAAATGTGAGAAACTCCATGAAGATTCATGATGTCTAGCTTGGCGAGTCTTATCTTAATACTTTGAGCAAGCATGATATACTTCATGAATCAAAACTCGTTCTCATAGAAGTTTACATGGAGGGAAGCAGGGCTAAATAATTTAGTTTACTAATCATTATTAATATAAAATAATTTATGAATTCTAAGAATGCTATTTGGTGGGTTATTGGTCTTATTGCTATTGTGATTGCGGTTAGCTTAGTAGTTTCCAATAATAAAGATAAGGACAATGTCGGTACGGATAACGCTACCGCTGGGGATGACACCTCCTTAACGCCAGATGACGAAGAAGTCAGACAAGCAGAGTTAGCTTATGCTAGAGCGCAAGCGGCTTACTCAAAATCACGCGTAAAAGAGGGAGTAAAATTTGTAACTATTGTTAATTACACCAGAGCCGGTGGCTTTGATCCCCAGATTATTTCTATTAATCGGGGAGAAAGTGTGCGTTTTGTTAATAAAAGCAGTGAAGTAATGCGCGTTACTTCAAATACCTTTGAAAATGCGCCAATTTATCCAGGATTTAACCAGGCCGCAAGTGTGGGGCTTGGCGGGACGTACTCACTGTCATTTACTCAACCAGGGGTTTGGGGGTATCATAACTTAAACGGAGATCCAACAGTGGTTGGTATTGTCTACGTAAAATAAGTTTGAGCATCTTATGTTACGTTAAGACTTCTTCGAAAAATTAATTCTTATTCATGGAAGCTCTTATCTTTGTTCAAACAATTTTCTTTTCGTTGGCTTCGGTCTTTATCCTAGTCGTAGGAGCGGCAATATTGGTAGTGGTTTATCACCTAATCTACCTGGTCAGAAATCTTCACCAAATATCAAATGATCTTGAGGAAATATCGGAAGCCACCAAAGAGAGAATAAAAGAAATAATCGAAAGGCTTTCTAGTTTGCCTATCCTGTCTTTTTTTCTCAAAACTCCAAAGAAAAAGGAAAAAACAAAGAAAGGAGATAAGTCAGAAAAAAATAGCTAAAAATTAAGTAAATAATCATTAAAAACATGGCTAAAAAAAATATAAGTAAAGCTTCTAAATCAAGCGGTAAGAAAGGCTTAGGAAAAAAGATTTTGGTAGGAAGTGCCATTGCCGCAGGCGTTGCAGTAGCGGCTGGCATTTTGGCTAAGACAAAAGGTGGCAAAAAAATAGTCAAAAAAATCAGCAAAGATATTAAAGACAAATCAACCGAGTTTCAAAAATATATAGTACCGCGATTGAAAAAAGCCAAAAAAATGAGCGCGGCAGAATTTAAAGAATTTGCTCGCGGTTTGGCGGAAAGATACAGTAAAGACAAGAAACTTTCTCTTACCGAAGGTAAGCACTTACTTAAAGAAGTTGAGTCCTCTTTTAAGCGACTGAAAGACAATATATAAGACGTCAGGCTAGGTTTTCAAGAGAATTTATGGGAAATAATAATAAGTCATTTCTTGTATTTGTGGCTCTGGTATCAATCGTAGGAATAGGCTTTTTTCTCATTAAATATAATCATCTTAATTCGGCTAGGATTGGAGAGGAAGAAGGGATAGCCTGTACTATGGAGGCTAGGCTTTGCCCTGATGGTTCATATGTTGGACGAAGTGGGCCTAAGTGTGAGTTTACGGCGTGTCCTGTAGTTGCTACCACAACTTCACTTAATCCTGAAAATCAAACTCAAAGTGTTTCTTTACAAACAAGATTGAGAAGTGGGGCAAGCGGTCTTGGTGTGAAGATTGTACCCACAGCTCTCCTTGAAGATAGTCGCTGTCCCCTAAATGTAACTTGTATTTGGGCAGGGACTGTCAAAGTTCAGACAGTTTTAACCAGTGCATTGGGAGACAGTAATACGGTTTTTACATTAAATACTGCGGTTACAACTGAAGCTGAAGTTATTACCTTGAAATATGTTTTGCCAGAAAAGTATGCTGATCGAGAAATAAAATCTGCTGACTACTTTTTTATTTTTGAAGTTAAGAAACGATAATTCCGAGCATTAAAGAGTCAAAGTTCATAAAAGGCTTTTAAAAAAAGTAAAAGTTAAGGATAGAAGTAAAAAATTAAGCTTTCTAAACGAGGCCGGGGAGGCCAAATGCTTTTAAAAGCCATTCTAGCCTCCCCGGCAAGTCGGCTTCCTTTACGGAAAACCTGACAAGTATTTATGTTGTTTAACATGGGCTTAAACTTTTTTAGATGTTTTAAAGTAAGTGATTTACCTCAAAAAACAACTGTCTAATAAAATCTTTAAAAAAACTAAAGAACATATCGCCGACTTTTTAATCGTATTCGACTCTTGTTCTAGATTTACAATAACAAACATGTGTGAAGTACAGGTGAACGAAGTATTGGTCTAGAAAGAAGCGCCTAAGAGTAATCAATTACTAATTTCTCCCGCATATTTTTTTTCTTACTAAGAGGGGGGATAATAAATTTCCTTTTAGGAAAGGAAATCACGACATAGGTGCCAAGGCCAAGCGCACTTCGAATAGTTATCTTACCTCGATGAAGTTTAACTAACTCATTGACAATAGTAAGACCTAAACCACTGCCGCCATTTAAGCGATTGCGGGAAGCGTCGGTTCGGTAAAATGGTTCAAAAATACGATGAAGATCTTTTGGGTTAATACCACTGCCTGAATCCTCGATTCGCAACTCCACCTTACTGAAAGACCGAACGCTTATTTGAATTGTTCCTTGTTCCGGGGTGCTATTAAGGGCATTTTTAAGAATATTTAAAACAATTTGCTCAAGAGCATTCCAATTTCCAAAAACGAATGAATTGTTATCTTTTTGCACTACCACTCTCACTTTCTTATGGGAAATTAAAGAAGTCATTTTATTGACGGCTGATTCAACGACATCTCCTAAGTCTACGCTAGTAAATTCCATTTTGTCCGGACGCAAAAAAGCATTTATGGAGACAAGATTATTTATTATTTCTGAGAGACGGTCGAATTCAGATAAATGGCTTAAGAGTAGATCACGCATTGATTGCGGCAGGAACTCTTTATAGAGAGTGACTTCGGTGTCTGTTTTTACTACCGCAAGCGGGGTTCTTAATTCGTGAGCAATATTTCTAATGAATTCTTTTTGTAAGGAAAGGGCATTTCTAGCCGGCGTCAGAGCTAATTTGGCTATAAGGTAGCTAAATATCAAAGTAGTTAGCAGCACCAGACCAGTAATGAGAACAGTTGTATTATCTTGCAGGATGGAAATATTACGGGCAATTTCTTCAGCAGTCGTAGTGCCGACTGACTTACTTAAAGTTTCTGAACTTAAAGCAATAAATTTTTTGAGAAGGTTGTCGTAAAAAAAACTTAAAGAGATTGTGATAATACAAATTACAATAAAAAAAACCACTTGTATTCCAATTGTTAAAACTGTAGTGCGAAAAAAGAGATCCGATCGATATCTAGCTGCGAAGTCTATAACCAATTCCTCGAATCGTCTCAAGTACGCTTTTGCCACCGCTATTCCCAAGTTTTTTTCGGATATTTTTGACATGGACATCAACTACATTACTGCCGAACCCCGTATAATTAAAGTCCCAGACATGACTAAGTAAATCTTCCCGATTTACTACCTGATTTTGATTTAGCATTAAATACTCAAGGAGCGCAAACTCTTTTAAGGTTAAAGACACTTCCTCCCCATTTTTACGAACGGTGTGTTCGGTAGTGTTTAACTCGAGTTCATTTGCATAAAGAACTTTAGGAGTACTTTGGATAGGCCGGCGCAAGAGTGCGCGTACGCGGGCTAGCAATTCTTCAAAGGAGAAGGGCTTAACTAGGTAATCATCGGCTCCGGCAAGGAGCAATTTTACTTTCGTGTCAGTTTCACTTCTGGCAGTTAAGACAAGTATGGGGACAGAAATCCCTTCCTTTCTAACTTTTTCACAAATCTCATCACCCGAAAGAGAGGGGAGCATGAGATCGAGAATTATTAAATCATAATCACTTTTATGAAGTGTAATCCTTGTTAAGGCTTTTTGCCCGTCGTGTATCATGTCGACAGCAAAGCCATGGTGAGTTAGCCCATTTTTGAGCGCTTCGGCCAATTTTTCCTCGTCTTCTACAATTAATATACGCATTTTTTTGTGTAATTTCAATAATAATAAATTTCTTTCAATAAATAATGGGCTGGTTTAATTGGTGGGTAGGGGTCCTAATTAGGTATTGTTCTATCATATAATAGACAGGATGAAAACTTCATGAAGAAGGTATTAATTGCCGATTTGCGGGGAGAGCCCCAAATTTGCTAAGGTTAAAGATCAAGTCAAGAAGAGGTCATCATGAGGTAGGACTTCGAGAAGTATTTCTTTATGCTTAATCTTAAGGGGACTATACAAAAAAGAAAGAAAATAAAAGCGCCTAAGGCGGCCTTTTTGGCGCTTTCAAAAAACCTCACTATAAAATCTTTGAAGAATAAAAAAGTCGGAAAAAATTATAAAAAAGATAAGTACTTTTTGTTTGAAGAGGCTTCTTTCATGGTTCTGGTTTTCGGCCAAGATGAGGCTCGGCCCCTCTATTTAAATAAGTTAGCAAAAAGATATTGCGGCCCGTCTTGTGAAAATTTGCTTGCCCCCGCTAGACCAAATTTTAAAATTAATCCTATTTGGCAAGGCTGGAGAAAAAGGCATGCGGAAGCTCTGCGGGCTCTTTTTACTAAAAAAATACCCATGAGAATTATTAATATTCCACTTCATTACCAAAGTCGCCTTTCTTCGCGTGAACGTCGGCGTTCGGAGCGCTATTTTAAATTTATTTATCAACCGCTAGGCTCAAAGACTGGTCCGATTACAGAAGTAATTGTTTTTGGGTTAGAAGTCAGTGAACAGCTTTTGCTGGTTAACCAGGTGATGAAGGCTATGGAAGGATTAAGAGAAGAGCGAGAAAAAACATCGGTAATACTAGAAAGCATTAGTGATGTTTTTATTGCTATTGACCGAAAATGGAATATTACTTATATGAACAAACGGGCAGAGTTTATGCATGGCAAACCTCAGTCTGATAGCTTGGGTAAAAAATTATGGTCTGAATTTCCAATATACAAAAAACCTGAATTTGCCAATTACGTGCGAGGCTCTATGCAGCAGAGAAAATTTTTAGAGTTCGATTATTTTTATGCTTTTACAAATAAATGGTGGCATTACAGATGTCACCCAACGCCTGAAGGATTGGTTTTGTACGCAAGTGACATTACAGAAAAAAAGGAAATGGAATTGCAAAAAGATGCTTTCATTGCTCACACTTCACATGAGTTAAAAACGCCGATTACTTCTCTTAAGCTATATGCGGGGACTCTTCTTTATAAACTAAAAAAAAGTAAGGACACCAGCCTTACTACTTACGTTGAGGGGATTGATGAGAGGTTAAATAAATTAACCGGTCTAATCAATAGCTTGCTTGAAGCCTCTCGCATTCAAAGAGGAAAAATTTCTTTCAATAAAACAAAATTTTCTATTGATAAACTTGTCGAAGAGGCTGTAGGCAATATCAGAAAAATTGCTAAAAACCATAAGTTAACGGTCAAAAACTCCTCTTTGAAAATGATCGAAGCTGATCGGGGAAGAATTGAGCAGGTTTTCATAAATCTTATCAACAATGCTTGCTCTTACTCACCCTCCGGCAGCGAAGTTGTCGTTACCGTTACTGCCAAGGATAACAATATTGTTGTGGCGATTAAAGATAGCGGCATTGGTTTAACGGAAAAAGATAAAGAAAACATATTTAAGAGCTTTTATCAGGTCAATGATCGTGAGCGAAAAAAAATACCTTCCGGTTTGGGCTTAGGACTTAGTATTTCCAAAAATATTGTGGAAGCTCATGGGGGTAAAATTTGGGTGGAAAGCATTCACGGACAAGGATCGACGTTTTTCATTTTGTTACCCGTTAAGGATCAAAGAGGCTATAGAGGCAATAACAGATAGTGTATGAGCAAGGTAAAGAAACAAGAAAAAAAGTCAATTTTTTTTATCGAGGATGAAGTTGGTATTACGGTCCCTCTAAAGGCCTTACTCGAGGACATGGGTTTCTTTGTAGAAATAATACCGCGAATTAATTCCAAGCTATTAAATACTATTGCCAATAAAAAGCCTGATCTTATTTTTCTCGATATTCTTTTGGCCGGAGAAGATGGTCGGGTTTTTTGTCGACATTTAAAGGAAAACAGGGAAACAAAAATGATACCTGTGGTTATGATGTCGGCCTACCCCAATGCCAAAGAATCTGCCCTGAAAGCTGGGGCTGATCAATTTATTGAAAAGCCATTTAGTGTGCACGAACTACTGGAAAAAGTTGATTACTACCTTTCAAGTTCTAACTTTTAAGATTGAGGTGAGAAAAAAGCCATTTTATATTTGAGGACTCTATATCTATAGTTGTAGTTGCGGGCCCATAGGCGGGATAATATCTAAGATTATCCAGATACCGAGTGAAATCAAAACGGCAATCACAATAACCGAAATAAGAATGTCCATTCCGCCGTTTATAGGGGAATAATTTTTCCTTATGGTAGATCTAAGAGATATTGGGTGCATATTTTTTATATTTTTTTCTAGCATAAAATTTATGAATGATGTTTTAGTGAAAATAGTTCATAATTATCCCCTTTTAATACTTTTTATTTTTTCTCCTTATCTAAATTTTGATTCGCTTTATACCCCGTGGCTCTGCCACGGGGAGCCTTGTAGGAAAGTTTGAAAACCCTCGGTTTTCAAGACTCTCGACTTGTGGCGGAGCCTCCTGACGATGCCCCGTCAGCTTTGCTGCGGAGAGTCTGATTCGGTTCTAAATTAGCAGGATTATGAAGTTTCTTCATGTGCTCTTCATCAGAATAGGTAATACTATGGCTAGAATTATTAAAAATCACTAATTATCATGAATAAAAACAGAGGAAATATTTCGGGTATCGTTTTAATCGTCGCCGTTCTCTTGGTTATTGGAGGCTATCTTCTCTATGCCAAACAGACTGGCCGGGCACCATTTAATAACGGTCCTGTAGTTGTAACTCCGACGCCCACTCCTACGGTTACTCCTCCAGGTACTCCACCTTCTCCAGCTCAACGTCAGCCAGGAGTTCCTGTTGCAGTTACTAACCCAACAGTAGCGCCAACTGATACGACAGCTGTCGTAACTGGTAGTGTCGTGCCGAACGGTGTCTTTACTGCTTATTGGTATGAATATGGGCTAACCTCTGCTCTTGGGACTAAGACACTAAACCAAAATGTCGGGTCAGGATATATGACTATTCCAGCGCCTGCATATATAACCGGACTGACGTCTAGTCGAACATATTACTTTCGTTTAGTAGCTGAAAATACTTATGGCAGAGTATCTGGTGCGCAATATACTTTCCAAACGATTAAAGGAACGCCAGCGCCAGTTGGAACCGCAGCTTTAGTTAAGACGCTCGCGGCAACTGGTATCAGTCGAAATTCGGCCAACTTAGATGGGGAAATTACTCCAAATGGTGCTTCAACCCAACAATGGTTTGAGTATGGTACAACAGCTAATCTTGGTAACATCACTCCTTTCGTCGCCGTTGGAAATGGTGTTGCTAAAGTTTCTACTTCCGCTTCAGTTTCAAACTTGGACCCTTTGACCACGTATTACTTCCGATTGAATGGTCAAAATCAGTTTGGAACAGTAAATGGGGCCATTCTTAACTTTAAAACTATTGGCCCCGCGGCCGCTACCGCTCCAATAGTTTCATCGCTCGCCGCTACGTCACTTGGGACAACAAAAGCCAAGTTACGCGGTACGGTCGACCCAAATGGGACTGCGACAACATATTGGTTTGAGTACGGCACAGACCCTCTTTTCGGTCTGACATTGTTAAAAACAACGCCTAAAAAGTCGGCCGGGTCTGGTTTAGTTCCAATGAATGTTGAGGCAGATGTCACTGGTCTTAGCGCGGCGACGACTTACTACTTCCGCACAGTGGCTGAAAATAGTGTCGGTACAGTGGATGGCGCAAAGGAGACCTTTAAAACAAGATAAGGTCAAGCATAATTAATAATAGTTACTAACAAACAATAATCACAAATATATGGATATAATTCTTTGGATCGTCTTTGGCGCATTAGTAGGTTGGGTTGCATCATTGATAATGAAAACTGATGGCGAGCAGGGAGCCTTACTCAACATTGTCGTCGGTATAGTTGGCGCTGTTGTTGGCGGTTGGGTTATGAACTTCTTTGGTGAAAGTGACGTGACTGGGTTTAATCTTTATAGCTTTCTCGTAGCGCTTTTGGGAGCTGTTATTCTTATCGCTATTGTTAAGGCCCTACGAAGAACTACGACTGTCTAGTTTAGTAACTTATCAATCTTAACGAAAATAATATGACTGATGTAAATAATAAAGACGAGGAAGCTGAGGCAAAAGACGAGGCTGCAAAAAAAGCGGAAGAAGAGGCGGCAAAGGCTCATAAAGAAGCAGCCGCAGAACATACTGCGGCGGCAGATGAAGAAAAAGATAAAAGCAACTCTTAATTCCTTTATCTCAATAGGCACAAGAAAAAAGAGGTCATTTCGACCTCTTTTTTCTTGTGGTCATTATCTGCTATCTGTAGCTACTTTTTATCTTCTATAATAGATAAAAAGTAGTTGGCGTATGATCATTCTTTTCGTATATGAACAGGTCATTATTATCTTCTAAGTCAATTTGCAAGCCCTCGGGGGTTTTAAGAAGTTTTAATCCTAAAGTCTTCTCATAAAATTCTACCGCTTTGGAGATATCATTAACTGAATATGAAGAAAAAGTTTTGTTGTATTTAAACATTTGTTTTTTTGGTTATCCTACAATAATTTTATCATACCTACATAAAAATCTGATTAAGAAATTTAATTTATCTATAATAGTAAAAGAAAAGTGGAGGTTGCAAGTCTCCACTTTATAGTAAATGATCAACGTTGCCTAGTCACATTCACTTTACCGTTCTCTATTCTAATAAGTATCTTCTCAAATGAATGAACAGTGCAAATGATCGTGGCTCCTACTTCATAGCTTCCGTTCCTACAACCATAGACTTTTACTGGTTTCTGGCTGAAATAAGTTCTGATAGCGTCGGATAATTTTCCGAGAAACCCACGATCGTTCCTAAGCACTTCTAATTGATCATCTTCGATGGCAATTATCGTAATTTTCCCCATTCTTACCTCCGTAGTCTCTAGAAAAGTGATTGGATGGTTTAAAAAACTCCAATATCGATATTAAGCGTCTGAATTTTAAAGTCAAATTTCTTTAAGGTTTTATTGGAAAAAGGGAATTTCCGCCATAGGCAGGTTAAGTGATTATGGTCGTAAAGTTAGCAAGGGAAATCCCGCTCGGAAGCGGGATTTATACTTGAGATTATTAGCGGTTTTTCTTCATTTGCTTGATGTTGTCGCTAATCGAGAGTCCGGCCCAACTTACGACCCTTACTATGTTTTGGACAGTGGTAATGCCGAATCCTCGGAGCCTTCGGAGTTTGGCGGTATCATCCAACTCCTGTAAAAAATCTGCCATGGTACTGTGTCTTGGACCTATTTCCTCATTCTCATACTTTTCCATTAATTTTGAGAGGTAGGTAATGTGTCCGGAATTTAATGCAGTTTCTCCAAGCAAGCGACCTTTTCCAAAAAATACGAGAGGACTCATCCTCCGGTAGTCTTCTGGACTAGTTTCTGGAGTCACTACTCCCTTCTGAAAATCTTCTCTTGTGCCCATCTTAACCTCCTCAGGTTTGGGGTACTGCTATGATTAATAGTACAACTTTTAAAGCTACACATCAATTTTAGCTTTGGCTCCGCTTCTGGTGGAATCTTGTCCCATAGCAAGCTTTGCTTTGCTACGTGGTTAGAACTCTGTTTTGGATAAAGAAAAAACCCCGCACGGCGGCGGCGTTTGAGTGCATTATGGGACACGATTATGAGACACTCGGTGTCTCATAATCGGAGTTGGTGACTCTTCGGTTTCTTTATCGAACTATAAACTTGGGGTTATTTTTTGCATTTAATTTTTGTTCAAAAATCATTTAATATCGCAGTATATTATATTGATTTAAATTTGCCTTTTATCTTATTTTTCTAACATCATCAGCTAAAAGGGTAGCCCCTTCTTTTGATTCTGTTAGTATTCCGGAAATTGAGACATAATCCCCGATACTAAAGTTCTTTATTGAAATTTTTTGCCCCTCATGATTTAGGAATTTAGTGCCAAAATCCCGGGTCTCAAAAGTTCTGGCATTCGTTTCGACAATCCAAGTGAAGCTATTAGCTTCGAACGCTAATTTGATTTTTAGAGTTGTTCCTTTTATTTCTGTTATCTGTCCACCTCGCAACATTATTAACCCGTTATTGGCAATGTTCATTCCTTTGGTTGGAATTTTTGCTACTGCTTTTAACCCATTTTGAGAAGTCGGAGAATTAGAAGAAATAGGGGACGAAAAAGAAGAAGTGTTTGCGCCGGCGCTTACTGTTTCATTCGGCAGTGAAAACAAGAAAACGGAAAAAGAAGTAATCAAAAAAAACGCGCTGACGACTAAATATGCTACTGTTCGGTTTTGGCGTATTTCTCGACGCATAGCCTTGAGTGAGCGGGGAATAATTTCAATAACCTCACTACCTTCTCTTATTAAGGCATGGCTAAAAACCGGCCCTCGCAGAAGATCACTATCTAGTTTTTTTACCTTCATTACACCTATTATAGTAAATTATAGGTGAAAACCTCATGAACATCATGAGGGGAGCCATTTTAGCCCATTAAACACTCTTCTGATGTTAAACACGCTAAATGTTAAACACTCGGTGTCTCATAATCTGGTGTCTCATGATGTGTGGCTAGCTTATCTTGAATCCTCTTTAACTTTTTTAACGTAACCGGTGAAGGCCTGCATTATTTCAAGTGGCACTGTAAAAACAATAGTGTTTGATTGATCGGAAGAAATATCATTCAAAGATTGCAGGGTTCGCAGGTGAAGAGCCCCGTCTGAAGCAGAAAGAGTTTGGGCGGCCTTAGCAATATTTTGCGAAGCAGCCAGCTCTCCTTCAGAAGTAATAATTACTGCACGTTTTTCTCTTTCAGCTTCGGCTTGTTTAGCAATAGTGCGCTCCATAGTTTCCGGAAGTTTGATATCTTTTAATTCCACATTATTGACGTGTAAGCCCCAAGCAGTTGTTTCTTTTTCGACAATATCTTTAATGCGGTTAGCGATTGACTCACGACCGCTCAAGAGTTCGTCCAGAGTAACCTCTCCCACAATATTACGCATCGTGGTTTGAGCGTATTGAGAAATAGCATAAAAGAAATCTTCAACTTCGAGGATGGCTTTTTCGGCAGAAGAAACTTTGTAATAAATAACAGCATTAACGGCAACCGAAACATTGTCTTTAGTGATGGCATTTTGGTCGGGCACGTCGACGGCTTTAATGCGTATATCTACCTTTCGGTAAGATTGAAAAATTGGAATAACCAATCTCCAACCTGGATCCATGATGCCGGTGTATTTACCGATGGTAAATTTAACTCCTCTTTCATACTGGTTAACTTGCTTAATGCCGATAATAATTATGGCCGCAATTACGGCGAGAACGATGTATATGGTTGTCATAATTTAAGTATATATTTCGTTTTCTAACCTGTCGAATTTGACAAATTTTATAAAAAACCCCGCCTTGTGGGGGGGGGGTTGGACGCTATCTCGTAAGAACTACGTTATAGCCCGAGGAAACGACGTCTCTGGCTTTATTGATTCCTGACCAGCCAACCAGATTGTATCGTCGCCGGACTTCCTCCCAAACGTAAATTGAGGGTTTGGGGCGATTTATTTTGATGTGGAAGGTCGTGCCATTGCAAAGTATGAAAGATTTACCTCGCCGCTTTTTTTCTTGTCGTAGATGTTGGTCAATGTCGCACTCAATCCGCTCTACTTCCCGGGACTCTTCCTCGGAGAGCGCTAATTCAGTGGGGGATAAAGCCATTTTCACTCCTCTCATTATTTAGGAACTATGGTGTGGAGATTCACCTTCTAATGATACTACAAAACTGCTTAAAAGTCAAGGAGAAAAATATCGCTAATAATACGAGGCGAAAAAGCCAGAAATTTGGCTAACACAAAAGCCGCTCGGCTGCCGAGCGGCTTTTGTGGATGTTAGACTAATCGATGCCGCAAAAGTATGTCCACATGGAAAACACTTTATTAGACACTCGGTGTCTAATAAACTCTCAATTATGAGACACTCGGTGTCGCATAGTGTATTTGTTTCGATTCTTTTTCCTCTTCCTTAATCTTTGCAGACTCTTTGTTTCTCCCTACACGCCCCTCCATTTTCGAACTAATAATTTGTCCATTTAAGTTTTCTTCTTGAAATAAAAACTCGTAAGTATATTTATCTCCAGAAACAAGAAGTAAAAGATAGTGCGATATGTGTGATATGAGTTTTGGTATAAATGGAAACCAGATTCTCCAAAATCTAAGCCTTGCTCTCAATATCAAACCTCGAATCGGTCGCGTCGTTTTTATGTGCTTTGCATAGGCCTCAAGTAGTACATCATTGGGAGCTACTTCTTTGTTCTTTTTATAGATTTTTTCATCAGTAGTGTCATAGAAAAACTCATCACGAAATTCTAAATCAAGAGGTTCTAAAAAATTTCTTTCAGAACGCATTCGTATGCCTTCAGGTAAATCCTCGCCGTAGGTTGCAGTTATATAAAATGCTTTCCTTGTTGAGCTTGAGTCTTCAAGTATTTTATTTGAGATATAAAAACCAATTCCAGAAACATTTTTTGTGTCCTGTGGGTTTAATTTTTTCTTACATCCAAAACCTATCTGTGCATTAATGTATGGCGTAACGCCATAGAATCCGTACTTTTCAAAATCAAACTTAGCTCTGAGTCTTTTATTTTGTTCACTTTCAACGTGTTCTGTCATGTTATTCAAAATTACTGATCTCTGGAACGCGTGATTCCACACTAACCTGTTTCTGAATCATACTGATTTGATCATCTTTCTTTTTTAGTGAGAGGTATACCAAAACAGCCACACCAATGAGAACTGCCCAAATAATTAAGAAGTATTCAAGATTATTTTGTGTATTCAAATAACCAATGATTGGCGCGAGCGCGACATAGGGCAATGTTCGTAGAAACGAGGCAACAGATAAAACTGTTGCGCGTTGATTTTCTTCAGTTCGGTTGTTGAGAACTTCACTCATAAAGGGCTGTAAAACATGGTCTCCTGCATAGATCGCAAAGATAACAAAAAATCCCCATACGCCAATGTTGGCAAGTGATAGTAATAAGCTCGCAGCTGCGCCAAGTGAAATTAAGGTAAGGACACGCACTTCACTTATTCTCTCCGCGTACTTGTGCATCATTGCCAATATCCCCACAGTCATAAGACCACTTGTCGCTACCACAACAGAACCCCAAAAAGGATCGAAATGAAAACGATCGAGTAAAACCAAGCGCAACAAACCCCAACCAGCAGTGTAAAAGAGGCCTTGCACCGTAAGTATTATTGGGACATACAGCCATAATTTCGGCATGCGAAATTGCGTAAAACCCACTTTGATACTTGCAAGATATTCTCGTAGCTCAACTGAGAATTTTTGTTTCTCTTTTTCAGGACGAGTATCTTTAATTGACCAGATTAGCAAAACTGAACCAATCAATGTCAATCCCGTTAAAATCCAAGGGATGCGAGGATTAATTGTGTGTAACCAGCCTCCGGCAATGGTTCCGATCAGAGAACTTACGAGAGCAAGCTGTGAGCCGCGAGTTACTAACTTTCTCCAATTTACAGATGTGCGATTGAAATTAAGTTTTCCAAAAAATAATGCTTCATCAGCGCCAGAGACAAAAGAGACACCAACCATCATAATCGCTTGTCCTACAAAAAGTGGCATAAAACTACTTCCGAATGCTTGTATCAGAAAACCACTTCCAGCAAGTAGTTGTCCAAACTTGACCATTTTGTCGCGCCCGAATCTATCGGCTAATGCACCCGACGGAACTTCTGCTATAAGACCAATCGCGAAGGCTAAACCATCAAGAATACCGACTTGCTGGTCGGTGATAAATAAACGATAAAAGTAAAGCCAAACGGCGCTTACAAAAAAGAAGTTTGTGAGCGTTTCGTAAGCAAGATATTTTCTCGAGAGCCAGCGTTGATTGTCGGTTATTGATTCGTTCATAATTATTTCAAAAGCTGGTCGCTACTAACATCCAAAGCTTCAGCAATTTTTGCACTTGTCTAGTTTAGGGTTTTGTTTTCCAGCTTCAAGATTACTGATATATGCTCTATCAATCTGTGTCGCTCGGTGTATGTCTCCTTGAGACAATCCCTTCGAAATGCAGTAAATGCAGTAAATGGGGTCAGTAAATGGGGTCAGCCACCATTATGATCGGTAAATGGTAAATGGGTTCAGTAAATGGGGTCAGCCACCATTATGATACAATTTCTCAATGCCACTTTATGAGACACCGAGTGTCTCATAAACAGATTGTAATTTTGGTTTTTGTTACTTGATCCTTTGATTGTTTTTTCTTCAGGAAATATTATGAGACACCGAGTGTCTCATAATACAGAAGAGATTTGGTGCAATCCTTACAGGATCAGTACACCTTTCACATTTTTGATTACAAAAACGTTCAAGGTCTTGAGAAAGTGTCCCACACTTTCTCAACCTCCGTGAGTCTTTTCAACCTTGCGATTGATGACAGGGTGCGGGTGTGCAATGCCAAATCTCATCTCTACACTCTAATACAAAAGAACC
>Ga0163153_10004183_pt1 | contig 18389 bp, 17 predicted proteins | sample OliLakLV19MP6IB1_FD_148629 | JGI IMG/M metagenome (GOLD analysis project Ga0163153, IMG submission 148629) | Freshwater microbial mat bacterial communities from Lake Vanda, McMurdo Dry Valleys, Antarctica - Oligotrophic Lake LV.19.MP6.IB-1 | ecosystem: Environmental > Aquatic > Freshwater >... | reverse complement strand
AGGCGCAGGAGGATTTGTGAGTGAAACGTACTCACGTACGGTGAACGAACAAATTTAAACTGCAACAACGCAAATGAAGTAATTTTACTTGTTTTTATACAAAAAACCGCTCAACGCGGGGTGATTGTCGCAATCACTGGCGGAGCGGTCAATATAAGTGTTTCCCAGCACGAATTTAGGATGTGATAAATATCTCAATCCAAAAAAAATATAGTAGATAGTGTAGATATGTATATCTCGTATCCTATCGAACCAAGAAAACTTAATGGGGAGGGAACTGCAGTTCCCAAGAAATACCTAGAAATCCCGAGAGGGAGTCTCAAAAAACGTACAAACGCACAACTTGTGTAAAGAACAAAACTTTCAGACGAAATTATTTTGTCCTATTTTAAGGACATGCTGATCTCGTTCTGTATTTAATATATCAGACATATAAAAGTCATGTAAAGGACAATACTGTGGATAACTTTTATTAAATCTTCTTAAACTCCTGTATAGTTAATGTATTAGAAAATAATAAGATAAAAAAATGAAAGGTCTTCACATGATTACGTTTGGATTGTTAGTGATCGGTGGATTGAATTGGGGTCTTGTGCTTCTTGGATGGGATGTGGCAATGTTTCTTCCAGAGACGGTTACGAAAGTGATATACGCTCTTGTTGCAGTCTCTGCACTTGTCGAATTATTTACACATAAAAGTGGCTGCAAATGTTGCGATATGAGTTCAAAGCCGATGAGTGGAGGTATGGGACAGATGTAGGAGTAGAAGTTAGACATAAGAAGTTAGAATATACTTCGACTTAACGTAAAATCACCCGTACGGGTGATTTTATGTTAAGAAACTTCTGACATCTATTATCTATATTTCAATTTCTAATTCCAAAGGGCAGTGATCGGAACCAAGTACATCTTGATGGGTCGTGATATTTTTTACTTTTGGAATAAGTGTGGTATCTATGAAGAAGTAGTCGATTCTCCATCCTACGTTTCGAGAACGAGCAAAGGTCTTCATATCCCAGTAGGTGTACACATTGATCACCTCTGGATTTACCTGCCTCCACACATCGACAAACTGAGCACCCACCACCATATCAATCCATGCTCGTTCTTCGGGCAGAAATCCTGTATTCTTCTCATTTTCTTTCGGTCGAGCTAAATCGATTGCGGTGTGAGCAGTGTTTACATCTCCGCAAAATATGACATTAATACCTTTTTTTCGAAGCTTTAAAATAAAGTCCAAAAAATAGCCATAAAACTTCATCTTATATGCAAGTCGCTCTGGTCCTCCACCACCATTAGGAAAATAGCAGCTAAGCAGTACGAATTCATCGAAGTAGGCAACAATCAGCCGTCCTTCCTGGTCCATTTCAGGAATGCCGAATCCATATTCCACTTTATGCGGTTCGACTTTCGAATACACTGCGACACCACTGTAGCCTTTCCGTACCTTCGAGGAATTGAAATATGAGAAATATCCGAGAGGGGAGCGGACTTCATCTGGAAGTTGATGAGACTCTGATTTTGTTTCTTGAATGCAGAAAATATCTGGACTCTGGTCCACAAGCCATTGCCAGTTGCCCTTTTTATGCACAGCTCTCGCACCGTTTACATTCCATGAGATGATCTTCATTTTATTTTCTATTAGAAAATCCCATTTTACCTTTCTTTGCAGATATTTCAGGGGCAAGCAACCTATTAATAATATCAATTATAGCCTCTATTTTTGAATTTTGGTTCTTTTGATCTTTTTTGATTTTGTTAATCTCTAAAATCAAGTCTTTATGGCTCGCCAAAAGTTCTCGAAGTTTTATGAAAGCGCGAACAATAGCAATACTCATATCAACTGCTCTTCTGTTTTTAAGCACAGATGCAAGCATGGCCACCCCTTGTTCAGTAAAAGCATAAGGAAAAGCACGACGTGCGCCACCCCAACTTGAAGTCACAATTTGTGACTTCAAGTTTGTAAATTCTGACTTGTTCAACTGAAACATAAAATCAGACGGAAAACGATTTATGTTTCTCTTCACTGCTTGTATTAAAACTTTAACCTCTACATCATACAAAGAAGCAATATCATAACTGAGCATAACTTTCATACCTCGGATAACATATATTTTTTGTTCGATAAACTCTTTGGGCATGAGAGTTTTAGTCTTTTGCATGAATTAAATAGTAAAGGAATTTTAGAGAAAAAGAAAGTTTACTACATAGAAATCACACTTTGAAGATTTTTTGTCACTATCGCGGAGAAAATCGAAAAAAGGATCGAAAACATACTTAACTCTTATGATAAGACCTTTTTTCAATTTTTAAACGATGAGATTGGTGAAAAAGACCAATGCAGTACTCGAAGTCACTTTTTGTTATGAAACTTTTTATGAATATCCCTGAGATGTTTATCGGTAACGTGAGTATATATCTGCGTTGTAATGATGCTTGAATGCCCCAGAAGTGCCTGGACGGAGCGGATATCTGCGCCGTTAGAAAGTAAATCGGTTGCAAAAAGATGGCGCATGGTGTGGGGAGTGACTCTTTTTGAAATACCGGCTTTAATCGCATATTGCTTTACAATCCGCTCAATCGTCCTCTTCGTGAGTGGATGAGCTTCTTTGTCCATTTTCTCTTTACCCACTTGTACGAAGAGAGCATCATCCATATCTTTGCGTGAAGAAAGATACTTTTTCACACAATCTTTCGCCGTGTCAGAAAGAAATACCACTCGAACCTTTCCGCCTTTTCCGCGGATCGAAAGCTCATCTGATGCCAGATCTATATCAGAAGTAAGGGCACAAAGCTCGGAGACTCGCAGACCAGTTGAAAACAACAGCTCAAGGATTGCTTTGTCTCGTACAGACTTGAGATCGGTGCCTTTTGGAGCATCAAGTAGGCGAGAAAGCTCTAGCTCTGTAATGAGGTTCAGAGTACGCTCTCCCGTCTTTGCAAGCTCGATACGCTCAGCTAGGAGCGATTTCACTTCTTGGCGTGCAAGGTATTTGAGAAATGCCCGTATTGCAATGAGGTAGTAGTTTTGAGTCTTTTTCGACAAGGTATTCTTTTTTTCCCGGTCATTTCCTGCAAGCTGGCGGTTGAGCCAGAGGCGGAACTGGCGGACAGACTCATCGGTAATACCCTGCGGATCGTCAGTTTTGATAAAATCAAAAAAACGAGTCAAATAATGGTCATAGTTTTCAACAGTCTTGAGCGACCGGCCTTTTTCGATCTCAATGTATTCAAGAAAGCGTTGTTTATACTCTTTGAGAGATGCCATAGGGTAATATTATACCACCACGTCGCAAAATATTAACCACCAAAGTATTGTTGCGGTGACAAAGTAAGCTTTCTTATCTCAAAGCCCAGGAGCTAACAAGTGCCCTTGCACACGGGGTTTATTTGTGATATCCTAGAAAAACAATGTTAACCAAGACAAAAAAGGCAAAAGTTATCGATACAGTAAAGATTCATGATACGGACACTGGCTCTCCAGAGGTCCAGATTTCTATTCTCTCAAAACGAATCGATGAGCTCGCTTCACACCTTAAAAAGAACAATAAAGACAACCACTCACGTCGAGGACTCCTCCAAATGGTAGCTGATCGAAAGACTCAGATGAAATACCTCGAGAAAAAGTCTCCAAAGCGATATGCTTCTCTTATCAAAAAACTTGGAATGAAGAAATAAAGGATAGAGTAGGTTTTTCAACTATAATAATACCGGAAAATCGTCCTCGCCTTTTATCAAACAAAGCGCGATTTTTTTGCCTTCCGCAGACTCCCGTTGGTCGCCCCTAAGCCGGGCTTAGGGGTAAATGCTCACGGCTGGAAAAAATCGCTGTTGTTTGAGCTAAAAGTCTGCGAATGCTTTTCCGGTATTATTATAGTTGAAAAACCAAAGGGGTGGGGTGAAAAACTCAATGCGGATTTCTCTGCTATACTTAATATGTTTTCTTTTCATAAATTTTACCACTTAACTTTTAGGAGTTACGGAGTTGAGCAAAGTTTGAGGCGGACAAAGAAAAGAATGTGAGCCATGCCTTTGGTGCGCTGGTGAGAATTATTTTCTGAAGTCCAACAACTGACCCAGTAGGTGATTCTACTGAATCAAATTTGCCAGCTACGGAAGTCCATTTTACATACATATGTCAGTTATTAAACACAAGAACCAGCGTGTCGGTATTTTCATAGACACGCAAAACCTCTACCATACAGCGAAAAATCTCTATGGATGCAAGGTTAATTTTGATCAGGTTGTTAAAGACGGTCTTGCGGGGCGTTCTCTTATCCGTGCTGTCGCATATGTGATCACCACTGAAAGTGGAGAAGAAAAAAGTTTTTTTGATGCACTGGAAAAGATTGGTATCGAAACCAAAACTAAAAACCTCCAAATTTTTTCGGGAGGAGCAAAGAAAGGAGACTGGGATGTGGGCATGGCAGTGGACGCGATCAAGCTCGCACCAAAGCTCGACGCGGTAATACTTGTTACTGGAGACGGAGACTTTGTTCCGCTTGCCGAGTATCTGCGTACAAACCAAGGTTGCCAAGTGGAAGCAATCTCTTTCGGTAAATCTTCTTCCTCTAAACTCATTGAATCTGTTGACGATTTTATCGACCTTGACCTTGATCCTGCAAAGTACCTCATCGGTTTCCGTACAAGGCGGCCAGTTGCACGAGGCTTTCGAAAGCAGAATGACTCACAGAGTGGAGGCAGAGACGATAAACGAAACGTTGACAAGCTCGGTGAGTAGGGTATTGTTAACACAGATTGGTTTGATCTCCTGTTTGCGTATACAGGAAGCCTCTGGGGTCCTGTAGTTAGTGGACACCTCCTTTGCACTTATACTTCTGGTCGAGGATGTTCTCCTTACATAACTCGACCAAAACCCAAGAGGGATGTTGTACACATATACCATGCGTATCAACATCCCTCTTTTTTTATACATAGGGTTACTGCTATACTTATAGAAATGTCCTCCGAATCAACAGACAAAAAAAATACTCTTCAATCTATAGTTGATGGTATTCAGACGCAAGAAGCAAATCCGTTCAAAAGCGATCCTGCAAAAGGATATGTTCCAAATCCAAATCTTAAGTCTCTTCGAACATACCAAGGAGATATGCAGGAGCATATCGAAGTAAAGAATGAGACAGTTGCCACTATTGCCATCGCTGAACAGAAAAAAAAGATAGAGCACAATGAGCCGACCTATACGGAGCCAAAAGCGCGGTCTTCTCAAACTTCTCGAAGTGGTCTGTTTGTTGTAGTAGGTATCATATGTCTCATTATCGGAGGACTCGTTTCTGGAGCAATTTATTTTCTGCAAACAGAAGGTACGGAGACTAGTAATGCTCCAATAGAGAAAACTCTTATTTCATTTACGGAAAGGAAAGAAATTACACTACCCGCAATAAACGTATCAACCCTTGCATCAGTACTCTTACAAGAACAAAATTCTTTTAAGCCCGCTGTGAACAATGTCCTGTACACGACTTTTATTCATGACGGCATAGAAGCAAAACCTGCAGATCTCTTTAGGTTAGTTGCAGAGAATGCAGGAGACGCTCTAAAGCGAAATATTTCTGAGGCGATGTTTGGAGTATATTCATACAATACAAATGAAATTTTTATTGTAGTACATCCAGAAGATTTTGGTATTGTTTACAGTGCTATGCTCAACTGGGAAAGCGCGCTTGGTGGGAATCTTTCTCCTTTCTTTCCTCTCTTAAGTCAACATCTCGCCACAAACCCTTCTGTCTTTACCGATGAGACGTATAAAAATAAAGATGTGCGTGTGATCCGCAATGATAGTGGCAAGACAGTCTTACTGTATGGATTTATCGACAAGAACACACTTGTTATTACCGCCAACGAAAAGATATTTGAAGCAGTTCTCAGTCGATATTTACAACAGCAACTTTCGAGATAGAGATAAGAGACATGAGATTGGAAATATGATACTTGAGATACGAGATGAGAGATATGAAAAATGTATGTGCATCCTCTCCTATCTCAAGTCTCATATCTCGTATCTCTGTATTAATATTGTCTCTTGTCTCATGTCTCTACCTCAAGTACAATGTACCTATGATAATCAACACCGAACTATTAAAAGAAAAATTACAGGATGAGCTTGTGGCTCTCGAAAGTGAGCTTTCGACTGTTGGACGGAAAAATCCCAGTAATCCAGAAGATTGGGAAGCTGTCGAAGGAGCAGACAACATAGATACTGCTGAAGAAGCCGAAGTCTCTGAAGGAATGGAAACATTTGAGACAAATACAGCTATATTAAACCAGCTTGAAATACGCTTGAATGAAGTAAAGGATGCTCTTGCAAAGATTGATAACAATACATATGGTATTTGCGAGACATGCGGACTTCCTATTGAAGGAGATCGTTTAGAGGTAAACCCAGGAGCGAGAACTTGTAAGCTTCACATGAACGACTAACAGCTCTAAAAACACAAAGGAAACTTTGTGTTTTTTAAATTAACTTACTATGTCAATTGCACAAATTTACAGTGCTCAGACCAATCTCCTTGACGCTTCGATAGTAACGATTGAAGTGGACCTCTCAAAAGGGCTCCACTCTTTTTCTATTGTGGGACTTGCCGGAAAAGCAGTCGATGAATCAAAAGATCGCGTTTCTTCAGCAATTAAAAATACAGGGTTCACTTCTCCCAAGAGTAAGAATCAGAAAGTAGTGGTGTCTCTCGCTCCGGCTGATATAAAAAAAGAAGGCCCGGCATTTGACCTGGGTATTGCAGTGGGATATCTGTGTGCATCGGGAGATATTACGGCGGATATGAAAAGTACAGTGTGCATTGGTGAACTCTCGCTCGATGGCACGATCCGAAAAGTAAAGGGGATTATTCCCATGATTATCGAAGCCCAGAAAGCAGGTTTTGAGACTTGTATTATTCCAAAAGAAAACAGCGTAGAAGCGAGAGTAATTCCAAACATTACTTTATATCCAGCAGAAAGCTTGCGTGAAGTGATTGCACATATCCACACCAATAGCCACGGAGAAAAATGGCCAGGAATTGAAAGCAGGGAAATTGAAGCTCTCGAAGTGTGCGTACCAGAGTCTTTAGTGGGAGTCCACGATGTAGACATGCAAGACATTGTCGGACAGGAAACTGCAAAGAGAGGACTTGAGATCGCTGCTGCCGGGGGACACAATATTGTGATGTATGGTCCTCCTGGCACTGGAAAGACAATGCTCGCCAAAGCATGCAAAGGTCTGCTTCCTGATTTAAATTTTACTGACATGCTTGAAGTCACCTCTATTCATTCGCTCCATAATGGAGGAGGGGATTTGGTACGCGTCGCACCTTTTCGTTCTCCACATCATACAGCCTCTTATGTATCGATTGTCGGTGGTGGGTCCAATCCGCGCCCGGGAGAAGTAACACTCGCTCACAAAGGAGTACTCTTCTTGGATGAAATGCCCGAATTCAGCACTCAAGTTCTAGAAACTCTGCGTGAGCCACTCGAAGAAAGAAAAGTGCGTATCTCCAGGGCTAAAGGGACTGTGGTGTATCCGGCCCAGTTTATTTTAGTCGGAGCAATGAACCCGTGTCCGTGTGGATTTTACGGAGTAAAAGGAAAAGAATGCATCTGCTCACCGATACATATTCAAAGATACAAACGAAAACTTTCTGGACCAATTGCAGACCGGATTGACCTGTGGGTAGAAGTCTCTACTGTAGATCATGAAAAGCTGACAGAAAAGGGAACGGGAGAAGCGACAAAAACAATTAAAGAAAGAGTGGAGAAGGCTCGAAATGTTCAAAACAAGCGTTATGCAGACGAAGGTATTTCCTTAAACAACGAGCTTTCTGCAAAACAGCTCGTCCTCATGACACACATGACTCCTTCTGCAAAAGAAATGCTTCAGCTAGCTGCCAAAAAACATGACATCTCTGCCCGCGCATACCACCGCATCATCAAAACCGCACAAACTATTGCAGACCTTGCGGGAAGCGATGTAATCACCCAAGACCACATACTCGAAGCACTGCAATACCGCCCACGGGCGTATCAGGTTGGGTAGAAGTTAGACGAAGCACCTTATATTTCAACCACCTCCTTTTCAAGAGATTCCCATGTATACAAGAAAAACTGTATAAACATTTTCACAATGCTTTCTGATTCAAGCACAATCGTATGAAGCTCATTATCTTTCAAGGAAAAACAAACGGCTATAGACCCTCCCATAATCATGGACCCTTCAAAGGGGAATTTGTCAGGTAAGTAACGTATTTCTCTCCATTCATCAGACTGATAGTGTTCGAGATTAGCTTTTCGGGCAACACTCGGTGCAATGAGTTTAAGATGAATCTTTAACTTCTTTCTTTGAGTAATCTTTGTAGATAAATATTTAGGAAGATGTTTGGACAAATCGGGATGAGAATATGTATACATCTGTTTTATACCTTTCTTTTCAAAATACTCATATAACACATCTAAGCCAGTGCGAGCCCCATTTTGGCCCACATATAATTTCACATGTGGCAGATTGCCAGCATTTTGGAGTAATGTGTCAATTGCTGGGATAATCTCTGTTACAGCAGCTTCCTTTTCTTTCAATCTTTCCAGAAGTCTTCGAGGATTTTCCGCTGTGTAATGAGCAATATTATTTTTCTTAAAAATAGTAACTATACCAGTGTTCCTTAGGTCTTCGAGTATGCGATAAACAGTAGTGCGGGGGACGCGAGTTTCTTTAGAGATACTAAAAGGTGTCTCGTCCCCGTTTTGAACAAGGAAAACATAGACCGAAATCTGATCAGGGCTTAAGCCATATTGTTTTAAGGCTAGTTCTATATTTATTGGTATTTGCATATACTGTCCATTTTTTGGACATAATCACAATACCATTATTATCCTTAGTTTGCAAGGTAAAAGCTAAACTGACCATATATATAAGGGTTTTCTTGTGACGAAATCACCCTTTCTAATGTAATATTTTCGCATATTAAAGAATCCCAATATTTATTACAAATTTATTACTATGAAAAAAACATTTTGGATACTTGGCGCTATCATCGTATTAGTTCTTATCGTTATATTTGCAACTAAATCTCAAAAGACAGATGACTATGTTGTAAAGATTGGATACGCTCCAAACATTGGTTTTCTCCCATTACACATTGCAGACAAGAATGGCTTTTTTGCAAAAGAAGGTGTAAAAGTACAACTCGTACCACTTCAAAGTGCCCAACAACTCTATGAGGCACTTGTCCGCAAGGAACTCGACTATGTTCCTTTTCTGAGCACTGTAGTTGTCATGACAGGAGAAGCAGTGAGTCCTGGAAATGTAAAATTGGTTACTGTAAGCGATATTTCACTAGAAAATCAGTTTGATGCACTTATGGTCAAGGGTGATTCTAAGATTGCATCGCTTGCAGACTTAAAAGGAAAGAAAATTGGTGTATTTCCTGGAACAACAGGGATGAACTTTCTTAAGAAATATCTTGAAACAAAAGGTGTGGATTATACTGGTACCGAGTTTGTACAGCTTCCACCACCAAATCAGCTTCAAGCACTCGAATCGGGTGCTATAGATGCGGTCTTCTCATATGAACCTAATTACACTATTGGTGTAGAAAAGTTTAAATTTAAAAAAGTTGTTCCAGAATCAATCTTCGCTTCACAAATAAATCACGCAGCCTTTGGAGGTTATTGGTTTAGTACTTCATTCGCAGAAGCTCACCCTGCACTCGCAAAAAAGATAGTTAAGGCAATGGATGGCGGTAATGATGTGCTTACCAATGATCCAGCTACCGCTCGAAGCGTTGCAAAGACAACCTATAATCTTGATGATGTAGTTGCTGAAAAAATCAACCTCGTGAAAATGGTCTCAACTCCAGACTTTAAGCCAGAAATGTTTACCTTATTCACTGATTTTCTCGTAACAATCGGTGAGCTCAAAATAAAGCCTGATCTATCAAATATATTCTATAAATAAATGAATGATTGTTGCACGCTCAATAACTAAAGAGATTGAAAAACCCTATGGTGTCATAAAGGTTATTGATAGTGTTGATCTAAATATTGAGAAAGGAGAATTTGTAACTATTTTTGGTCCCAACGGATCAGGAAAAACAACTCTCTTAAACATTGTCGCCGGACTGGATGAGCCTACTGCTGGTGATGTACTCGTAAGCAATAAAAAACCTAAAGATGCTAACGTTGGTTTTGTATTCCAAAATTACAATGAAAGCTTATTTCCTTGGAGGACCGTGTTGCAGAATGTCACCTTTTCTCTTGAGATTGCAAAGGTTCCTCAAGTTGAGGCTGTAAAAATCGGTGAGCATCTACTTAATAAAGTGGGCTTGCTCCATTCAAAAGATAAGTTCGTCTATGAGCTTTCAGGTGGTCAACGTCAACTCGTTTCAATCTGTCGTGCCATTGCGTCCAATCCAGATATTCTCATCATGGATGAGCCTTTTTCTGCTCTCGATTACTCAACAACTCGAAAGATGGAGTTGGAGCTTTTGGATATATGGCAGGAAAAGAAAATTACTACTTTATTTGTAAGCCACGATATTGATGAAGCTATTTTCCTTGCAGATCGAGTAATAGTGCTTTCTCCACGTCCAGCAAGTATTAAGAAAGTGTTTGAAGTGAAGCTGGCTCGCCCTCGATCTCTGGACATGCTTTCAAGTCTAGAATTTACCGAGCTTCGCAATGCCATTCTTAACACCTTTGAATATGAAAAATAAAAAGCTGTATTACATTTTGATACCGGTAATCATCCTCTGTCTTTGGCAAGTAATTTCATTTTTCAAACTTGTTAATCCATTATTCTTGGCATCTCCATATGACGTTTTTACTCACCTCATTTCCTCATTTTATAATAGGTCAATATTTAACGACATAGGACATACGCTCTATAGAGTTATTATTGGCTTTGGTATAGCTACAATCATTGGGGTGCCTCTCGGTCTCATTATGGGCTATTCAAGCAAGGTTTATAACGCTCTGGAGTTTACCATTGAATTCTTTAGAGGTATTCCGACAACCGCATTGTTTCCATTATTTCTACTTGTCTTTGGTATTGGTGATCAGGCCAAATTTGCAGTCACTGCATGGGGTGCCGGCCTCGTGATTCTCATTAACTCTATGTACGGAGTTCACCTTGGAAAAGAACTCCGGATTCGTGTAGCTAAGACCATGAAGGTCACGGGCTTAGAATTATTTCGTAAGGTTATTTTTCCGGAAGCGTTACCTCAGATATTTAATGGTTTTCGTGTCGCCATTTCACTCTCCCTCATTATTGTGATTGTTACTGAAATGTTTATTGGGACCGAAGCTGGACTTGGAAAGCGTATTATTGATGCCCAACTCGTCTACCAAACTGCCGATATGTATGCGGCAATCCTCATGACGGGTGTGGTAGGTTTTCTTCTCAATAAAATTGTGATGTTCGTAGAAAATAAAGTGGTCCACTGGAAGGGAAAGTAATTCTCAACCACTGCCAAGGATGTCTTTTGACAGTACCCTGCTTAGTCTTGCGGAGGCTCGAGAAATGCAATGATTGTAAAGCTTACTGTGCTTGAAAGTAGTGATAGTCTCATCCAAGAGGAGGCATACGACGAATACTACGAAAGGAATATTTTGTTTCCAAGAATTTTAAAAAAAATTACAGAGAAATCAATCTTTGAAAACTAGCTCCGATATTTTTGCTCAGATTACGGAGAAAATTCGAAAAAAATAAATTACAGAGTTAAAACTTGAGAAATTGCTTCAGATGCTAGGCGCGGAAGAATTTTTGAGCGAGCCGTACTGTCGTACGGTGAGTGAGAAAATTTGAACCGCAACAACGCAGATGGAGTAATTTTGGAAGTTTTAGAATGGGTTGCGGGCGCCACGTACCTCAAAGTGCAGGTGTGTTCCAGTAGATTTTCCGGTCGACCCCATATTTCCAATCACCTGACCCTGATCTACTGTGTCTCCGACAGAAACCTGAACACCTGAGAGGTGAGCGTAGAGTGTTTGCGTACCATTTCTATGCTTCAGAACAATATACGAACCAAATCCTCCATTATATCCGCTACCTTTTGAGACAATGACTTCACCATCTGCAGACGCAAGGATACTTGCACCGAATACTGACACAAGATCGACACCATTATGACCATGAATACCTTGGCTTTTTATGCCCCCTAAGATAGGACGTATGTAATAGCTGTCGTATTTAGGAGCAGAAAGATACTGCTGTACTTTTTTAACAGATACTGCAGTCGCTGGTTTTGTTGCCGTCTCATGCCCCGAAAGCATTTCTCCGTCAGGAATGATGACCATATCGCCAACCGCAAGCTTGGCCGATACCGTCAAATCATTGAACTCTGCAATTTCATCAAGATCTCCTTTATATTTTTTAGCGATAGACTGCAAGGTGTCACCCTTTTTTACTGTATGTCGTACACCTGAGATAGGGAGAATCACCAAACGGTCACCCGGGGATACTTTGTTTCCGGTAATATCGTTGGACCAAACAATTGTATTGGTCGTTACATTGAACATTTTTGCGATTATCCCAAGTGTATCGCCTTTTCGCACGACATAGATACTAATCTGATCCGTCGAATGATCTTTCGCATTTACCGCTACTCCTGAGTTTTCGGCGAGAAGAGAAGAGTCATCCACAATAGCGATGTCACCTCCGCCAGAAGGAGCGTTTGATGGCGCAGTGGCCGCCTGAAGTAAAGCCATGTTTTGAGAATTCTCGACATATTGATCATCTGCCGATGCATTCTTAAACATACCGGTCACAAAAGAACGGATTCCCGCGAAGGCGATGAGTGGTATCAACACAAACAAACCAACAAAAATAAGCTTGTAGGCAAGCTTTGAGACCTTTTCTATGTTCATCTTCGAACCTGCTGACCCAACTCGACCAATTCGCACCTGCGATTCAGTTCTGTTTTTTAGACCACGCCGACTGAAAGACTCATGTGAGTTTCCTCTAATACTTTTTAGGTTAATTTCAATTCTGTATATCTGTAGATGATTTACAAATGGCTCTATAGAGCCATTTGTAAAACCTGAATTTCTGAAGAACCTATTCATTATACCCATACCAGGATGGTAGTCAACTATCATCCTGTAGAGATATGGGGTATGAGATTTGAGATAAGATTAGTGTAAATTTATCCCCACATCTCATATCTCTTATCTCTTATCTCTGTATTCAATATGCTATAGTGGGCTCTTATGGACTATCTTTCAGGACTTAACGACAAACAAAAAGAAGCGGTGCTTGCAACTGAAGGACCTGTACTTATTGTGGCAGGAGCAGGTGCAGGAAAAACAAAGACAATCACTCATCGCATACTGCACCTGATGAAAACAGGTGTGCACCCACACAATATTCTCGCAATCACCTTTACCAACAAAGCAGGGAAAGAAATGCGCGAACGAGTAGAGCATTTACTTACATCTGACCCATTACTTCGAGCTGAACATCGCAATACAGTGCCATTTGTGAGCACGTTCCACTCTCTCGGCGTGTTTATTATCAAGCAATGGGCTGACCGACTTGGACTTCCTCGTCATTTTGTCATTTTTGACAAAGCAGATTCGAAAAAGATCATCAAGAATGCACTTGAGTCTCTCGGACTCGAGCCGAAAGAACACCAGGACAAAGTAGCGGGGATTATCTCACGAGAAAAAGGCCTAGGTGTCTCCTTGCCAGCGTTCCAAAGCAGACAGTCATATGACTTTACGAGCGAGCTAACCGGAAAGGTCTGGGCGTATTACGAGCAGACTTTGCGCAAGGAAAAAGCACTTGATTTTGACGATCTTTTACTCAAGATGCTCGAACTTTTGGAAAACCATGAAGACATTAGAGCGTATTACCAAGATCTGTGGAAATATGTCCACATCGACGAGTACCAGGATACGAACAAAGTACAAAATAGAATTGCAGAAATAATATCTGAAAAGCATCAGAATATCTGTGTGGTGGGAGATACGGATCAGAATATTTATAGCTGGCGAGGAGCAGAAATCAAGAACATGCTTTCGTTTGAAAAAAACCATCCGCGTGCACACGTGATCTTGCTCGAACAGAATTACCGCTCTACTCAAACAATCCTTGCAGTGGCAAATGACATCATCTCAAAAAACAAATGGCGCATCAACAAAAAACTCTTTACAGAAAATGTGGAGGGTGAGAAAGTGAGTATTTTTGAAGGGTTTAATGAAGTCGATGAGGCTCATTTTATTGCACAAAGGAGCAAGGAAATAATTGAGGGTGGCGTAAAGGCCGATGAAATAGCTGTGCTTTACCGTGCAAACTTCCAATCTCGAATACTGGAAGAAGCCTTTTTGGCATACGGTGTACCATACCAAATGCTCGGCACTAAATTCTTTGAAAGAAAAGAAGTGAAAGATATGCTCTCTTACGTGAAAGCTGCGCTTAATCCAGACGGGAGTACGGACCTTGCTCGTATTATAAATGTACCCACACGTGGCATTGGAAAAGTAACACTCGACAAGATAGAAGCAGGTGAAGAAGCAAGCCTTCCAATAAAAACCCAAGAGAAAATAAGACTATTCAAAGAAATGCTTGTTCGTATCAAAGAATTTATGCTCACTCATAAAGCATCCGAGTCATTGCGCTTTATCGTAGAAATTTCAGGGATGGCAAAAGCCTATGCCGAAGGTAATGATGAAGATCAAGAAAGATTGGAAAACATAATGGAACTTGTCACACTTGCGACTGGGTACGATGAGCTCTTGCCCGAGGAGGGAATTGAAAGACTTTTGACTGATGCAGCTCTTGTATCGGATCAGGATTCTTTAGATTTAAAGGCTAAAACTTCCCTTAGGGAAAGTTCGCCCGACGGTTCGTTCAAAGAATCCAATGAACCGTTTAGGGGAGTAAAGCTCATGACCGTGCACGCTTCAAAAGGGCTTGAATTCGAATACGTATTTGTCTCAGGCATGGAAGAAGACTTATTTCCGCATCGGCGCTTCGGAGAGAAGAAGAAAGATGGAGAAGATGCAGAAGAAGAACGTCGTCTCTTTTACGTTGCTGTTACACGTGCTCGAAAGAAGATTTATTTAGCCTATGCGCAGATGCGCACGATCTTTGGCTCAAAACAAATCAACACTCCTTCGCAATTCATTGCTGATATCAGTGAAGACTTTTTAGATCGTGAAAAGAAAAGTATGATGGGACCCGCAATAGGCAACGGGAAGTACTTTAGTATTGATTTCTAAAAAAACTCTGCAGAACAAATTTCGCAGAGTTTTTTACAGTATGATAGAGTGAGTGATATGAAAGCTAAAAAGTCACTCGGGCAGCATTTTCTTACCTCGGAAGCGGCGGTGCATCATATGGTGACTGCTTCTGGCGTACAAAATGGGGATACGGTACTTGAGATTGGGCCAGGAAAAGGAGTGCTCACAAAAGCACTCCTTGCAACAGGGGCACAGGTGATTGCGGTGGAAAAAGATTATACTCTTATTCCAGTTCTAGAAGAAAAATTTAAAACAGAAATAGAGAACAAACAACTCACTTTGATTCATGGGGACATACTCAAATTTGATATCACCACTTTAAAAATCAACCAATCCAAAGGTTCGACCTTACAATCCAATTCTAAAGGTCGAACCTTATTGACTTTTAAAGTGGTGGCAAACATACCATATTACATCACAGGGGAGATCATGCGCTTGTTTTTAGAATCCAACACTCAGCCGGAAAGCATGACTCTCTTAGTACAAAAAGAAGTTGCAGAACGCATTGTTGCTCGAGACAAAAAGGAAAGCGTCCTCTCTCTTTCAATTAAGCTATTTGGTACCCCGTCTGTCATATGCATTGTTAAACGTGGTTCATTTTTCCCAATACCAAATGTAGACTCTGCTATCATTCACATTGCTGACATTTCACAAAAGAACATTTCAGAATTTACAGCTGTACAATTTTTCACTGCAGTAAAAGCAGGCTTTGCTCATAAGCGCAAAAAGCTCATTTCCAACCTTGAGTCAGTGTACAAAAAAAGCACGCTTACGCATGCTTTTTCCAAATTATCACTTAATCAGAACACTCGCTCCGAAGAAGTTTCTTCATCCTTGTGGATTAATCTGATCCAAATTCTTAATTATCATTAATTAATGTGCCACAACCACAAGAAGTACCACCCACATAACTCATACCCACAGGAGGAAGCGAACATGAAATAGGGGGGTTGCAATTTGATATCACTGTAAAGTTACTACTATTGCTTGTTCCATTACTATTAATGACTGAGATCGGATATGTGCCTGGCTGAACAAGAGAAGCGGCTACAGCACAAGCTGGTCGTGATGCCCAGCATGAGAAATAATTTGTTGTTGGTATCTCAAAAATTATTTTACCATCGTTTGATGGTAAGTTGTTTATTGGATTATTTTCATTGCCAAAGTTACCGAATTTAACTTTATTATCTGTTGCTGTAAAATATGTTCCTGAAATAGTCACTCTTGTTCCTGTAGTCCCCGAAAGAGGAGTTATGTTTGTTATTACCGGAGATGGCAAGGGATGTGGAAGTGGTCCCACAGTAGTTGCAGCTTGAATCATTCCATATACCATAGCTTTATCAGCAATTGGCGTATTTGCTTGAGCTCGAACTTCCGCAATCTGAATGTAGCTGTTTCCATTCTGACTCACTTCAATGACAAACACTCGGGTATCGGTGAGTCCGTAGTTCGTGACTGCAATTCTCGATACTGCATACACTTGGCCAAGATCGAGAGTAATCACCTGAAGATCAGTTCCGGCTGTCGATATAGCTGCTCGCCAAACAGTATTCTCGTTTCCGTCAATTAGATTAGTTGGTGGTTGATAACCAACTATATCGAAACTCGTGGCACTTATGACTGTTGGTCTGATGACAGTATTGTTCGGACCATATACGGTGATCTCGCGAAGCATGATGGGGAGGGTGACCCAGTCCGAAACTGATACTTTGATGTACCGTGTTCCGAGAGTCATTGATTGCGTTTGGACAGGTACAGTAGTTGGTGGTAGATTCGTCGTACATGTGCTTGTACTCAGTCTGTTTACCATCACATCCCAATCATAGTAAGCATTGTTGAACGATCCAAACAAATTCGCATATTCTGTATTTCCTGCTGCAGTGCCAGGGAGTGCCTGAAGATAGTTGAATTTACCTTGGTTCTGGCGGTTTAGATCGAGGGCATTTGGTGCGGTAAATGAGTAATTGGCCTGTACGAAATAAGAATCAATTGCTGTTCCATATGCTCTATTATTCAAGCTTATAGTATATGTTCCATTTGAGTTCTTAGTGAATGTATATGCATACACACCAGTCCTCTGAGAGGTTGCAGATGGTAGGGTGCACACTGGAGAAGGGGTTGGTGTAATTGGTGCAGTAGTGAGAACTGAAGCAGGTACAATACAATTTGAATTTAAATATGCACGGGTCCTTGCTCCTACCACTCCAGTTCCCTGAGTAAGTCCAAGAATATCTAAGATTTCTGTTGAATGCGCCTCTTGGAATCTCTTAACTGCGGTCATTACGGTCGTGTCAAATACACGGGTAGTCTGTGTAAGAAAACCTTCATGTCGAAGTGCATATGAAAGCGCAAACACCTCATCGCTAACACTGTTGTTCTGAAGAGTTTGAGTAAATATATAACACTGTGAATTATTTGAAGATACAGGAGTGGTAGCTGTAAGAGTACCGGGACTTAACATTGTCCGTGAATAACCATCATATCGAGCCAAGATGTTTTGAACCAATGAACTGTTTACCCTAAAAATCGACCTGTAGACTTCCTGGACAGCTGCTTCAGTAGAAAGAGTGTTACTTGATGTTCTCGTCGATCCTGTTGGAGAAGTGGTAGGTGGTGTTCCTACAGGAGCAGTACATGTATACGCACCATTTATATAGTATGGTGCTCTACCACCACACTGGTTAAATGCTCCCTCATACGCAAGCTCTGTCCTCAAAATGCTCCATCCAGGGTTTATACTTTGAATAATTGCAGTTGAGCCAGGAGCTGCCGTAAAACCTGCAAGCAGATACGCACCGTGGCCCGTCGAGTCATTGACTGTACATACACCGTTTAGGATATAGTCCCGACCTGAAGTAGGGTCAATAAATCCTGCGAGACCGAGCTGTTCTACCCTACAGCTCATTTCATATCCCAGAGCTTCTCCTTGAACGATTGCTCTATTAACACAGTCTTGTGCAGCTAGCATGTCTGTACGGATTTCACCGGTACAAGTACCAGTTGTTGCACTTGTCGTTTGAGCACTCGAAACACCAGGTATTACCAATGGTATTACGATGATCACTGCTAATAAAATAAATTGAAAAATTTTTTTCATAATGTGTAAAAATGGTTAGTTATATAATTATAGCACTATGCTATAC
>Ga0163153_10004182_pt1 | contig 18395 bp, 14 predicted proteins | sample OliLakLV19MP6IB1_FD_148629 | JGI IMG/M metagenome (GOLD analysis project Ga0163153, IMG submission 148629) | Freshwater microbial mat bacterial communities from Lake Vanda, McMurdo Dry Valleys, Antarctica - Oligotrophic Lake LV.19.MP6.IB-1 | ecosystem: Environmental > Aquatic > Freshwater >... | reverse complement strand
GTTGGGCACAAAAATAAAATAATATGAACAGAAAATCGATACTGGACACCTATCCATGGCTTTACGATGATAGCCCCAAAAATGTAATTATGGGGGACGATCTTGATTCAGGATTAAGTACGTTGCTTTATCTATTGAATAATCCAAATGCGACACTCGTAGGCATATATACAAATTACAATAAGATTTTTTTTAGTTCAAAATTGTCTAAAAGTGATTTAGAAAATTGTGTGTATCTCGATTTGGATATTTATCAAAAGAATTGCAGGTCTCTGGGGCATCATATTGTTAGAATCAGGAGTGCTGATATATTAGAAGGCTTCCGTTCTAGTTGCAATCTAAATGAACTTGAAAACCGTTCTGTAACAAACCAGTTTGTCAAAAAATACCCCTTAGGCACTATTCATTTTTTAATTTGGTTGTATGATACAATGATTCCCAACTCTAAATATGCGGAAAATTTAATTTGGCTTGCAGATTCTTCTTTTATTAATGGGCAATCGCACCGATTTAGAAATAATGTATCAGATTGGGTAAATAATTTGATGAGCTCGCCTCAATTGCATACTGGATTTTTAAATATTGATACAGAGAATTTTGAAAATGAGATTGAACAGTTGCAGAATCTTATGTTACAAGGCGGGTTGATAAAAGGCTTAGGGCAAGTCACTTCAAAATATAAAAAATTGACTGGCTTTCAATGTCAACCAAACGGAAACGAAGATGAAAAGCAAATAATTGAATATATTAAAAATCTCTTGCAATTTATTTCAAATATGGTTGGTTGGAACATTCCAAAAAATCGCTTAGATATTGACAATTTAACTGTATTAAAGGGAATTCGTAGAAGCGGAAATACTGCTAACGTCTTAAATGGACAAGACATTGATAGTTTTCTCCTTTCAAACAATATTTTTTCTTATGTTTTCCCTTTTAGGGATAACATTAATTACACTACCAATATTTTATAGGGCTAACTCAATCCTACAATGAATTCAGATTATAAAAATGACATTGATGTTTTTACTGAGAAGTTAATCGCCATGCCAAAAGAATGGAACGGGGAATATTCTGTCCTTGAACTTAAAGATGCCAAATTCAATTGGCGACAAATGGAATGGTGGGCATTTTTCCTTGAGCACAAAATGAAAGAATTTCTAAGTGTAGATTTTTCATTTCCGGGTGATCGATATGGGAGGGTTGCGTTTGACCTAAAAAGAAATATTAATTGGGACATCAAGGGCAGTGTAGCGTTTAATTCTGATGAGAATATTATTTTAAACGATAAACTCGCAATGGATTACTCAATTGCAGAACATGGATTTCACGGAGAAATAATTGCCTTATTTGAACCAGATTTTGATGATGACGGTACATTTAAGGAGTGGCATTCAAATTTAAAAGGCGGTAAATCAAAGTATGAAGTTGAAAGAGAGAACAGAACCTCAAACACAAGACGGCGAAAAAAAAGTGTGAAACTTGTTGAACTGATATTTGTGGTATTAAAAAAGGAAGACTTAGAAAGTCTTGGTACAATGAATCAAGGTAGAAACTCAAACGGTTTACCTCGCAAGCCAAAATATATGTTAGATTTGCGGCAAATTCAAAAATTTGAACATTACAGACTAAAATTTCAATAAAAAACAATGTTTTATAACAGCGATTGCGTTGAAGGTGCCCAAAAACATCTAAAAGACGGTTCTGTAGATTTGATTATTAGTGATCCTCCCTATGGAATTGGTGGCGACATGCTTCACAAGCACTATAATAGGAACGAGGATTTTGTATTAGACGGTTACATTGAAGTTCCGCAAGATGAGTACTATGATTTTACATATAATTGGATAAAGGAAGCAGAAAGGGTACTTAAGCCAGGGGGGGCTATGTATATAGTGTCTGGTTATACTAATTTAATTCATATACTGAATGCTCTTTCAAAAACTCAAATGAAAGAAGTGAATCACATAATTTGGAAATTTAATTTTGGTGTTTATACTAAAAATAAATATATATCTTCTCACTATCACATTTTGTACTATGTAAAGCCCGGTGAAAAACCGACTTTTAATACTCATAGTCGTTATTCAGATTCTGAAAAAGATGATGAATCTAATGGCTCGCTCAATTATCAGGATAGGGAAGACGTATGGATAATAAATAGAGAATACAAACCAGGGCAAATAAAAAACAAGAACGAGTTGCCTACGCAATTGCTTGCCAAAATGATCCAATATTCAAGTAAGGAAGGAGACCTTGTGTGTGACTTTTTCCTTGGAAGCTTCTCAACTGCTAAGGTTGCTCTCGGATTAAATAGAAGGGCTTGTGGCTTTGAGAAAAGTCAGATTGCTTACAACTATCAAATTACTGAAATGGAGAAAGTCATATCTGGCTCGTTATTGAATAACCTTAGGACTCCACCTCCAAACAAATATTTTAATCAAGGTAAACCAATTGATGAAAATGAAAAAGTTGAAATACTCCGCAGATTTGTGGAACTAAGAAAGTCTGGAATGTCCAAAAAGAAGATAATTGATAAACTAGGACAGGATACAGGGCGAGGACCGTGGTCGCTTGATAAAATAATCTCAACGAATATATCTCATGAGACATTAACAAAAAATGGCCAACCCAAGCTATTTGAATAATGTGCCCAACACCGCATGGTCTCACATGGCCGACTAATCGCGGCCACGTAGCCCATGCCCACGTTCGATGAAATAAGAAAAATAATAAAACAATAAAATTGGCGACTTTAAATCATAATATTCCTCGTTTCTATTGTTTGTTACGAAAAGAATTCCTCTACGATTCGACATCTCATCATGGCGAATATATTCAAGTATGTGTTTTTGGAGTTTCATCAATTTCAGGTAGGGCTATTGGTTTTCATGTGCTTACTGAAAATGGAGCAGTAATTTGGAGACTGCCAATAAACGCATTTTGTCATAAAGAAAATGCATTTTTGATGCCCATTGATTATTTACAATTTTGGGATTGTTTTAGTTATGAAATTACATGTACGAAATTTGAAAGGTTATCCGAAAGCAGGGTAAAGGTTCATTTAAAAGACGGAAAATGGGAAGGTGGGCAATATATGTTTACGCTTGATTGGTATGGAAACGAAGATTCAGAAGAGGCTGGGGATGGTGGACATAAATGCGCTCACATAATTGCGTTGGATAATGGAAATTTTTGCGCTCAACCTAATAATAGACTTCAATGGTTCTGTCCTGCCTTTATCACCCCGTTTAAGCAAAAACCTGACTATCTGACAAATACACAAGTTTGGAAAGTTGAACGAGAACAGGAAACTTCAACTGGATACTTTTATGATTCGAATCAGGCGCATTCACAAGAACAAGTAAAACTATATGCAAAGGGAATGCGTACTACGTCTAATTCGCCCAACTTTACAAAAGTTCCAATTATAGGCAATGAAGAAAATGAAGCCCAAAATGGGACAGAACAGGAAAAAGAAAAGGTGTAATCAAATAACGATAAATTAATAACCCAAAATGCAAATAATACAATAATTCATCGAACAAGGCATGGTCGGCTATGCTGCCCAAAAGCCAACGCTCAAAGCCCACGCAGGGCAGCACAGCGGCCACGCTCACGATGGCAGAAATCAGAGTAAATAAATATCAACGGCAGAAGTCACCGCTTTTCGGTTCTAAAGATTGCCGATTTGATACGAACGAAAATGATTTCAAACCTTCGGTGGGATAAAAATCGGAAAGCACCACCCAAAAAAAGCAATTACGACGCAAGTCCGAATGCGTTAATCAGGATAAGGCTACTAATTTTTCTCAAATTATGAAACACGTAATTAGAATTAAATCATCCGCGAAAGAGGCGATGATTCTCTTGATGTTTACATTAGGGGCATTTTCGGCATTCGCTCAATCCACCCTTTTTTCGATCACCAATCAGCCTTCTTCGTTAGATGACGCGCAAGTAAAAGCACTCAATCATGCTTCAACCAGTCCTCATGTTGGCGATCTGAAGTTTGTTCAATTTGCATCCGTATCTTCGATTGGGCAGAATGGAAGCATCAGTATCGCAATTCCCGGAGTAAACAATGGAACCCCTCTGACCTTTGATGTTCAAAATGCGGTTTTTGACGATACAGAACACTTCTCCATTATGGCATCCGGTAGTGGGGGATACCTGAATTTGTACTTCGCGCCAGAAGGAATAGGAGGCACGATTGACCTAGTGAACAGGCTTTTTGCGCTCACCCCTTTTGGTTCAGGGAAAGGGCTTTTAATGGAGAGGGAAATAACTAACGGGAATGTTTCTACTTGTGGAAATGAGGGGCAACAAGCGACTCCGAGAGAAATTGACTTTTGTGTCGATGATTGTGGGTCGGCTACGCTTGATGTCTTGTTGCTTAGGACACCGGAGGCGAATAATTGGCTGCAAACGACTTGGGGCTGGCTTTCTGAATGGTTTCTTTTCGTAGAAGGCCACAACATCAACTTAGCGTTTGCCAATAGCGATATACCCAACAAAAGGGTACGAGTAACGCCCATCAATTTTACTCCGAGTTTCCAATGGTCAACAAACTCAGCCGTTGACTTGAGAATCATTGAGGATTTAAACTCAATATCAAATAGCGCATCTGCCCAGAGTTTGATGAGCCTTTATAGTGCCGATATTGTGGTTTTGCTAACCAATAATAACTATACTGGAGGCCTTTCTACTGGCGGCAGTGGAACAATCTTTGGACGTGCTAATTCGCTTGACCCGTTTTCAACAAACAAGTTTTGCATAACACAAGTTGCCAACATTGACCCTTCCAGATATACACTGGCGCATGAAGTTGCACACCAGTTTGGCTGTTTGCACAGCAACCCATTAACTACCCGTTGCGCACATGGGAGAAATATGCCAAATGGTAGAAATACAATAATGGCAAATTTTGCCGCTGATTTTTCTCGTATCCCTCATTATTCAAACCCTGACATTAATTTTGGTGGAGAAGCGACTGGTGTCGTAGATACGAGAAACAATGCCCAACAAATTAGGGGTGCTTTCTGCGAAAGTGCTAACAACAACCCAGACCCCCAATTCTCGGTGTTCTTCTCAAAATCATCGGTAGGGCCAATATGCCTAGGCGAGGTACACACCTTTACATCTACCATTATTCAGGGAGATTGCATTGAGCCTTTCGGGATAATCCCTTCTGTTAATTGTGGAGTTTGGCCATACCAATACGAATGGCGGTTGAGCAACAATCCCAATTTTATCAATAGTCAGATAATTGGCACAGCTGCAAATGTTACATTCACAATTCAAACCTGCCCATTTTACCTACGGCTGACGGTCACAAGCAGCAACGGTTTGACAACTACTTCGACAAGGTTTTACAACTGCGCCCCTGGGGTGGTTTGCGACCGCGATGGCAATAATTTGTCTGACGAAAAAAGTCTGCACACATCCAAATTGCAGGCTATCCCCAATCCTGCAAGCGATGAGGTTAACATTATCGGGGATGGCATTGACCTTGTTACCGATGTTCAGTGCTTCAACTTGCAAGGGACAGAAATTCCAATATCCTTTTTTAAGGCACCTGAATCAGGTATAATTAGCATAAATAGACTTACGCTTTCTCCTGGGTTGTATTTATTTAGGGTTAGTGGTAATAACCTAAACAATGTCATAAAAGTCGTGATTCAATAATTTCTAACCTTGATAGGGTTATCTGTTTTTGGTAACAGGTAACCCTATTTTTATTGTGCCAAAAAATGAAAAAATTATTAGTCATTACTGCCATAGCGTTTTCCCTTTTTTCAAGATGTAAAAAGGACTGCGGCGAAAACATCATGAGCAATGAATCATGCGACACAGATTCTTTAGTTGTTATTGATTCAAATTCTCTTGACTTACAAAAATTTGTCACTAGAAAAAATGTGTCCTCGTTGTTTGGGCAGGCCAATGCGATAAAACAGGTAGATAAGCAAGGCGAAATTGAATGGGTTGGAAACAATATAATTCAAAAATTTCCCTCTAATGAATATTACTTGTTGATTACTAATTACGCGGATACAAGTTGGGTTGGGTTGGAATATTGGGCATACCAGAGAGAAAATATAGGGGTCAAGTTTGACCCATATACACTTGGGCGCCAAGTAGTGTTGGACGAAAATGCATATACGAAAAACAAAACACTAAATTTTGCTAGATATAACATATGGCTTGATGATTACCTTGATGCTTCATGGGATATAAATTTAGCAGAGGGTAGTTATATAAATGTGGTAAAGATTGACCAAAGCACTAAAATTGTAGAAGGTGAGTTTAACTTGTATTTTAAGTTAAAGGAACAGAGTAGTTTGCCCGGAGTAATGTATTCTGATAAAATCAGATTTAGGTGCGGAAAATTTAAATCTAAAATTGTTGAATAAATTTCATGCCGGTAAGTAATAAATAAATTCTGCCATCAATGCACTCCTGTCCATGCCTCCTAAACGTCGGCACGGGCAGGAGTGCTCACGAATGGCACCAATAAGGACATCTTAATTTCATTCATTCTTAATTTTTTTGATTATGAAACAACCATTCGTTTCCAAACTTCATTTACGCGTCTTATTAATGGCGTTGATCTTGGCAATTACGTCTTGGACGCTAAATGCCCAGCAACTGACAATTTGTGATACTGATCCAGCCCCAAATCTTGAGTACAACACATCCGTGGATCCGATGGAAGAAGAGGGGCCATTTTACCTGAAAATATACGTTCATGTTATTAGAGATGACAATGGGAATGGTGGCCAAACCCCTTCGCAGGTTAATGAAGCGTTGAGCTATTTAGATATTGCGTTCAACCCACACAACATATTTTTTGTTTGGAATTGTGATATTGATTATATTAATCGTACGGATTATTTCAGTTCAATTTTTGGCAGCCCAGGGATATTCTCTTTCAATAATCATAACGATGGAATTGACATTTATTTATTCCCAGATCACCCCTTGCCTGTAAACTTGGGTAAAGGGTTTGCAAGTGCAGTGTTGTCTACCGAGTTTTTTGTTTCAGGAAATTTTTGGCTTCCTCCATACACATCGATTATTAGATCACAGATAATTTCTCACGAAATGGGCCATTGTGTAGGGCTTAATCATACCTTTAGTCCCATGGGCGCAGGTCAAATTGTAAACGATCCAATTTGTGATACAGAAATGTTCACGACCAATGGCGATAAAATTTGTGATACCCCTGCAGATCCAGTCATCAATTATGATGTTAACCCTAACACTTGCCAATGGAACAATTTTGGGTATGATGTCAACGGAGTATAACAATGTAATCAGAAGAAATACCTATAATGGGATAACCTATGGGAATATAGCAGGCGGAAGAAATGCCGTTATGACTGAAATTCCAATAGGCTTAAGTTATGAATGTAACACTAACATAAACGTTAGTCAGTATGATTTCCTTGTGAGCGCACTTGTAGACTTTTTTCCGAATAACATTAGAAATAAACAAGGGCTTTTGTCTGGTTCAAATATAATGGGCGCTTCTGGGAATAAATTTTCGTATTCTGGGTCTCCTGATGATAGCGATTTTGGAAATCAAGGAGGCTGGACTGTTGAACTTGAGTATTTCTACAATCCTTTGGGCTTAAACGAAACACCGATTGATTTCTCAAATATAACGCCGGACGAGATTGTTGCGAACCCATGTCCAATAGCCTATTGTGACCCTCCGTGCAGAAACCCTGAAGAAATTGCACTTGAAAAACAAAGATTTTACAACTATAAAAATGTTTTTAATACAGCAAAAAGTAATTATTTGGCGGCAGTTAATTCAGGAAACACTACTTTATCCAGCATAAAAGCAAATGAAGCTGGATATGCTCGTCAAGAAATGGATCGTTCAGCGCACATGGTATTGCTCCATACTATGTATGATACACTCACCTACCATAGAGATACCCTCAGGAGATGGTTAGCGAATGTCGAAACCTATTCAACAGATTTAGCTTTGGCGAGGGAATATGTGTCAGCAGGTCAATATGGTGAAGCTGAAACAGTTCTAAACAATATGCCTGCTAAATATGTGCTCGATGCTAACGATTTGTTAGATTTACAAGCAACAAAATTCATTTTTTCCCTATTCAACCAAAAAACACTTTATGGTTTGGTTGAAGCTGATTTTCCATTATTGACGAATTTAGCTTATAGCAGCTTGCCTCATGCTTCGAGTATTGCAAAAAGCGTACTGGAACTTTATGATGTCGAACATTTTTCCCCCTTGTATACATTGGGGGGCGGAGAACGATCGCCAGAAGGCAATGCTGCTCAACAGGTGGAAGGAAAGTTTTTCAATATCACGGTATTTCCTAATCCTGCAGACGATTTTATTATAATGAATTGGAATCGGAAACTCGAAAAAGGCGCGAGGTTGACGCTCACCAACAATACTGGAATGTTAGTTCTACAAAGAGATATTCCAGCAGGGACTCAATCACTACACATTGAAAAAATGGAATTGCCTGAGGGAGTATATTTTTACCAGGTAAGTTCCGATTCAGCCGTAATCAATTACGGCAAAATAGTTATACAAAAATAACCAACTTCTATGGTCTCATTTGCCGGCTTTCGGCTGGCAAATGAGGCTATTTGGATTGGAGGCTGTCCCCAAAAAGCCAAAAATGGTTCAGATAACCTGAAGTTAATCCGTTACTATGAGAATCATACTCTTTGTTTTAACCATAATTGCTTCCTGCCTGCAGGCTCAACCGGGCTTTTCTAGGCTATATGAAATGGATGCTCCAGGCGCAGGATTTCATAATATTATGATAGATGATGACACGCTCTATGTTGTAGGAACTGCCAAATCAGGGGCCGCCCAACAATGGGGGCTGTTGTTTTCTAAATTTGACACATTGGGTAACCTTTTAGACCAAAAAGTGCTGTTTGATTCCTTAGGTGACGACTATGTTTTTGAACTTAATTATTCCATCATAAAAACTTCTGATGGAAATATCGCTGTGACCGGCAATTTATGGTATGGAAATTGGGGGTTCATGGCCAAATTGTCAAAGAATGGAGACTTGATTTTGTGGAAAGAATTCCCCGAACCCGACATACTAAATTTTCAATATAAATCCATCCTTGAATTGCCGGATGGATTTATCATTGCTGGCACCAAACAACTGGGAAATTACCGACTCAAAACTTTTATTCAAAAAGTAGACCATCAAGGAGAGGTGATTTGGGAAAAAAAATATGGTAACCCACTATATGACAACGCTTTTGGCTCGATTGAAATGAATGATTTAAATACGTTTCTAATTGGTTCATCCGAACAAAGTTATCCGTGGTTGCAGCCATATATTATTGGGCAAGATTGGAGTAAAAGTTGGCTGTTTTCCATTGACAGTTTAGGGAATATAAAACATGAATTCAAAAGTAAAATGTATGAAGAGAGTACAATCAGCGGAATCCACTGCACTAATGATGGAGGGTATATTTACGCTACTTCAGAAACAAAAATATTTGACCAATGGAATTGGGGTACAAGAACTAAAATTGTCAAACGTGACAACAACCTAGACCTGCTTTGGTCACATTTCTTAAGTCCAACAACGGTTATTGCAAATTTCACCATTGATTTGAATCCGACCCAAGGAGGTAATTGGATTGCACTTGGGAAATGGGCAAATCCTGATGGAAGTACTTATGGCTGGCCTGGGGCCTGTCTTTACAATATTAGTGCCAATGGTGATAGTATTTGGTCAAGATGTGATACGGTAGTCGGAGAATTCTATTCTTCAGGAGATTTAGGTGGATTGATAGTGTTGCCTACTGGAAGCATTATCGCGGCCGGAAAAGTTAACCGCTATTCCCCATCCGGGTCAAGATCTTTGGGTTGGTTGTTAAAAGTTGACAAAAATGGGTGCTTGGACTCTTTGTGCAATTTGGTTAATACTCAAAGCGAAATCCCTTCCTTGGAACCTGATTTCCAAATTTACCCTAACCCCACTGATCATCTTCTATACATTAGTACATTATATCCGATGCACTTTGACCTAAAATGTTTTGATGCTTTTGGGAGAGTTATATTTATAAAGAAAGAAGCCTCTAAACATATTGTATTTGATTTATCCTCGGAGCCTTGTGGGTTTTATTACATTGAAATAATCCTTGAGGGAAGAAGATTGTTAAGGAAAGTAATAAAGTTATAGATTTTATATTCCCATGCTGGCGCGAGGATAAAATCCCTTGCTGGCGCGAGGTTATGATGATCAAGCAGCAACCTAAACCCCAAGCCCAACGAACGCTGGCGCGTAAGCTTCAGCTTGGTGCCGAGTATTCCCGCCGGCTGTGCCGGCAACAGCAATACAGATGTCAACCTTGTCTGTTCTGATCGTACAACTCGGAAATCAAGCGGAACAAAACCTGTGTGCATAATCCTGTGCAAACTGGATAATAGACAGGCTTGGACGCTGGCTATTCGGAGCGTTCGCCCGCAAAATACGCTCATGTTTTGAAGGGGGGCCAAGCGCAATGTCGAATATAAAAGATTGATTTTCAGTGGCTTTCAGTGGATAGCGGATAGTGTGTCGGTCTTTTTGCATTCAGCGCAGCCGAAACAGAAGAAATTAGCGCAGAAAGTTATTTATCTTCTACAAGAGCAATAACTTAGCGCAACCTTTGGTGACTTTAAATAAATAAGCTGGTGCCAATCGAGTAGGGAGCGGTGAGCCCATTTGACCCACCGCAGCCCTCTCACACCACCGTACGTACGGATCGCGTATACGGCGGTTCATCGAACAAGTATCAGCCCTTTTCCGGGGCTTTTCCGTACTTTAAGGCAAGATAGTACTCCAAAAATGGCCTATAGCCGCGTTCACGCAAACGATCCTCTGTGACGGACATGCCCATGACCGGGCCGCATGACAGCCGCCACCCTCCCTTGCGGGAATAGGCGAACCGGCGCGCCCAAGTGTTAGGGATGCCCAATTGAAGGAATGCTCTCAAGCGGCGTTTTGGCCGTTTCCATTGCTTCCAGATACAGTACCGCAAGCGGCACCGTATCCACGCGTCGAGGTCTTTCAATTTCTGAAAGCCCGTGGCGTGCCGGAAGTAATTTACCCAGCCGCGCATCAACAGGTTTAACTCCGCGATGCGCTCCCCTACGGTCGCCGGACGGGTCTTGCGCGTTATCGCTTTGATCTTCAGCTTCAAACGCTCCCAGCTTTTCCGGGCGATGCACAGGCGGTAAACGCCTTTCTCGCCTTTCTTGTAGCTGGACACAAAACCGTGGCCGAGCAGCGTGAACTTGACGGGGCGGCAGATGCTCGTTTTCTCTTCATTCACCTCCAGTCGGAGCTTCTTTTCGAGAAATTGAGTGATGCTTGCCACCACCCGTTGTGCTGCCCGTTTGCTGCCCAGGAAGATGCTACAATCGTCCGCATAGCGGACGAAACAGTGACCTCTCCGGGTCAACTCTTTGTCCAGCTCGTTGAGCAGGATGTTCGACAACAGGGGGCTGAGCGGCCCGCCCTGTGGCGTTCCCTCGTCCCGCTTGCTGTATACTCCGCCCATCAGCAGGCCACTTTGCAGGTAACGGCGTATCAGCCGCAGCAATGGCTTGTCGCACACGTGGCGGCTGACCAAGGACATCAACAGGTCGTGGTTTACCCGGTCGAAAAACGATTTCAAGTCCAGGTCTATCACGTCCTGTTTGCCCGCGTTTATGTACGCGGTCGCCTGTGCCAGCGCTTCGTGTGCACTGCGGTCGGGGCGAAACCCGTAGCTAAACTTCGAGAAGTCGCCTTCCCATATCCGCGACAGTACCTGGTGTACCGCTTGTTGGATAAAGCGGTCTGTGGCCGTCGGTATCCCCAACTGCCGTTTGCCGCCGTTCGGCTTCGGTATCTCTACCCCGCGCACCGCCTGTGGACAGTACGTTCCCGCTGCCAGTTCCGAACTGATGCGAGGCCATTCCTTCGACAGGTGGCCGGGCAACTCGTCCACGCCCATCCCGTCAACACCTGCTGCCCCCTTGTTCGCCTTCACCCGCTTGAGTGCGGACACAAGGTTCTCGCGTGACAGGATCACGCCCATCAGGTTGTCGTACTTTACCATAAGCACAAAATCACTTTTGCCCTCCGTGTTGCAGGCCTGTTGCGCCGATATCCGCCGTTCGGCTTCAGTGTCCGCGCAAGCCCTGCACATTTCGGGCGGTTCGATGTTCAGCCCTTCAGGTTTACCCTCTCATGCCCGGCTGCAAGCATCACGGCTCGTCATTGGGACATGGTTTGGCCCCCTACTATGGCCTCTGCTGACTTCTGCCACAAGCGCTTCTCTTCGGCACTCGTACGCGCCTCCGTCTCAGCAAACCGTGGGCAGATCTCCCCAGGTAAGAACACATCCTTTCAGTCGATCGCGGCCGCATCTACTGCACAGGGTTTGTTGCCTGCGGGCTTTGGCATGTTGTGCTGCCTTACCCTCCCTGCACAGCCTCTTATGCGATTCCTGTTCGTCCGTACCGACCTTTGCAGTCCCGCTTACTTCAGACCCACAGTCGCCTGCGACGCCCTTGCGGCTTGCTAACTGGCTTAGGCAACTCGCCAGTAGAGGACTCTCACCTCCAAGTTCTCAGGCTCCCTTTCAAACATCAAATATATATTTGCTTGGGGATACCGATGTGCCCATTCTGGGCACACACAATGCGTGGTCTCACATGGCCGACTAAGCGCGGCCATGTAGCCCACGCTCACGTTAGCCACAAGCAGGAAAAATAAAAAATGAAGAGAATATTTAAAGTAATCGGAATCTCAATTTTGATACTGATTTTATTTCGGGGAATCATTTTCAGATTAGCAATCAAATACAACGAAATTGGCACACGACCAAAAATAGAAATAACGAGTGGAGACCTAATGGAAAGAATTGAGCGTAAATCAAAAGACAAAAAAAATGACTTAAAAAGCATTGTGGAAGTGGCTGATGAGATAACGACAACTGAATTGAAATTTACGACAAATCGAGCTTCAAATAATCCGAATGAATTGATAAATACAAAGCAAGCCAATTGCGTAGGATATTCAGCAATGTTTAATTCAATCACAAATTATCTGATAAGAAAGAATGAATTACAAAACGAAATTGAGGCTGAACATAAAATCGGACAATTAGAATTATTTGGAATCAATCTCCATCAATATTTTGAAAGTCCATTTTTCAGAGACCACGATTTCAATGAAATAACAGACAAGAAAACTGGTAATAAAATTTCGATTGACCCAAGTGTGAGTGATTACTTATGGATAAATAGAATCTCTAAAAAATGAATAAATTGAAAGAAAAAAAAGCCTGTGGCTAACTAACGCTTCCCTGCCAACCGCCCGCTAAACGCGGCGGTTGGCAGGGAAGCAAACGTTAGCATCAATCAGAGTAAAATAAAAAATCAAATCCAGACAAAGTAACCGACTTTCGGTAGAGCATAAAAGTCTGATGTGCGATTGAAAAATTCTGATTTTTTCTATACAGTGGAACACCTCGACCACTTTTTGAAATCGGGGCTTCATTTACAGACCTGAAAAGGTCAAAACCATAATAAAATGAAAAACTTCTTTTCATTTTTCACACTCTTGGTTGGCATTTCTCTTACGCTTATAACGTGTAAGGAGGAAAACTTTCATGATGGCATTTCAGGCGCGGCCATAGAAACCGTCAATCAATCCGCAACAGGCAGAACAGGCGAGATTACGCCCTTGGCGTTTGAAGCAAGCCTAAACGCTCAATTCGCAAGCAAGCAGTATAGGAAAGATGTGACAGTATATGAAGAAATATCGTTTTCTGCGACAGAAAGTGTCACAGAAGCCCAGCAAACGGAGGTGTTCGGCCTCGTTCAAAACATGATTACACAGAAGCAAGGTCAAAATCCGTATTACATTGACGTAAATGTTAAAGAGCACAAGATAATATTGGCGTTTGCTTCTGAGAAAGCAGAGGGGCCAAACATAAATGACACATTGCTGGCCGTATCTGGTTGTACCAATTTCCCTGGAAGGCTTGCAAAAGCAAGGAATTGCGCCATTGAACGTTTCCCAGGTGCTGTCAACCTCCGACCAAATGGAGGGATACCACAAGTGTTCTGCGCTACTGGCACTTTTTGTGACAACACCCCTGACCCCAAGTGCGGAGGGCTTGGCAGGATTGCCAAGGTCTTTAAGGCGAATATCCCACAACCCGACAACTTCTACTACTTCACCGATATTATAGAGATAGGACTGATAGGTCGGAACACGACAATCATAAGCGGCTCTGTGGCCGATGGTGTGATTGAAAAGGAGACGCCGAACTATGGTATCGCGACCTGCCCGGCATCCAGCACCCTTTGTGCATATCAAGTGTCGAGATGAACCCTTACTATTGCCAAATTTGGACAGAAGTGCTTTCGGTGCTGCCACCAAACTATTATGTGATTGATGTTAAGTGGGCAAGATTTGACCCACATGTTGCCCCTCAGCCTAATGGTTTTCACTGGTATATTACATTTAGGGTTGGCAAAGCGGTGCAATGCTGCGATTGCTGCTGCTAAGCCATGTTCTAATAAATTTCAACCTTCACTAGTGGGTGGTGGCAGATTAGGCGATCTAATTCTAGCCGTGAGTGCCGCCACCCACTCATTTGCTCTTCTATGAGATCAATTTTATTGCTCGCTTTACTGCTCCCCTTCAGTTCTAACGCACAAGACACCATACATGTCCCCGATTTGAGCATTAGCCATTATTACACGCGAATGATGTTTAGTGACAGCAATAGCGTTACGCTACTATCTATCGGCTTGGGCAGTCAAACAACACATAGCTTTCACACTTTTAACTTGCACAACGGCTCGTTAAAAATGATAACAAACCCTGTTGTCCCATCCTTTAATCTCAAATATACTGTATCGAAGTTGCCAAATATTGAAGTTGGGGCGGTCTCTTACCCTAACCTCCTGTTTATCGGAGAGCGAAACGATTCTGTTTTCCTGATAAACACAAAATTCACCCAAGACCTCGGTTTCGTAGAAACCCTTGATGTTGAATATTTGCCAGTGGAAAGCTATTACGTCGAGTCCACTCAAGCCATCGTCAACCCCGACAATGGCGAGCGTCTTTTCTTTGCTTCGTTTTTTGCAACTAACAGCACAATCTCAAGATCCCATGTTTTAGTGAATGTATTGCCCAACCATCAATTGGAGATAACGCAGATGGACAGTATTGAATCCCAAAAATTGGAAATACTGCACTATTTAAAAGATATCGCTTTTTTGGACGGATATTATTATGTGACTGGGTACAATAGCCCGCTGAGTGCAATAATAGACACCAACCTGAATGTAGTGGACAAAGGCAACACGAACTTTTTCGACCCTTTCAATGCGGATAATGACTATTCTTTGCGAGGATACGTCGCCCGACAGGTAACGAACGATCGTATGGCAATCATTGGAGATGGCTATTATGGAAACTTCCCACCGACAGTAAAACCGACCATTCAAACGGTCAAGGTTGAAAACGCAGAGATCGTATTTGAGGAGCATACCTCGTATACTACTTTGGATAGAGAGATAAAGGGGGTTGAAGCTACTTATCCATCCCCTTCCCAGCCCTCCATATTCATTACTGGAGCAGAGCCTGAGACTTTTTTTGATCTTACAAAAAGCTATATTTATTTCAAAAAATTAGTTGAGGGAGAGGAGGTGCTTTACAAGCGTTACGGCAATGACCATTACTATGAGGCGAGAGGCATAGACATCATGCAAAATGGAAACATAGTGATTTCTGGCTTTACCATAAATTATCATGCCCTTGATCGCTTTGAGGGCTTCTTCATGTTTGTAGACCAAAAAGGTGATGCTGTGGTTAGCACAAGTAACATTAGCGAATCTCCTCAGCGGTTGGATATTGCTCCGGTGCCAGCCTATGACAAAATTTTTTTTAAAATGGATTTGATCCAAGAGACACGTTTAGAAGTAATTGATTTGTTTGGCAGGATTGTTTATGAAGATAAAAGAGTAAATTCAAATTATATTGATATAAATAGTCTTTTGCCAGGCTGTTATCTTTTGAACGTGTATAATCAGTCAAAAAGATATAGTAACAAGTTCATTAAAGTCAATAAATAATGCTAACTCTGCGTGGCTGTCAACCGCTCGCTAAACGCGGCGGTGTGACAGCCACGCTCCCGTTATGTCCAATTTCAATCATAAACGTTCATCAAAAACAGACTTTTTTATGAAACACACCAAATTTCTTTCGAGACTAACGGTTCGCTTGATCACCTTTTCGGCTTTTTTGTTCTTCGATGTACTAAGCCTTCAAGCACAAGTTTTTACCCGACTTTTGCAGCCGGGTGAGAAAATGGAAGACTACATCTTGTGGTATTCCCTGCAAAAACCAGCTCCCCTTACTGCTCCTGCTGTGGATGTGGCAGCAGTACTACTTCAGGACAGTCTCGACGCCAACCCACTTTACCGTTTCGGCATCAAAACAGCGGTCAATTACGCCAAATCTGACGGCACGATCTACGACTTTGGCAACTTCGACGTGTGGAAATTGGTCGTTCGATCCAACGGTGCAAAGTCGCTCAACTTTGAGTTTGAAGACATGGTGCTGCCGGTGGGGAGCATCATGTATGTGTACAGCCCTCAGCGAAAAATGCTCATTGGCCCCGTTGGGTCCAAGCACATTACCGAAGGGAAGTTTGCGACCGACATCGTATATGGCGATGAGGTGGTCATCGATGTTTTCTTGCCTGCTGGCACACGAGAAGCGTTCAATATCAGAGTTAACGGCGTTGTGCACGGCATTAGGGAAACAGAAGCCCAGCCACGAGCCTTTGGGGATTCCGAAGACTGCAATGTTAACACAGTTTGCCCCATTTCGGCAGGATGGCAAAACGAGATCGGGGCGGTTTGCCTCATTTTGGTAAATGGAATTGGGCACTGCACTGCCTCACTAATCAACAACGAGTGCGGTGACTTCACCCCATTTCTATTAACTGCTAACCACTGTGTGGAGGGCAACGATGTTACCAATTGGGTCTTTCGCTTCAGGTATGAAAGTGCCACCTGCCCTGAGCAGGTAGAGCCTGTCTCCTGGTTTTCATTCACTGGCGCGCAACTCCGGGCAAATTGGGGCGGCTCTGATTTTGCATTGATCGAATTGGACAATTCGGTACAGGGCAGTAATGTGAGTTTTGCGGGTTGGAACCGAACCGAACCTGCGCCATCCAACAATGTGGTTGCTATCCACCATCCTCAGGGAGATGTAAAAAAAATATCGTTCAACACAGATGGCATCACAACAGACGGTAATTTTTGGAATATTGAGCAATGGGAGTTAGGGTTAGTAGAACCAGGTTCTTCGGGCTCTCCATTATTCGATGAAAACCGACTGATCATAGGCGATTTGCACGGAGGGGATCTCAATATTGGCTGTGAAGGCGACCATGGGCTGGTTGACAACAATACCTATGGCCGGTTATCAATTTCATGGGACGGTGGTGGCACCGATGAAACTCGGTTGAGCACTTGGCTGGGAGGGGGTGGCAACCCAGCGACTTTGCAAGGGGCAGCATTGCCAACTATTCCCGGCAGCAACGTGCTTTGTACAACGCCCCAAACCTACACCTTGCTAAATCCTTTACTGGGCTATACCGTTTCATGGTCTGTCGTCCCAACCAATCTGTTTGGTTCCCCAACTTCAGGCACTGGCCTCAATGCTACTCTTTGGGCATCCAATAACACCAACAGCGGCGAAGCGACGCTAACCTACACGCTTAACCATCTGACCTGCGGAGAACGGACATTCTCGCGCACGATTTGGGTAGGTCGGCCCGCTGTCCCTGTGATTCAAGGGCCTCAATGTTTCATTCCCGGCTCCAACGTGGTGCTGTACGCCTCCGCCCCGGGAGCCTACAACTATACCTGGGCATTCCCGCCTTGCCCCTACGGCATCCCGCAAGGAGACCCCATATCGGGCTGTTGGTTCAACTACTCGGGCAACGGCCCTAGTTCCAGCAACATCCTCGCACATGTGGGCGCACAGGACGGCAGCATCAGCGTGTTTACTGGCAATGTGTGCGGTACTTCGTCCGTAAACCTTCCCATCATATTTTGTGGGGGCGGCGAACCGGGCGGAGGGGTGATCATTCGCTCCAAAGAAGAGCCCCCCGCTCCAACTCTGAGTTCGTCAGACAAAATATCGATATTCCCCAATCCCTCAAAAGGGACGTTTGCCCTTGACGTTTCAGCCCTGCAAATCCCGGCGACTGTTGAGAAGCGAATGCGGCTGCTCAGCCCGACCGGCAGGACTGTTTTCGAGCAGCCGTTCTTGGACGCTGTGCACACGGTGAATGCCACGGGTGTCCCTCCAGGC
>Ga0163153_10004180_pt1 | contig 18402 bp, 10 predicted proteins | sample OliLakLV19MP6IB1_FD_148629 | JGI IMG/M metagenome (GOLD analysis project Ga0163153, IMG submission 148629) | Freshwater microbial mat bacterial communities from Lake Vanda, McMurdo Dry Valleys, Antarctica - Oligotrophic Lake LV.19.MP6.IB-1 | ecosystem: Environmental > Aquatic > Freshwater >... | reverse complement strand
GTGCCAGCCACGCTGGTACATGGAGATCTGCACATGAGCAATGTGGCGCGGCGCGGGGAACATTTTATCTTTTTTGATTGGTCAGATGCCTGTATTGCCCATCCATTTCTAGATATGATCGCCATCCTGCATGAGAAAGAGCCGGCACTGCAAAGCCGGCTGCGCGACGCTTATTTGGCAACCTGGACGCTGTACGAGCCGATGGATCGCCTACTTGAACTGTGGCAATTGGCCTATCCGCTCTGCGCGCTCCACCAGGCAGTCAGCTATCGCTATATCGCCCACCATGTCGAAAGTGGTTGCAACCACCCAATGATCCGCTGGGCCGTGCCCTTTTGGTTTGGTAAAATTTTGGAAACACCTAGCCTCATTGGGAATAAAAATTAAATAACTTGAGCTTTTGCTTTGAGATTGGGAGAATAAGAGATTGAGAGATTTTCACTAGTACAGTCTCATAATCTCTCAATCTCTTATTCTCCCAATCTCTTATTCTCCCAATGCGTAAGTTATGGTATGCTTGCTTTTAGGCCATTCCCAAAAATCGACTACGCCACGCAGCAGGCAGCCCGCAGCACGAATCACGACAAAGGAGCTTACCTATGCAACTTGCCACCCTGTTTATTACCCACGCGGGCGCCATTGCCACGTTGCATTTGAACCGCACCGAGCGCCTCAATGCCTTTGGCAACCAGGGAACGATTGACCTGAATACCGCAGCGGATGCATTGGCGCAAGAGGAGCAGACGCGCGTCATCATTATCACCGGCGAGGGGCGCACCTTTAGCACGGGGATTGATCTGAAAGAGCTGGCCGCTGGGGAGATCGATATGTCCTATCATTATCGGTGGGAAGGTGCGCTGCGCAAATTTGAGTTGATGAATAAGGTGGTGATCTGTGCCATGCACGGCTACTGTATCGGCGGCGGTTTACAGTTGGCGCTGGCGTGTGATTTGCGTATTGCGGCCGCTTCCACCCAATTTGGTCTACCAGCTATCAAAGAAGGGTTGATCCCTGGTATGGGCGTCTGGCGTTTGCCGCGTTATGTTGGACTGGGGCGCGCCAAGCAGTGGATCTTGTCCGGTCAGATGTTGGACACAGCCACAGCCTACGCCTTCGGTGTCCTCGACCATGTGGCACCCGATACCGAGTTGGCAGCCTTTGTCCAAAAGAGTGCTGAACACTATCTGGCCGTCCCTTGGGCTTCAGTTCTGCTCTCGAAACAGTTGACCAACAGCGCTTTTGATCTACCTTATGATGCCGCGCTGGCCGAATATTTTGCCGCGCAAACGGTAGCCATGCAATCCTCTGACCACCAAGCCGCTATGCAGGAGTATCGCGCCGAGCAAGCGCGTAAGCATGGTGGATAGGGAATTACGAATTAGGAATTACTGACCCGTCCTGATATATATTGACAGGAAGAACAGTGCTGACGGTAAGGAATGGTTGTAAAATACTGTGAGAAGGCCCCGCTTGGCTTTCTAAAACCGGTCGAAGTTCATTCCCTTCGACCGCCTTCCTTACCGTAGTCAGTGGTTTTGCTGTCAACCTATTTCAGGACCTGACAAACATCTTCAATAACCAATTACTAATACCCAATTCCTAATTCCCAATGACCCAACTTGATCTAGAACATCGCTACTACGATTATCTCTACAGCAAAGGCTACAGCAGCAACGAAGCGTTGCGTCGCGTGCTGCAATGGTATCTCACCTATTTTCAGGGCTTCCAGCGCGTGCTTGATATTGGGTGCGGTAACGGGGAATTTTTACAAATTCTACAAGCCGCTGGCCATGAAGCGGTTGGGGTGGATATTGACCCAGCTATGGTTGAACAATGTCAGGCACAAGGGTTAACTGCGCATACCGCCGATGTACGCACTTGGCTGCCAACCCAAGCCGGCCACTATGACGCGATCTTTTCCTCCAACGTGATCGAACATCTGGATGCGCCGACTGTGGAGGACATCGTTGCGGGGGCCTATCAGGCGTTGCGTCCCGGCGGTCTGTTGCTGCTCGGCACGCCCAACCCCGAATCAGCGATTGTTCACTTGCACGAATATTGGCGTGACCCCACCCATGTGCGTCTCTACAGTCGGCAGTTGCTTGAATTTTTTCTGCACAATGCCGGTTTTATCGAGGTGCAAAGTAATGTCAACCACGAAACCCGCTGGGAGGGTATTGACACCATGCTGGAAGCACTAAGCCGCGCAACCACCCCACCGGAAGCTACGGAGCATGTGCCACCGCCGCGCCAGCATCATCGCGTCGCCGATCTCCATCCCTGGCCAGCCCCGCCTGGTCCTCAAAGTTCGCTGCGTCAGCGGCTGAGCTTTCGCCTACTCCATCTGGTCTTTAAGAAATTTCTCGAGCCATATCTCGACATAGCGCGGTTGGATCTAGAACATTACCGGCAACATATTGTACAATTAACCGAACAGGTTGACTGGTTGCAGCGTCAGATGACCGTTGTGCAAAATCGGACCAACCACCAAGACGAACAGATCCAACAGTTGGGCGCTCAGATCCAACAGTTGGGCACGAGTACACGGTTTCTCTACCCGGCGCGCGAAGCCTTTGTCTATGGCTACAAACCTAAAACGGTCGTGTAGTCAGGTGGTCGGGTTGCATAAGGATCCAGATCTCGTAGACAGGACCAAACGACTACCCGACCCTATGACCACGCGACCCCATGACTTTCCATTCCTTTCACACGAGTAGCAGGAGTTTGTTTTTTGCATATTGCTGTCGTTACACCCTATTTGCCCTGGCCGGCTGACACTGGTGGCAAATTGCGTTCCTATTATCTCATGCGTGGCTTAGCCCAAGCGGCCCAAGTCGATCTCTATACGGTCTGCTATGGGACGCCGCCGGCTGTAGATGCCTTGGCCGATTTTTGTTGCAAGGTGGATGTCACCGCCTTACTGCCGCCGCCTATGCGCTGGCGGCAGATGCGCGCGCTGACCCAACAGTTGCCACGCTCGGTCACCTATTTTCGGACACCCGCAAGCATGACGGCGATCCGCCAAAAATTAGCGGCAGAGTATGACTTGCTCATCGCCGATGAAATCTCGATGGCCCCCTATGTGCTCGATCTGCCGGGCCATGCCGCTACCCCCAAAGTGATCATGCGTCAGAAGATCGACTATCTACACTATGCCGAAGTCGCCCAACACCGCCCTTGGAATCAGCATAAATTGCTCGATTGGCAAGAAGCCCGCCGCCTCAAACGCTTTGAAAGTGCCACCATGCCTCGCTTCAATGGGGCCGTGGTTTGTTCGCAAGAGGATGCCATAGTCGCCGCCCAACAGGGGGCGGGGTTGGCTGTTGACATTATTGTCAATGGTGCTGACATTGAATACTTTACCCCCATGCGTCAACCGGACCCCGATCCCACGCTGCTGCTGATCGGCACCATGCATTATTACCCAAACATTGATGCCGTGCTCCACTTTTTTCAGACAATGCACCCGGCGCTATTAGCCGCTATTCCCAACCTAAAGGTGCTGGTTGTCGGTCATCTACCGCCACCGGAAATTCAGGCATTGGACGCTTTGCCGGGTGTCACGGTTACTGGCAGCGTGCCGGATGTACGTCCCTATCTGGCGCGCAGTTGGCTCATGGCTGTGCCCTTGCGTCTGGGTGGTGGCACGCGTTTGAAAATTGTCGAAGCGATGGCAATGGGCTTGCCCGTAGTTTCGACCGAGGTTGGAGCGCAAGGCATCCATGCCCGCCATGAAGAGCAGCTTCTGATTGCTGTTGATCCAGCCGATTTTGTTGCCCAGACCATACGTTTGCTCAACAACCCTTCACTACGCCATAGCCTGGGCGAAGCGGGGCACGCGTTAGTAACCGCAAAGTACAGTTGGCAGGCGCTAGGTCGACGCTTTGCTGAATTTTGTGCAGAGATCGCACAATCACCGGAGCGAGCAGAGCACCATGGTGTCTGAAAAGCTCAAAATTGCGCTGGTGGTGAACCTCTATCCACCCTATATTGTCGGCGGCAACGAAATTTTGGCGCGCGATGTGACAGAAGCCTTGCGCGCCCGCGGCCACGAAGTATATATTTTGACCGGTTATGGCCAGGATCTGCCCAATGACGGCTACACTCATCAAATTCTTGATCTAAACCTTGACCGCAAGACTGATATTTTCCTGGGCGGTCTGCCCCTTACCTGGCAACGCGTCATCCAATGGCATCTCTTCAATTATCGCTCCTTTAAAGGTGTACTAACTACCCTGAAACGGCTTCAACCTGATCTGGTGATTGCCTGGAATTTATATATGGCTTCCGGTGCGCCATTGTTAGCCGCCAAACGTCTGCCCTATCCCCTGATTGCCCATCCCGCCGATAAATGGTTGCTCTATATCCTGAATGATATTGGACAGTTGGTGCCTGCCAATACACCTTTGCAACGGGCGGGTCTACTTATCATACGCCGGATTATTCAGCCGATGCTACGTCAATTTGGCAAGCCTGACTATATTCTGGCGGTCTCTGACTTTATTCGGAAACTTCATATCGCACAGGGGTATGCGGCTGCCCAAAGCAAAGCAACGTATCTTGGTGTGCCCACCCAAAAATTTGTCTATCAACCACACGCCTTTCCGCAAAACGAGCCGTGGCGGCTGCTCTTTGTTGGGCAATTGTGGGAAGGCAAAGGCGCTCAGGTCGCGATTGAGGCGGTTCATCGCCTACGCCAACGTGGCGATCTGCCACCAATTACGCTTGATATCTTTGGCAGCGGTGCAGATGGGTTCGTTCAATATCTCAGGCAATTAATCGTCGAACGCCAACTGACCGATGTGGTGCGCCTACACGGGTTTGTAACCCATGAGCGGCTGCTGGCTGAATTTCATAGTCATCACCTCTATCTTTTTTGCTCTATCTGGGATGAACCCTTTTCCGGGGGTTTGCTGGAGGCGATGGCAACCGGCATTCCCACCATTGCCACCACCGCCGGGGGTACACCAGAAGCTGTGACGCACGAACAAAACGGCCTATTGATCAAGCCAAATGATCCCGATGCACTCGGCGCAGCCATCGTTCGTCTACTAGGTGACCCAACGCTCTATGAAAGAATCAGCCGCGTGGGCGCGGCAAGCACACGCACAACGTGGACCTTTGATGCCTAGAACAAACCTATTTGACGATTGTTGCGCACCATCGCCAGGGGCAGCCAGTCGTGCTAACAGCGTAAAGTTACTCGTTCCACGCTCCGCGTGGAATGACAGACCGGGCGCGCGGCGCCCAGTAGCGGGGGCACTGACCGGCAAACGGTTGGGTAGGGCAAGTTGTCTTGGTCAGTGCCACGCACACTCGTACACTGTTGCCGAAGTTATGATAAGCAGTCGTAGGTCATCGCCTCTGGCGTGACACATGCCAGTGATCAGTGAATGATCCAGGCATTGTAAGTCTGTCACGCCAGAGGCGATGACCTACGGCTATTCCAGTACAATACTAGTCTATCCGCCGCGACAGGATTTATGCATTCGCTTAGCCTACAGATGCGCGGTGATAGCCGGGACAGATACGGGAAATAAAATAGGTGGTCATGGTGAATTTTAGAGTATTGGAAAGCGGTTCAATTGCCGTCTATAGTCTGCTGGCGACCACCTGGTTGTTGATTGCATTGGCAACGTATGGTTGGTTTGGTGTATGGCCGGTCGTATTGCCGTTCTTGTTGATTGCGCTCCTGGCAGGGGCGATGGCTTGGTGGCGATTACCGATAGCGGATCGCTGGGTGATGGCTGCGCTACTTGGGCTGGGGTTATTGCTTTACACACCGCCGGCGGAGCATTTGCCGCTCTCTGGTGATGCGGCGATCTATCCCAATGAAGGTGCCTATATTGCGCGTACAGGAGGGATTCGTGGTGTCTATGCGCCGTTAGCGGCCCTTTCACCCGCAGCGCGTGAGCCATTCTATGTTTCCAGTAGCGATCAATCGGCCAACTATCCAATCTACTCTTATGCCGGGATACTCTATGGCGGCTATTATCTGGTTGATATGACCGCGCCCACCTTACAAATCAGCCGTATGCCCCTGAGTGAAGTGTGGCTGGCGTTGCTGACGAAGCTCGTAGGGATGCGGGGAGCGCTCTACAACACCCCGCTCTGGAGCATCGCCGCGCTCATTGTCCTCTATCTGAGCGCCAAACAGTTTGTGGATCGCACCTGGGCTGTCTGGGCGACGCTATTGCTGGCCGTCAGCTATCCACAGATCCATTTTTCCCAAGCGCCCTATGCCGAGATCCCCGGCCAATTTTGGACGCTGGCAGGGTTTTACTTTGCTTTGTGTTGGATCAATGCGCGTAAACCGTGGCAATTGGTGACCGTTTTGCTCTGTTGGACGACAACCTGGGCTGGGCGTATCGATGGATTGCTGCTGTTGAGCGGCGTTGGCGTTCTCGGTCTACTGGCCACCACGGCGCGTGATCGACGCAGCCTGCTAGGGGCGCTGGTCAGCTTGCCGCTCTGTGTTTTGCTTATCTGGTTGGCAACCAATGGTCCCTACGTTGGGGCCACTTATGAGATCATTGCCCGCCGTTGGCCCTGGTTTGGCATGGCTTTGCTGGGGTTGCTGGTAGCGTTGCCAATAGGCGTGGCCCTCTTTTGGCACAGCGGACCGCGCTTGAGCCGGTGGTTACAACGGATTGCGCCCTTTCTACACATGCTGATCTTTGTCGCCTGTTTTTTTGTCATCGCCTGGTCCACCCTGCCCAACCCATGGCGCGTGGTAGGTGTGACGCGTCGCTATCAGGAGATCATCTGGCTGAGCAGCTACTATCTCACGCCGCTCTTCTATTGGTTGGCGCTGACGGGGGTTGGTTGGCTCTTTTGGCGCGGCTACAATACCAAAGAGCTACTCTTGCTGACCACGACGCTTACCTTGGGTGCGCTCTTTTTTCTAGACTATACCTCGGCTCGGGTCTATCCCGTCTCGTTGCGGCGGCTGATCAGCGATCTTTTACCGTTGCTGACTATGCTGGCGGCGTTGGGGTTGAAAGAAGTTTCACAGATGCTGTTTGAAAATTCGCCACCGGTAGACCTGTCAGGTTTCCAAAACCTGACAGGTCTGATGAAAGGGCTATCAGTGGCTGGACGACGCTATAGCGCATGGCTGCTGGGTGGGGTGGCGCTAGGCTGGATGTTGTTCCTAAGTTGGCCGCTACTGCAACAAGCGGAAGCGAGCGGCAACCTTGACTTTATTGCCGAGCTACACAAAGTCTTGCCGCCGAAGGGTGTTTTTCTCTTTGAAAATCAAGATGGTGATTCCTGGGTGGGTTGGTTGGCGGCCCCACTCTATTCGCTCTACGGGGACTGGGCGCTGCGGCTGGACAGTGATGAGCCGGAGCCGATGCTCTTGGCACAGGCCGTGACCGAATATAAGGCGCTTGGGCGAGAGGTTTATCTGATCAGCCAGCATAACCCGCTGCCGGCGCCGCTCGTGCCACCCGGTTACACCGCAACACTGACATGGGAGCGCGTCTGGCAGTCATCCATGATTGGTCAAACCCGCGATCCCTATCCGCCCCCTTATTGGGAATTTGCCCTTCCAGTCTATCTATTCAAAATTGAGTAAGGGCTTGTAAAAGAATAACTTCAGTATTTGTCACCTTGTAAGGGTGACAAATACTGAAGTTATTCTTTTACAGATCCTGAGTATACAAACAACATGGTATAATGGTCGTTATGTGAATTCGTAAAAGCAGTAGGTCTAAAAATTCGCCCACCCAAAGAGCTAATCACATAGGATCAGAAATGTTTTTCGCGAAGCTCAGCAAGTTTTTCCAGAAATCAAATGGTATTGCTGAGGAAGTTTACTTTTGGCGGCAGTGGCTGGTCACGCGTGGCGGACAATCGACGGAAGAGTTTCAGTTCCGCTATGCAGCAGATTCGCAACTTCAGGGGCATATTCGCGAAGTCCTACTGATGCGCGCCGGTGCAACTGTCAACATTCTGGATGTTGGCGCTGGACCACTGACCTATCTTGGCAAAGATTGGCAGGGCTATTCGCTACAGATCACTGCCATCGATCCGCTGGCGGAAGAGTATGATAAACTCTTGGAGCAATGCCAACTGACGCCGTCGGTGCGCACACAAAAGGGCTTTGCCGAACAACTGGTTGCGCAATTTGGGGAGAATCACTTTGATCTCGTTCACGCCCGCAACTGTATTGACCACAGCGATGACCCTTGTCGCGCCATTCAAGAGATGGTAGCTGTGGTGAAACCGGGCGGGGTGGTCTATATGCACCACAGTGTCAATGAGGCCAAAGCCCAAAACTTTCAAGGCTTTCATCAGTGGAATTTATACTGTCAAGATGGCGCTTTGTATGTGGGAAATCGGACGCAAACGATTAACGTCAGCCAGTGCCTGGCATCCATCGCTGATGTCGAAACTCGGCTCTTTGACACAGGAATCTGGATGATCAATTTGATTCGTAAGCGGTCAGGCTGATGATTCACTACTTACTCGATAGGAATTATTCAGTGCGCACGCCCACGTGCGCACTGAATAATTCCTATCCCGAAGTTATCAGGAAATAGCTTCATTGAAGACGACACTCTTAGACTATCTACGTTGCTCACTCTGCCAACAGTCATTGAGGGTAATAGAAACGCCCACTGTATCAAACGTCATTACCCAGGGTGTGTTGCGTTGCACTGGCTGCGACCATGAATTTGCCATCGAAAATGGCATCCCCAATATGCTGGCGTCTCAATTACCAGGCTATGTGGAAAAGATGCGTGAGGCCAATGGCTGGGTGGCGCTCTCCAAAGCGAAGGGGTGGTATGAAGCCACCCCAGAGATCGATCTTGCCTTGCCCGATGTTGTGGGCCAATTAGGGTGGAATCCGAAAATGGCGTCAACCTGGTTGGGAACTTACCACTCATTTACGCATATGTTGGAAGCATACGTGCGCCCTGGTATGAAGGTGTTAGAGGTCGGAGCTGCGAAAACCTGGGCCGGTGCAAAGGTGGTGCAGCGGGGTTGCACCTATACCGGTTTTGACATGGTAGCTGATCCTAATATCGGTCTCGGACGTTCCGCTTTTTATCAGCAGCATTATCACATTAGCTATGAAGTCGTAGCCGGCGATGCCGAATTTCTGCCGTTTGCCAGTGATACATTTGATTTGGTCTTTGCCGTTGCGGCGCTGCATCACGCCTTGGACCTGCCACAGATGGTGCGGGAATTGGCACGAGTTACCAAACCAAATGGGATTGTCGCCGGCTTAAACGAAGGTGTCCGTGGACGCTGGACCACTGCTGAGGTAAAAAGTCAAGCTGAGGAAAAAAGCTATGGGATCAACGAACATTGTTATACGCTGGTAGAGTATTATGCGGCCTTTCACCAAGCCGATCTACAAATTAAGCAAGTCATGCAATCAACCCGATATCGAGAATTTCTGACACCGCGCTGGCAGTGGTTGCTACGCACGATTGATGCCATTCCCTATTACGGCGACCGCTGGGCGATTGGCCTCTTAGTTGATTTTTTACATGGTTATGAAGGTCTGACCATTTATGGACAGAAATATGGACAGAAATAATGACCAACAACTTCGTACAGTTATCACAAGTAAGGGCCGCTTGTCCTCAAGGCGAATGATGTGGAATCAGCTTGTTCTAAAAAGTCCTATCATAAAAAATCATCTTCTGCCGCTAAGTGGGTATTTGCTATTCACCACCTTCTACACATGGCCTACCCTACCGCACTTTTTTACCCATATTCCCGGTGCAGGCGACGCGCCCTGGTTCTTATGGCAATTTTGGTGGTTTAAGCACGCGCTGCTTGATCTACACCAGTCACCCTATGTCACAAACCTCATTTACTATCCGCTCCAAGATGTACCGGTGATGGCCCAAACCCCCGTGAATGAAGTTTTTTCATTGCCGTTGCAGGTTGCCTTCAATGTGGTCATCTTGAACAACCTGCTCTTTGTGCTAACCTACTTGTTTTCTGGCTATTTTACCTACTTGTTGGGCATCACCTTGACGCGGCGCCGCGGCTTGGCCTTTGTTGGCGGGTTACTTTTTGCCTTTTGCTCCTACCGCGGCATACGCAGTCTGGGCCACATGAGCCTGCTCACCACGCAATGGATGCCACTCTTTCTCTTGGCAGCCATTCAATGTGGGCGCCGTCCATCTTGGCAGCGCGGCGTGGCAGCTGGTCTTGCCGCCAGCCTAGTTGCCCTTTCATCACCCTATTACATTGGACTCTTTCTCTTTCCGGTTGTGCTAGTGGGCGCGCTCTATATCGTCTTCTGGCGCCGCGATCTGATCCGGCAGAAAGAGCTGTGGTTGGCCGGCATCGTAGGCGGCATTGCCTTCATTGCGTTGACTGTGCCGCTCTATTTCCACTATTTGCAGTTGGAACCAGAAATTTACACCATCAATGATACACTACAAACAGGGGCAGCCATCTATTCCGCCGACCTACTTTCGTGGTGGTTGCCATCAGGAATGCATCCGCTGTGGCAACCATTCACGGCGTCGATCTATCGCGGCTTTACGACAGCAAATCTAGTAGAAACAACGCTTTTTGTTGGGTACTTGCCACTCATACTCTTCCTGCTCTCCTTTGGTCTGCGCCCGTATTCTTCAGCGCTACATTTCTGGCAGATGCTGGCTCTTTTCACTTGGAGTTTATCCCTGGGGCCGATGCTGCATTTCTATGGACAAGCGCTTTTCGCGTGGATGCCCTATCGCTTTTTGATAGCTTTACCTGGCTTTGGTAGCTTTCGGATTCCCAGCCGCGCCGGGGTAACGGCGGCCTTGGCCCTCAGTGTCATTACCATGTTGGTCCTGGATCAGATGATGAGGCGATACCGCCGTGTACCATGGCCACTTATCTTGTCCATTGGCGCGCTGCTTGTTTTTGTAAATAACCTAGCGATATTTCCTTTTCCACAAACGGATAGTCGTATTCCCACCATCTACACCGAAGTTGCGGAAAACGCTGCCGCAACCGCGATCATGGAATTGCCGGCGGGTGAATACTTTCACCGTGGTAATAACTTTTTTGGTGAAGTCAGCAAGGCAATGTACTACCAAAGCTACCATCAAAAGCCGATCGTCTCCGGCTACTTGGGCCGACGGCCGGCGCGGCTGGCGGAACCCGAACACACCATGCCTTTTGTACGTCACTTTTTTACGGATGAGGCGAATCAGCCTCCAATCAATTTTCCCACACGCCCATTCCTACCAGAACCTTTCCAACCTGGCGAAATCGAGCAGGCGCCGTGGCTACTGCATCAACTAGGAATTAGGTATGTTGCACTCCATACACCAGTCGCACTGTCAGGGTTTGCAAAAAGAGCGATACCAATCCTGAACGAGGCCCTGGGTCTGCCAGGCCAGGTTGACGGCGCTCACCGTCTGTATCGAGTGCAACCACCACTCTATCAATCATATGGCGCCCCTTTATCTCCCCTCTTGGCGGTAGTACCAGTGTATAACGAAGCGTTTTCGACAGCGTTTTTGGATGAGCAAAGCTATGCGCGCACAGTGCTGAAAGACGCAGAAATTCGCTTTACTATACCTTTTACCGGTGTATGGTCACTGCAAGGGACATGGATTGGTTCAACAGCCAATGAAGTTCAGCCGCGGCTGGATGGTGTTCCTCTGGCCCTGCAACACGATGCCTACACTGATTATACGATCGCATGGCAGACAATGATCACCGTTACACCGGGTCTACATCACTTCAGCTTGCCACTGCCGTCAGCCAGTCAGGCAACAACTAACGAGCCGTGTATGACGCTCTGTCTGCGCGATCTGAGGGTGCGTCTTGCGAAGCCCATTATCCCTGCCGCTGCCACTCCCCTGGCAACCTTTGTCAATGAAACAAATCAGAAAGCCGAGTTGCTTACAACAACGTTCCTCAGCACGGCAAAAGCAGTTGATCCGGCCCTCCAGACAGCTTGGCTAATGACGGTGTGGCGACTAGATGAGGCAACCTTTGCCCAGGTGCAGAGCGAGCCACAACGCTTGCCGGCGCTCTATGTTCACTTTACAACACCCGACGGGCAGACGCAATGGCAGGCCGACCATGTCTTAGGTGAGCGTCGGCTCATACTGGCTGACGCCCCCATCCTTTTTGATTTGATCCCTTTGTCCCTGCTGCCAGAAGATTATACAGGGAATTTTACAGGGCTAGAACTGCGTCTTGGCCTCTGGTATCCAGAAAACCGCACCTATTTCTGGTCCACTGATCCAGCGCGCGTGGATGGCGGGAATCGCTTTACCCTGGGGTCGCTGGCCGCTTGGCAACAGGAGTTTGATCCGCCGGCCATACCGATTGATCAGCAACACAAAACTATTTTCACCACTGCCGATGACCAAAAGCAATTTGTGCTCTTACAAGCCCGCATTGTACAGGATGAAAATAACGGAAAGCCCCCTTTCCTCCTGACTATCTGGCGCACGCCTTATAATTTCGACAGCGCTGATGCCATCAACATGCTCGTATATACAACCGATGCAAGTGGCGCATCCATCCCAGAAGCAGAACATCGTTTGGGCGCGGATAATTTGCTTGATAGTGAAACCCACTATCTCATCGACCGTATGACTCTACCCAGTTCCAGTCTTGCTAGCGAAAATAAGGTCTTCTGGCTTGCGCTTGCACAACAAGAGAACGCTGTGGCATTGACAGCCATCCCCACCAAGGCGCTGATGGTGGATAACCGCGTACGGCTTGGCACATGGGCAGAACTGGTCGCTGGATATGCTCGTTAAGCGCTTCCGCTTTATCAGGAGTCACTTCTCATAATTATCAGTAGACCGCAATCTCCAAGCAGGATTTGACAATCCCCGTTGAGCGTTGCGGTCGCTGATTATACATAAAGAGATCGGAGTAGCGTGAAGGTGCAATGGATGACAACCTGGCATAAGGCCGCCACAGTGGGTAGAGAGGGATACAGAATACATTGGCGCGCTTTGCTTTTCACTTTTTCCATCCTACTGGTGGCTCTTTATGCCTATGTCTTTGCTGGCAGGGCGGGTGCTACAGTGACGATACTTCCACGTTCGACAATACAGCAAACCGCCCCACCAAGCGCGTTGACGCTTTGGCTGCCGCTGGTTATGCACGATTATCACGCAGCAACGGTCACTTCCCCTAATGGCAAGCTACGGTTACAATTCTTTGTCGGCGCCACACGAGCAGATCCCGCCTTATCCTATACGGTTGCCTATCAGACAGAACCACTGCTGCTGCCATCACCGTTGGGGTTGGAACTGCCGGCGGATGAGACGCCTTTGGGGCCATTTGTGCTGACCCATCTACAAGTCAACACTGTCGATCAGCGCTATCCCATGCCCTTTGGTGAAGTGGCCGAACAGCATGACCAATACAATGAACTGGTGGCGCATCTGCACGAGACAGGCGCGCTACAGCGCGAAATGCAGATCATCTTTCGCGCCTACGATGCCGGCATCGCCTTACGTTATCTGATTCCTAGCCAATCGGCCTGGCCCACGGTAACAATCGCCGCCGAGCATACCCAGTTTGTCTTTCCCGCCGACCATCTAGCCTATGTCCAATATGGCACGGAGGGTAACTATCAACCCCAGTCGCTTTCTGTCATCGATGGACGTAGTGAGAATCCGCTGACCATTGTGCGCAGTGATGGCATTCATCTGGCGCTGACTGAAGCTCAGGTAGAGAATTACCCGCGCATGCTGCTGGCCCGCCACGCCCGCCAGCCACAGACACTTGTGACCAGTCTGGTAGGCCCCGCCCAGTCCTCAACCCCCTACCAGACGCCCTGGCGCGTGCTCATGGTTGCACCGTCGTCTGCAGCGTTACCGCTACAGAATGGCCTGCTCTACAACCTAAGCCCCGCCAGTGTGATAACCGACACCAGTTGGATCCATCCCGGTAAGGTCATCCGCAGTGGGTTGAGTACGGCGGCGGCGCGGCAGGTCATCGACTTTGCCGCAACGCACGGTATTGAGTACATTGAGTTTGATGTCGGTTGGTATGGTCTGGGGTACGATCATGAATTTGACCCTAATTCCGACGCGACCCAGGTGATTGCCGCGATTGATATGCCCCAGGTGTTGGCTTATGCGGCACAGCAGGGGCGCGGTCTCATTTTGTATGTCAATCGGGTAGCGTTGGAGCGACAACTGGACACCCTCTTGCCGCTTTATGCCGGTTGGGGAGTAAAGGGCATCAAATTTGGCTTTATGGATGGACGGAGCCAGGCCGGCATCAACTTTATTCACCAAGCCGTGCGCCAAGCCGCCCACTACCATCTCATTGTGGATGCCCACGACAATTACCGCCCTTCTGGGCTAAGCCGAACCTACCCCAATCTGCTAACGCAGGAAGGGGTACGTGGCAATGAGCATTTTGCTGGGGCTGACAACAATGTCACCCGGCCCTTCACCCGTTTTCTGGCCGGCGCCGCCGATTTCACCTTTCCCTACTATGTGGATCAACTAACGGTGACGCGCGCCCATCAGTTGGGGGCGATGGTTGCATTTTTTAGCCCCTTGCAATTTGTCTTCTGGTATGATTCACCACTAGACTATCAGGGCGAGCAGGAAGTGGCCTTTATTGGTGGCCTGCCCACGGTTTGGGATGAGACAGTCGTGGTGGATGGGCAGATCGGGAGCTTTGTCTCCGTGGCCCGGCGCAAAGGGAGAGCGTGGTTTGTCGGCGCGCTGACAAACAGCCAGCCACGCGTTGTCACCATTCCGCTGACCTTTTTAGAGCCGGACCAACGTTATCTTGTCTATCACTATGGCGACAACACTCCGACCAGTGTGGCACTTTGGGCTGAACTAATCACAGCGACTGACACCATCAACGCAGCGCTATTGCCCAGTGGCGGCCATGCGCTGCGCATAGTTCCGTTGGATTAATGGTAGGTGCGGTTTGCAACGCGCCTAAAGCTGGTATAAATGTAGGTGCGGTTTCTTACCGCACTCTCTCGGTGATATTCAGATCGTGCGGTAAGAAACCGTACCTACAAAAAAATCTTGTCGGAAGCGCAAAAGCTTCTGGGAAGATTGCGGTAGGGATAGTTTAGGAAATCGATGAAACTCAATCGCACGCTGCTTTCAGTCGTTGGTCTTTTTATCCTCTTTTTTTGGTTCTATGGCCGCTTTGCGCCGCAGCTTTACTTTATCATGGATGATTACATTGAGACGCGTTACAACCTGACCAAGCCGTTGTCGGCCATGCTCTTGGATAGTTTTTCCGGCGAGTTAAATTGGTCGGGCTACCGTCCGCTCACCTATGCGATTCGCGCCATTTTCTCCCATTGGTTTCGCCTGGACCATGTCATCGGCTATCATCTCTATGGCCTGGCGCTGCACTTTGTCAATACGGTGTTGGTGCTGCTCATTAGCCGACGGCTCTTTGCGCATTCGGCGTGGGCCTTGCTTGCCGCGCTGATCTTTCTGCTGCTGCCTTCGCACAATGAGGCGATTTTTTATATGAGCGCCAACGCTAATCTCACCGGCTTGTGTTTGGCACTCTTGAGCATCCGGTTTGTGCTGATGACGCAAGAAGGATCAACGCGGTTATATAGCGTTCTGGCCTGTCTCTTTTATGCATTGGCAGTGTTGGCCTATGAGGTACTGCTGCCGCTGCCCCTCTTACTCTGGCTACTGGAGTGGCGACTAAACGGCAAAGTTTTCCAGCGTAAACAACGGTGGCTCTATGGCGGCTTACTGCTGGTCGCGATTGTCCTACTTGGTCTGCGCTATTGGCTGATGGAGCAACGCTTGACCCCGGCGCGCGCTGACTATGCCATCAGCACCGATTGGTGGCACATTGGCCGCGGCTATCTCATCCTTTGGGGACAGATGGTGCTTTTGCACACCAGCGCCTGGCAACACTACCCGCTCTTTCGCAACGCCCGCGACTGGCTCCACCCCCTTGACAGCCGGGCCCTGCTTTCGGTTGGCATTATCATCACTGCACTGGTCGGTTGGCTACTACTCTTACGCCAAAAGATCAGCCGGCAGGCAAACCCACCGCTTTTCTGGCTGGAATGGGGTATCGCTTGGCTCTATGTGTTTAGCCTACCCTTTGCCATGCTCAGTGGCCGCTACCCCGAAAATCGCTATGTCTATATCCCTTCCTTTGGCTTTGCTGTTGGCCTAGCTGCTTGTTTCGCTCTACTTTATGGAGCGGTCGAGCGTCGAGCACTACTACGCACGCTGGTCGTTGCGCTGCCGATTGGATTGCTAATTTTCTATGCCTATGTCACCACAAGTGATCGGGTGGAGTGGGTAAGCGCCAGTCGCCATGCCCGCACATTTATCACCCAGAGTCAGGCGTTGATCCAACACTTTCCCCTTGGCAGCCGGCTCTTTCAGACCGATGTGCCGGAGCATGTAGGCGCGGCCTATATCTTTACAACCGATGAAGCCTTTCGCAGCGCCATGCAATGGGTGTATGCTGATGATCAGCTTGATGTCACGGTTGGGCATCTCAAGCTACGCGAATATCTACGCGCGGACGACAGTGATCTGACGAAAAGCTACCTGTTGGCCTATGACGCGGCTGCCTATCGCACACGCTTGATCGACTGGGTGAAGGATTGCTATACGGAAATTGACTGCACCCTTTATCCACTGGCCCCTTTCACGCCACCGGCTAAGACCCAGGCGCAAATCACCTTTGCCGAAGGCATCCAATTGCTGACCCACGAGCAAAGCTGGCTTTATCATATCAATTACCAGAAGATTGAGCCGGTCTTGATCACCTGTTGGCAGTTGACCACACTGACCCAGTATGATTACACCTTCTACCTTCATCTCACCGACTCCACGGGTGCCACCATGTTTGGTCAATCCGATCATCGCTTGCGCCAGGGCTATCCCTTTAGCCGCGCGCTGCTCACCACCAGTCAATGGCCCGTGAATGAGCCGGTTTGTGATGTAGCCTTTCTCGCCGAGGCGCTCGCCAATGCGAGTGGGGTTGGGCCAGTCTCGCTACGGGGTGGGCTGTGGATCCCCGAAACAGGGGCAACTCTACCAGCGACAAGCATTCAGGGCTACGAGGTTGACCCCTATGGCAAGATCATCTTCAGCAAAAATACGGAATTATTACCGCCTTGATACACTGTCCCTACTGTGTTTATACGTTTATCGGGCCTATTACGCCAGACCTTTTAGTTTGGTCGAACATTTGATCTAATGATACACTTCACGGATGATCAACGTAAGCCACTGTCAAACTGAAATTTGCGTGTACCTAATCAGGGGACGCAGAGCGTCCAGGCAGCGTAACCACGCAGAGCGTGGTTACGAGCATAACCGGCATCTTTGTTCGTTCCGCCGGTCTCCGGCGGAATGCCGATTGGACGCTCTGCGTCCCGCCGCCCTGCGCAGCAACAGCTTTCAGCTTGACAGAGGCAGTAGTGAGTTTTGTAGATAAAAAAGGATATTGTATTTCTATGCAATCCTATCATAGTACCCCCCGCAACTATACGCAAAAAGAGCGGAGGAGTCTTCTCCTGGTCGTAGTTGTATTTAGCTTGCTGCTGACAGCGGTGCAACCTGCTTGGGCCGATGATGCCGGCGCAACCGCCACCAATGCGCCACAAGCCGACTGGCTCGAACCGCGCGGCATCAATGTGGTCGATTTGGTTGGTCTCGTGCCGGAAGATCATCTACGCAATACGATTGTCACCTGGCATGTGGGTGGCGGCCTGCTTCAGTATGTTTCGGGACAACGGAGCGGCAACACCGTCACCGTTAACGTTAACGTCTTTCCCCGCTACTGGACCGATGGCACGAACAGCGCCAGCATCTTCAACTGTCTGGGCAAAGCGTCCCTGGCCGATGAGTGGACCGCCGCCGTTGCCCCGTCACGGATGCGGGTCTATGAGAATGGTACCGATGTCACCGCCCAGGTCAACGCAACCATGGACTATGTTCCCGCCGGCCAGAACTTACCCGGCGTTGGGGCTTCCGGCTGGTGGCGCTATGATTTTGCTTGGGGCCAAAAGACCGTCTTTGCCACCGATGGCTCGATCGAGGTGCCGGCCAATATGGGGTGCAAGTTTATTCTAACGGGCAAGCGCACCAACCTGACCGCCCAGTTTGTCGTACAGACCGCCAACTCTATTACGGTTGAGACACTGGGCAGCCAGGATTTCACCTTCCATTCCTATATCGGGGTGGGCAACGCCGGCCATATGGGGCGCTTGAACAGTCAAATGACTGGACGCTTTGGCGATCGGCACGACAAATTTCAAATTTCGCCGCCCGACGGGTCGGAATATATTTTGGTCAAGTATCCACCAACCCCGGTCGATCCCTATATGGGTTTCCCGGAAATCAATGTCGCCCAGCCATCCAGTGGCAGCTACCGGCTGGTTGGCTCTGGCAACACCCTTTCGGTTGACCATGTCAACAGCATGGCGATCCC
>Ga0163153_10004178_pt1 | contig 18404 bp, 20 predicted proteins | sample OliLakLV19MP6IB1_FD_148629 | JGI IMG/M metagenome (GOLD analysis project Ga0163153, IMG submission 148629) | Freshwater microbial mat bacterial communities from Lake Vanda, McMurdo Dry Valleys, Antarctica - Oligotrophic Lake LV.19.MP6.IB-1 | ecosystem: Environmental > Aquatic > Freshwater >... | reverse complement strand
CCTCGCTCCGATAGCCCTCTCGGCGATCGGCAAGGTCGATCGGCGTGTTGACGGGCCGCGAGGCGCAGCCCGCCAGCACGCAGGCGAGCAGCGCCAGCGACAACAGGCGCAAGGAAGCGCGGCGCAGAGGCGATTTTCTCCCGCAACGACCGGAAGTGTTGCCACGGATCTGCATGGGGGTAGGTCTTGTAGGACACGTAACGAGGGCGCCATCTTAAACTGTGCCCCGCCTCCCGTGCTGTCTCGCGAGTGACGCCCCGTGGCATGGGCGCCGCCAGGCCTTGGCGGCGCGTCGGCCGCCATGGCCGGCAACAAGGACCCGGAGATCGCCAAGCTCATACGGGCGCCCACGCCCCAGATCTACGCGATCGACGTGTCATTCTCGCAGTTGAAGGACGCGGCCGAACTGGCCTACCTCAATCAACAGCCGACGACCTTCGTACTGCCGCCGGAAGCCGTCGACCGGTTGCGCGCGGCGGCGGGCAAGCTGATCGTCGAGTCGCCAGATTTCCAGCGAGTCCTGAAGGACATCAACGCGACGATTGTCCCCGGCACGGTGCCGGTCGTGGCGCCGGCGCCAGCGAAATAGGGCAATGGTGGTCGGGGTGACAGGATTTGAACCTGCGACATCCTGGTCCCAAACCAGGCGCGCTACCGAGCTGCGCTACACCCCGAGACCCGTATTTTACCCGCAGGCGATGGCCAGCGGGTAAAGCCCTGGCTTGGGCCAGCGCGGGGCCTACTTCGCGATCTGCCTGAACGCGTTGCGCAGCGGCTGGTCCGACACCTGCAGCAAGCCATCGAACGGTTGGTCCATCTCGAGGATCAGGAAGATCGCGGTGGAGACCGCCAGTGCGCAGACGACAATTACCGCGACCGCCGTACGGTTGCGCGGCGCGAAGAGACCGAGGCTCGCAAAGATCACCGCCAGCCACAACACCAGCACGACCAGGAAGGGGCGCTGGATCGAGCTTTCGCTGCTTTCGAGCAACATCCAGCGCGATTGCTCGAGTTCCGACGCCAGCGTCAGCATGCGCAATTGCAGCCACTTCTGCGCGTCGTCCGCAGGCTTCAACTGCCGTACCGTAGTCTGGAGTTTCTCGATGCCTGAGCTCTCGGCATGCAGGCCGTCGAGGAGGGCCACGTCCTTGGTCTCGATCCAGTTGAGGATCAATTTTCGCTTCGCGAGATCGTACAATTGCGCTCGCGCATCCTTCGCTTCCGGCCCGTACTGCTGCAGCGCCCGGTCGAGTAGCACCACGTGCGCCGCGCTCTGCTTGATCTCGTCGCTGCGCTGGTCGAACGACGCCTTGGCGGACGCCACCATCAGTCCCAGCACCAGTGCCGACAACGTGGCGATCACGCCGACGGCAACGTTGACGATGCTGCGGGTGTCCTCGCCGATGTGCTCGGGGGGAAGAACCCGGTTGAGGAACATGCCGAAGAGCGCACCCGCCATCACCACCAACGAGACGAGCCCGGTGACGAAGAGGTCATTCACCCTGCAGTCCTAACCCGTGACGTCATAACCGGCCTCCTCCACAGCTTCGCGCAGCGCGGGCACATTGGTCTTGGTCGCATCGAAGATGACGGTGGCGTGCCCGGGCGTCAGCGTCACCGTGGCGTCGCTGACGCCGGGCACGGCGCGCAGCACGCGCGTGACGCTGGCCACGCAACCGCCGCAGGTCATGCCATCGATCTTGAGTGTCGTCGTTTCCATCGTTGCTCCTTCAAAGTGTTGCCTACGCGGGTGCGCTTCGACGGGGGACCGCTACTCGATGTCCAGTACCCACTGGATCAGCTGCTTCATCAGGAAGCCGAAAATTCCGAACGAGAGCACGAAGAACAGGATGAAGGTGCCGAGGCGCCCCGCCTTCGAATCGCGCGCCAACTTCCAGATGATAAACAACATCAGCGGCACCACGACAATGAAGCCAAGCATTGCGGTGGCGATCGACACCACGATGGCCATCAGGATAAGTCCCGCCCACAGTGCCATGGTCACCGGGTTTTCCCCCACCGCCCGGGCGCTGGTGAGTAACGCCTGCCGGAAGCCAACCAGCCGACCCAGCAGCAGCGGGGGCGAAACCGCGGCCAGCGCAAAGACCACCGCCGCGCCAAGTCCGCCGACGATCACCCAGAGCGTGAACAACAGATCGCCCTGCTGGACGGCGGCATAGCGCATGAATTCAGCGGGCGTGCGAATCGGCGTCGGCACGAACAACCAGAACAGAAGCGCCGACACCAGGACCCACAGGCTGCCCAGTACCAGCAGCAGCAACCCCATCCGCACCAGCGGCCGCGAGTCTCGCCGCCATGCGGTGACCACCGCCGCCAGCCCGGGCTGCTCACCCCGGGCGTTGAGGCGGCTCAACTCGTAAAGACCGGTACACAGGATCGGCCCAACGAGCAGGAACCCGGAGAAGGCACCCGGCGCCAGCCACCAATAGAACTGCGCGGTCGCGATGACGATCCAGCCACCGACCGTAACGGCCAGGCCCTGCAGCAGACTGGCCATCGGCGCCGCCCGCAGGTCGAGGAGCCCCAGCGCCAGCCAGCGCCAGACCCGCTGCGGCGGCACGTGGCGGACCGGCAACGGGTCTCTAGCGCGGCCGTCCGCCACTGACGAACTCGATTGATGCCTGGAACAGCGAAAGGTCCTTCGCGTAGTCCACCGCGTCGGCGCGATCGATCTGTATCCACTCCCTGGTGCTGGCGATGCCGGCGGGGGCAAACGGCACCACGTTGTCTCGCGAAAACCGCAACTCCGTCGTGGTCGCCACCGGCAGGCGCAGCCCGACACCGCTTCCGCTGATGCAGGCAAACATCTTGTCGGCAGTATAGTAGGCGTGGAGGCCGTTGATCGTTCGAGCACTCACGCCGGGGAGCGGCAGCAGCAACGCGTCAAGTTCTGCCTTGCGTTGTGACTGTGGAGTGTTGATGGTCATGGGGGTATCGTCGCCGCGCAGGTCATGTCAGTCAGTGGAAGCTCGGCCCGCTCTTCCGCACCAGGCGTCGCGGCCTTGTTCATGGCCGCTGCTAGCTCTCGCGCTTCAGTTGCGGGAACAGGATCACATCGCGGATCGAAGGCGAATCGGTCAGCAACATCACCAGCCGGTCGATGCCGATGCCCTCGCCCGCCGTCGGCGGCAGGCCGTACTCCATCGCGCGCAGGTAGTCGGCGTCGAAGTACATCGCCTCCTCGTCGCCCGCTGCGCGCGCATCGACCTGACCCTGGAAACGCGCCGCCTGGTCCTCGGGATCATTCAGCTCCGAGAAACCATTGGCCATCTCCCGGCCCGTGATGAAGAGCTCGAAGCGATCGGTCACCGCGGGGTTGGCATCATTCGCGCGCGCCAGCGGCGACACATCCGTCGGATGCGCAATGATGAACGTCGGCTGGATCAGCTTCGCTTCGGTATCGGCTTCGAAGAGCTTCAGCTGCAGCATGCCGAGGCCATCGGTGGCATATACCTCCGTGCCCGTGGCGGCCAGCGCCGTCTTCAGGTAGTCGAGGCGCGCAAGATCGGCCAGCGCATGCTCCGGGTTGTACTGATGGATCGCCTGCGCCATCGTCAACCGGTCGAAAGGCTTGCCGAGGTCGATGGCCGTGCCCTGATAATCGATCGAGGTGGCGCCAAGCACCTTGTGCGCGACCTCGCGCAGCAGCGCTTCGGTGAGGTCCATCAGGTAGTGGTAATCCTGGTAGGCCTCGTAGAACTCGAGCATCGTGAATTCGGGGTTGTGCCGCGTCGAGATGCCTTCGTTGCGGAAGTTGCGGTTCACCTCGAACACTTTCTCCATACCCCCGACCACGAGCTTCTTCAAATACAGCTCCGGCGCGACGCGCAGGAAGAGCTCCATGTCGAGCGCATTGTGGTGCGTGACGAACGGTCGCGCCGCCGCACCGCCGGGGATCGGATGCATCATCGGCGTCTCGACCTCGAGATAGCCGCGCGCGACGAAGAACTCGCGCATCGCCTGCACGATCTGCGAACGCTTGACGAACACCTCGCGCGCCGCCGGATTGGTGATGAGGTCGACGTAGCGCTGCCGGTAGCGCTGCTCCTGGTCCGTCATGCCGTGGAACTTCTCCGGCAGCGGCCGCAGCGCCTTCGCCAGCAACCGGATTTGCGCGGCCTTGACCGTCAGCTCGCCCGACTTGGTCTTGAACAACGTGCCCACGGCCCCGACGATGTCGCCCAGATCCCAGTGCTTGAAGGCGTCGAGCTTCTCCGCCCCCACGGCATCGAGCGTGATGTAGAGCTGGATGCGGCCCGACATGTCCTGCAGCGTGGCGAAGCACGCCTTGCCCATCACGCGCTTCAGCATCATCCGGCCGGCCACCGCCACCGTGATCGCTTGCGGCTCCAGTGTGTCGTTCTCCTGCTCGCCATGCTTCGCATGCAGGTCGGCCGCCAGTGCATCGCGGCGAAAATCGTTGGGAAACGCCTGGCCATGACCGCGCAATGCGGTCAGTTTGCCGCGACGTTCCGCCATGATCTGGTTTTCGTCGACCACCGCGGCGGGCGCGGCTGCGTTCTTGTTCTCGTCCATCCTTACACTCCCTGCTTCAGGCTGGCCCCGATGAAGTCATCGAGGTCGCCGTCCAGCACCGACTGCGTGTTCCCCGTCTCGAAGTTGGTGCGCAGATCCTTGATCCGCGACTGATCCAACACGTACGAACGAATCTGGTGGCCCCAACCGATGTCGGTCTTGGAGTCCTCCAGCTTCTGCTGGGCCTCGCGTCGTTTTCGAAGTTCCAGTTCGTACAATTTCGATTTCAGCATCGTCATCGCTTCGGCGCGATTGCGATGCTGCGAGCGGTCGTTCTGGCATTGCACCACCGTGTTGGTAGGCAAGTGCGTGATGCGCACCGCCGAATCGGTCTTGTTGATGTGCTGGCCGCCTGCACCTGACGCGCGGAACGTGTCGATGCGCAGATCCGCAGGATTGATGTCGACGACGATCGAGTCGTCCACTTCCGGATACACGAACACGCTGGCGAACGACGTGTGCCGGCGCGCGGCGGAGTCATAGGGGCTCTTCCGCACCAACCGGTGCACGCCCACTTCGCTGCGCAGGTAGCCGTACGCATAGGCGCCCGCCACCTTCACCGACGCGCTCTTGATGCCGGCGACTTCGCCCGAGGATTCTTCCAGCACTTCGGTGGCGTAACCCTTGCGTTCGCAGTAGCGCAGGTACATCCGCAGCAGCATCGACGCCCAGTCCTGGGCTTCGGTACCGCCGCTGCCGGCCTGGATATCGATGAAGCAATTGGCCGGGTCCATCGGATCGCTGAACATCCGCTGGAACTCGAGGTCATCGACCGTCTTGGCGAGGCCCGCGACATCGCCTTCGACGGCAATGAGCGTGTCATCGTCACCTTCGCCGCGTGCGAGTTCGAAGAGGTCGCGACTGTCGGCCAATCCACCATCGAGCTCGATCAGCGTGCCGACAATGCCGTCGAGCTGCTTCTTTTCCTTGCCGAGGTCCTGGGCGCGCGTGGCGTTGTCCCAGACCTTCGGGTCTTCCAGCTCGCGATTGACGACCGCGAGTCGCTCTGACTTCACATCGAAGTCAAAGATACCTCCGCAGTTCGGTCGTGCGGGTGGCGAGATCCGCCAGGCGATTGGCAATCTGGTTGAGCTGTTCGGCTTCCATGGAGAATTCCGTTTGCAAAACAAACAATTATACGCGATGCATCCGCCGTTCGCCGCGCCTCGCCTCGCACCCATTGCGAGCGACGCTTTTGCCGTCGACACGCGGACGTCCAACGCCGACCAAGGTTGTACTGCAACGCCAACCCGCACCACGCGGGTAAACTTCATCGTCTCGCGGGCCACATCGACCCGCCGCCTTCCCCGGAGATTCACTTGCCTACCTACTTCATCAACAAGGAGCGCGTCGACTTTGCCGCCAGCGTGCCCGGCGACACTCCGCTCCTCTGGATCCTGCGCGACAACCTGAACCTCACCGGCACCAAGTTCGGCTGCGGCATGGCGCTGTGTGGAGCGTGCACCGTCTATCTCGACGGAGCGCCCACGCGCTCTTGCGTGACGCCACTGTCGTCGCTGAAGCAGGGTGTGGAGATCACGACGATCGAGGGCTTGAAGTCGAAGGAGGGTGCGGCGGTACAAGCCGCGTGGGCCAGGCTCGACGTGCCGCAGTGCGGGTACTGCCAATCGGGCCAGGTGATGGCCGCCACGGCGCTGCTGGCAAAGAAGAAGCGTCCGACCGACGCCGACATCGATGCGGCGATGGCGGGCATTATCTGCCGCTGCGCCACGTACGTGCGCATCCGCGCAGCCATCAAGGAAGCATCGAAGGCGCTGGGCTAGGACACCACACCGTGAATCCATTCCGCATCGATCCCGAGCATTTCAAAACGACTGGCACGGTGTCACGCCGCGTCTTCCTTCAATCCACGACCGCCATGGGCGCCGGCCTCACGCTCGGCCTCTGGCTCGACGACGCTGCCGCGCAGATGTCGGGTCCCGGTCGCGCCGAAGGCGCCAACGTCGCGGGAACCTTCGCGCCCAACGCGTTCCTGCGCATCGCCCGCGACAACACCGTCACCGTGCTGTGCAAGCACCTCGAGATGGGCCAGGGTGTCTTCACCGGACTGCCCACGCTGGTGGCCGAGGAGTTGGACGCCGCGTGGCCGCAGATGCGCGCCGCCGGTGCGCCCGCCAACGCGGCGCTCTATAACAACCTCGCCTTCGGGCCTATGCAAGGCACCGGCGGCTCCACCGCGATGGCCAACTCCTACGAACAGTACCGGCAAGCCGGCGCCGCAGCGCGCGCGATGCTGGTGGCCGCGGCCGCCGAGCAATGGAAGGTGCCCGCAGCGTCCATAGCGGTGAAGGCCGGCGTCGTGTCGCACGCCAGCGGCAAGAAGGCGTCGTTCGGCGAACTGGCGGAGGCGGCGGGCAAGCAGCCCGTGCCAACCACCGTGACACTGAAGGACCCGAAGGACTTCGTGTTCATCGGCAAGCATGTGCAACGCACCGACTCGGTGGCCAAGACCAACGGCACCGCCACGTTCACGCAGGACGTGAAGCTGCCGGACATGCTCACCGCCGTCGTGGCGCACGCGCCGCGCTTCGGCCAGGGGCTGAAGAGCTTTGACGGGGCAGCCGTCACCAGCGTGCCGGGCGTGCGCTTTGTCGTCGAGATTCCGACGGGTGTGGCCGTTGTAGCCACGACATTCTGGGCCGCCAAGAAGGGCCGCGATGCGCTGAAGCTCGAGTGGGACGACACGGGCTACAAGGGCTCGTCCGCCGACATCATCGCGGACTACCGGAAGCTCGTCGCCACGCCGGGCAAATCCGCGCGCAACGACGGCGACGCTGGCAAGGCCATCGCGGGTGCGGCGAAGAAACTCGAGGCCACCTTCGAGTTTCCGTTTCTTGCGCATGCGGCGATGGAGCCGCTCAACTGTGTCGTGAAACTCACGCCAGAGGGCTGCGATATCTGGAATGGCGAGCAGTTCCAGACCGTCGACCAGATGACGATCGCGAAGTACACGGGGTTGAAACCCGAGCAGGTGCGGTTGAACCAGGTATTCGCGGGCGGCAGCTTCGGCCGGCGCGCCAGCACGACGTCCGATTATCTGATCGAGGCCGTGTCGATCGCCGTGGCGCTGAACAAGGCCGGCAAGCCAGGCATCCCGGTAAAGATGGTGTGGACGCGCGAGGACGACATGCGCGCCGGCTACTACCGGCCGATCTACGTGCACGCGATCACCGCGGGGCTCGATGCCAACGGCAACATCGACGGCTGGCTGCACCGTATTGCGGGGCAATCGATCCTGACGGGCAGCGCGTTCGAGTCGGTCATGGTGAAGGATGGCATCGACCTCACCAGCGTCGAAGGCGCATCCACGCTGCCGTATGCGATACCGCACCTGGCGGTGGACCTGCACACGACCAGGATTGGTGTGCCGGTCCTGTGGTGGCGCTCGGTCGGCTCCACGCACACGGCGTTCTCCACCGAAACCTTCATCGACGAACTGGCCAGCGCCGCCGGCAAGGACCCGGTGGCATTCCGCCGCGCGATGCTCGCCAAGCACCCGCGCCATCTCGCCGCGCTGGAACTGGCCGTCGACAAGGCCGGCTGGAGCAAGCCGCTTGGCGCAGGCAAGGCCGGCGACAAGCGCGGACGCGGCGTGGCCGTGCACGAATCCTTCGGTACCGTGGTCGCGCAGGTGGCGGAAGTCACGGTCGACAAGAACGGCAAGTACACGGTGGACCGCGTGGTGTGCGCCGTGGATTGCGGCACCGCGATCAATCCGGACGTGATCCGCGCGCAGATGGAAGGGGGCATCGGCTTCGGCCTGTCGGCCGCGATGATGGGACGCATCACGCTGAAGGATGGCGTCGTGGAGGAGTCCAACTTCCACAACTATCCGGTGCTGCGCATCAACGAGATGCCCGCCATCGACGTGCATATCGTGCCGTCCACCGCCAAGCCCAGCGGCGTGGGCGAGCCAGCCGTTCCGGTGATCGGACCCGCACTGGCCAACGCGCTGGCAATGGCCACCGGCAAGAGGATCCGGACATTGCCCATCGCGCTGGTGTAACGTTGCGCGTTACCGCCCTCCTCCGCAGGGACCGCCATGCCTGACGCCCCTGACCGCAAAGCCATTGCCGATGCCGCCGTCCCGCCGGGGTTGGATGGCATCGAGTTCATCGAATTCGCCACGTCCAAGCCGCAGGCATTGGGACAGGTGCGCGATGCCGCCGCGGCGTACCAGCACGCGATTGCGCGCGGCTCGCATGCACACGCCTGACGGCTTTGCCGGGACGCACGCGCTGCCGCTGACGCTCCCGCCCACCGCGCACGCGTTCGCGTTCCGCGGCGACAAGGTGCTGGCCATCGCCATGGGCGACGGTGCGTTCGCGATGCCCGACATGACCACGTTGATGACCGCTGGCGTCGCCGGAGTTCCACACTTTCTCGGCCACTTAAGCGGCGTCGCGTGCATCGCGATCAATCTTCCCGACGACGCGCCCGAGCCCCCCGGCATGCGCTTCACCGGGCTGCGTTCGCTGTTCTTCAAGATCCCGGACCCGTTGCTGGCACTGGCCGCGCGATCGTTCCAGGTGGTCGACTGGGATCGCTGCCATCGTTTCTGCGGCCGGTGCGGCACCGCCACCGTGCAGCGTACCAGCGAGCGCGCCAAGGAGTGCCCGGCGTGCGGGCTGGTGGCGTATCCGCGCGTGGCGCCGGCGATGATGGCGCTGGTCACGCGCGGCCGCGACATGCTGCTCGCGCGCGCGCATCGCTTCGCGCCCGGCATGTTCAGTGCGCTGGCTGGCTTCGTCGAGCCCGGCGAGACGATCGAGGACTGCGTGCGCCGCGAGGTACGCGAAGAGGTGGGCGTGGAAGTTGGCGAAATCACGTACTTCGCCAGCCAGTCGTGGGCCTTTCCGCATTCGCTGATGATCGCGTACACCGCCGAATACGCAGGCGGCGACATCAAGTGCGAGGACGCCGAGATCGCCGAGGCGCGCTGGTTCGCCGCCGACGCGCTGCCCTACCTGCCCCCCAGCGTGTCGATTGCCCGCCGGCTGATCGACGCCACCGCCACGCGCTTGAAGGCGCTCTGACGCCTGGCTACCGGCCGCCTGCGCCCGGGCTGCTAGAATCGCAGGCCTTGCCCGCTACTGTCCGCGGGCCGACTCCAAGGACCCGCGCGTTCGATGCGTCCGTCTGCCTTCCTGCTGGTTGCCCTGCTGGCCCTCGCCGCGCCTTTGGCGCACGCGCAGTCGGCTGCCACGTCCGATCCGCGCGAGTTCACCGAAGCGGCGCGCCGTGTCTACGCCGACAGCCTGAAGGAAGCCCGCGTCCTGCTCGCCGAGAAGAAGTACAGCGAGGCGATCACCGTGCTCGACCGGCTGAGCGCCGAGCGCCCGCGCGAGCCGCAGGCCCGGTTCCTGCGCGGCGTCGCGCTGTCCGATAGCGGCAAGTCCACCGAAGCCATCCTGGTCTTCCAGGCCCTGCTGGGCGAATACCCGGAGTTGCCCGAGCCGCGCAACAATATCGCCGTGCTCTACGCGCAAAAGGGCGAGTACGCCCTGGCCCGCGACCAGCTCGAAGCTGCGATCGCCGCGGCGCCGGACTACACGATCGCCTACGAAAACCTGGGCGACCTCTACGCGCGCATGGCTGCCATCCAATACGAGAAGGTGTTGGCGCGCGATGCCCGCAACCGCACCGCGCCCGTCAAGCTGAAGCTGGTCCGCGACGCGCTGGCGCCGGCAGCAGCACCGGCAGCGGCGGCGGCACCCGCCACCCCAGCCGTTTCCGTGCCACCCGCACCGCCCGTCACCACGGCCCCCGCGGCAGCGCCGGGCGCGCCAGCTTCGGTCACCGAGGCACCTGCCGCGGCTGCCGCAGCGCCCCGCTGATTCCGTCATCGTTCGATCCTCAACAGGAGACCCATCCATGTTCCGCAAGCTCGTCCTCACCGCTGTCTTCGCCGTGGCTGCCACGGCGGTGCACGCCGCCAACCCGCAGGTGGACTTCGACACCACCGCCGGCGTGATCCGCGTTGAACTTTTCCCCGCTGCCGCGCCCAGGACCGTCGCCAACTTCCTCGACTACGTGAAGAGCAAGCACTTCGACGGCACGCAGTTCCACCGCGTGATCGACAGCTTCATGATCCAGGGCGGCGGCTTCACCGCCGACTTCAAGGAAAAGCCGACCAAGCCGCCGATCGCCATCGAGTCCGAGGCGTCGAGCAAGGCAGGCATGAAGAACGTCGTCGGCACGCTGGCGATGGCCCGCACCAGCGACCCCAATTCCGCGACATCGCAGTTCTTCATCAACATCAACGACAACGCGCGACTCGACTTCAGCGCGGCCACGCCGCAGGGCTACGGCTACACCGTGTTCGGCAAGGTGGTGAGCGGCATGGATGTCGTCACCAAGATCGCCAAGGGCCCGAAGGGTGCCAAGGGTCCGGTTGCGCCCGGCATCAACCCCGGCGACGTGCCCGCCCCTCTCGTCATCATCACGTCGGCCAAGGTCGTCGGCGGCTGATGCACCGGCAACGCCCCCATTAGTGGCCACTAGAACAGTCTGGAGAACAGCATGGTTGTACTGAAAACGAATCACGGCGACATCACGCTCGACCTCGATGTCGAGAACGCGCCCGCCACCGTCGCCAACTTCCTGCAGTACGTCCGCGACGGGCACTACGACAACACGGTGTTCCACCGCGTGATCGACGGCTTCATGATCCAGGGCGGCGGCATGGAACCCGGCATGAAGCAGAAGCCCACACGCGCCTCGGTGGCCAACGAAGCCACCAACGGCCTCAAGAACAAGAAGTACACGGTCGCGATGGCGCGCACGTCCGATCCGCATTCGGCCACCGCGCAGTTCTTCATCAACATCGCCGACAACGATTTCCTCGACTACAAGGCGCCCAGCGCCAATGGCTGGGGCTATTGCGTGTTCGGCAAGGTCACGGCCGGTCAGGACATCGTCGACAAGATCAAGACGGTGCCCACCGGCACCAGCGGCGGCCACCAGAACGTGCCCACCCAGGATGTCGTCCTCCTGAAGGCCGAGGAAAAGTAGGACGGGATTCCCATGGTGGCGGCGTCGCCGGCCACGCTGTTCGCGTCCGACCTGCATCTGTCGCCGGACCGGCCGGCGGCGCGCGCAGCATTCCATGCGTTCGCGACCGGGCCGGCGCGCGAGGCCACCGCCGTCTACATCCTTGGCGATCTCTTCGACTGGTGGGTCGGCGACGACCAGGTCCGCGACTCCTTTGTCGCCGGCGTGGTCGCGGAGCTGCGCGGCATCAGCGCCGCCGGTGTTCCGCTCTTCATCGGCCACGGCAACCGCGACTTCATGCTGGGCGCACGTTTCGCGAAGGCCACCGGCGCCACGCTGCTGCCGGAACAACTGGCGTTCGATCTCGCCGGTACACGCACGCTGGTCTGCCACGGCGACGAGTTGTGTACCGATGACGCCGACTATCTCGCCTATCGTGCGCGAATGCGCGACCCGCAGACGCAGGCGCGCCTGCTGCGGCTGCCCTACTTCGTGCGCCGCGCGATCGCGTGGTGGCTGCGCCGCAAGAGCCGCGACGAGAAGGCGTTGAAGGCCGATTACATCATGGATGTGAACGCCGATGCCGTGGCCGATGCATTCCGCGCGCACGGCGCACAGCGGATGATTCACGGGCACACGCACCGCCCCGCGCGGCATGTGCACGAGGTCGATGGTGCCACGCGCGAGCGCTACGTGCTGGCCGACTGGCACGACCACGGCCAGTACCTGGCGGTGGATGCGGCCGGCGTGCGCGACGTCACGATTCGCGGCTGATCGCGGCGGCCCCTCGCCGGCTCCGCGGGCACGTTTGCACCGCTACGCCAGCGCCTGCCGGAAATCCTCGATCAGGTCCGCTCCGTCCTCGATGCCCGTCGAAATGCGGATCAGCGAGTCGGCAATGCCCATCGCCGCGCGCCGCGGCGCCCCCATCTCGTAGAAGATCGTGTGCGCGACGGGGATCGCCAGCGTGCGGTTGTCGCCGAGATTGGACGACAGCACGACGACCTTCAGCCGGTTGAGGAAATCAAACGGATCGATGCCGTCGCGAAGCTCGAAGGACAGCAAGCCGCCGTAGCCGCGGAAGAGCTGGCTGGCCAGCGCATGCTGCGGATGCGTCGCCAGTCCCGGGTAGTACACCTTCGCGATATCGGGCGACTGCTGCAGCCACTCCGCCAGTGCCAGCGCATTGGCGCAGATGCGCTCCATGCGTAACGCCAGCGTCTCGGAGCCCACAGCTATGTGATGCGCCTGTTCCGCCGCCAATGTGCCACCCCAATCGCGCAGGCCTTTCTTGCGTAATTGCTGCAACCCCCAGTTGCGCGGCGGCTGGCTCTTGTACGCATCGACGATGTTCGGGAACGTCGTCCAGTCGAAGAGGCCTGTGTCGGTGACGCTGCCCGCCAGTGCATTGCCATGGCCACCGATGTACTTCGTCAGTGCGTTGACGATCAGACCCGCATGCACGTGCCGCGGCTGGAACAGCCATGGTGAGGTCATCGTGTTGTCGACCACGTACAGGATGCCGCGCTCGCGGCACAGTGTGCCGATCTTCGCGAGATCGGCCACCTGCACCCGCGGATTGGCGATGGTCTCGACGAACACGATGCGCGTCGCGGGTGTGAGTGCGGCCTCCACCTGCGCGACGTCGGTGGCATCCACATAACTCACTGCATGGCCGTGCGCTTCGAGTGTGCCCAGCAAACTCGTCGTGTTGCCGAACACGAACTGGCTGGAAACGATGTGGTCGCCTGCCTTCAACAGCGCCAGCATGATCGCGCCGATGGCGGCCATGCCGGTGGCGAACGTGATCGTGCCCGTGCCGCCTTCCATCGCGGTGACCTTGGCCTCGAGCGCGGTCGACGTCGGGTTGCCCTGGCGCCCGTAGGCATAGCCTTGCGCGCGCCCCTGGAACACGGCGGCCAGCTCGCGCGCGTCGCGGTAGCCATAGGCCACCGACAGGTGCAGCGGCTTGTGCAGCGCGCCGTGCTCGATCGTGGCGTCGCGATCGGAGTGAAGAATGGCGGTGGTGAAACCGCGTGGTGGTGTCGTTGTGCTCATGATGTGCTCGGTGTCGGTTGCAGCAAACAAAAAACCCGTCGGGCTTCCGCCAAACGGGTTTTGTGGGTGCCGCCATCGATTTTGTGGCGGGAACCAAACTCGCTTTAGCGGAATTTATTAAGCGCCCGCAAGCTGAAGCTTCAAATCGGCGCAGATGAAATGCTACGCGACCGGCACCCGGACTGTCAAATCCGCGGTACGGTTGCCTTCACCCCGGCTGCTTCTCTTCCTCGAGCAAATCCGCTTCCGCCTGCCCGCGAGCCTCGTTGCGCTCCACGGCGAGATGCGACAGGTAGTCAGCGGTGATGTCGCCGGTGATGTAGTGACCATCGAAACACGACGCCTCGAAGTTTTTCAGCGCCGGATTGGCCAGGCGCACCGCATCCTTCAGCGCGCCCAGATCCTGATAGATCAGCAGATCGGCACCGATCTCGCGCGCGATCTCGGCTTCCGTGCGGCCGGTGGCCACCAGTTCTTCCTGGTTCGGCATGTCGATGCCGTACACATTGGGAAAGCGCACCGGCGGGCTGGCCGACGCAAAGTAGACCTTTTTTGCTCCCGCATCGCGCGCCATCATCACGATCTCGCGCGACGTGGTGCCGCGCACGATGGAGTCGTCGACCAGCAGCACCACCTTGCCCTTGAACTCGATGCCGACGGGATTCAACTTCTGGCGCACACTCTTTTTGCGCAGTGCCTGCCCCGGCATGATGAACGTGCGGCCGATGTAGCGATTCTTGACGAAGCCTTCGCGGTACTTGATGCCAAGCCGATTGGCGAGCTCCAGCGCCGACGGCCGGCTGGAATCGGGAATGGGGATGACGACGTCGATGTCCTGCGCCTCGGGCATCTTGCGAATTTTTTCCGCCAGCGCGCCGCCCATGTTGAGGCGCGTTTCGTAGACCGATGTGCCGTCGATCACCGAATCGGGACGCGCCAGGTAGACGAATTCGAAGATGCAAGGATTGAGCGACGGATTCTCCGCACATTGCCGCGAAAAAAACGCACCGGTGTTGTCGACGAACACCGCCTCGCCGGGTGCCACGTCGCGCAGCACCTTGAAGCCCAGCGGCTCGATGGCCACCGATTCGGACGCCACGACGTATTCCGTGCCACCCATCTGCTCGTTCTTGCCGATGATGAGCGGGCGAATGCCGAAGGGATCGCGAAACGCGAGCATGCCGTAGCCGGCGATCATCGCCACCACGGCATACGCGCCCTGGCAGCGCTTGTGCACGCCTGCCACGGCGCGAAAGATGGCATCGGCGTCGAGGCGATGATGCTGCGCGGCGCGCTCCAGTTCCAGCGCCAGCACGTTCAGCAGCACTTCGCTGTCGGAATTGGTGTTGACGTGCCGAAAGTCGAGTTCCCACAGCTCGCGCTTCAAGGCTTCGCTGTTGGTGAGGTTGCCGTTGTGCCCCAGCGTGACGCCGAAGGGCGAATTGACATAGAACGGCTGCGACTCGAGATCCGAGAAGGCGGAACCGGCGGTGGGATAGCGGCAATGCCCGATGCCGGCGGAGCCCATCAGGTCGCGCATGTTGCGCGTGCGAAAAACGCTCTGCACCAGGCCCGGCCCCTTGTACATGTGGAAGATGGGGCCTTCGCTGGTGACGATGCCCGCCGCATCCTGGCCGCGATGCTGCAGCAACAGCAGCCCGTCGTAGAGGAGCTGGTTGACGGGCGTATGCGCGACAACGCCGACGATTCCACACATGGGAGTGCTATACCTTCCGGTCCGCAGGCGAGACTGGCAGATGGCGGCCGTCGCGGGAAAAATCAAGCCGTTCCGACCATTCGCGTGGCAACCATGGCGAAAGACCCAAGGCCATCCCGGCAAGCATCGGGGCAAGGGACGAATTCTGCCACCAATCCTGTCGTGGCAGGGTGGTCATCCCTGCCACCAGTGTCATTGCCAGGATCAGCACGGCCCCGCGTACAACACCGAAGAGCCCGCCCAGGAAACGATCGAGGAAGCCCATGCCGGATTGGTGCAAAAAATCACGCATCGGCCACGCGATCAGCGCACCGATCAGCAGCGCCACGATGAGGATGATGCCGAACGCGATCAGGTAGCGCAGCGTGGGATTGTCGCCGAAATCGGGCAGCAGATTGCCCAGTTGCGTAGAGAATGCCATCGCCGCCATGAATCCCAGCACCCACGAGAACAGCGCGATCAACTGGCGCGTGAAGCCGCGGAAGTACGCGAACACGATGGAGAGCACGAACAGTGCGACGATCGCCCAGTCGAGTGCGTTCATTCGGCGTGGCCTTGAAGCTTACTTCGACGGCGTCACGATGCCGCTGTAACCGTCGCCCTTCAGCTTGTCCCGTGACATCCCTGCCGCTTCGCGCGTCGGAAACGGCCCGACGCGTACGCGCCACAGCGTGCCTTTGGTGTTGGTGACGGGTTCCACATAAGCCACGTACCCGGCCTTGGTCAGCTTGTTCACCAGCGAATTCGCGCCCTTGTCATCGGTGAATGCCGCCAGTTGCACGGAAAAGCCGGGGCCGGCCGAAGCGGCCTTCGCAGCATCGGGCTTCGGCGGTTCGGACTTCGGGGCTTCCACTTTCGCGGGTTCGGCCTTCGGCGGGTCAGCCTTGGGGGCTTCTGCAGGCGCGGCGGCCTTCGGCCCCGCGGCGAGTACCGCGGGCGGCGCGGCGACCGGCGCCTTGCCGGAGGCACTCAGCACCTTCTGCTCGGCTTCGGCCAGTGATTTCCTCGGCGCGGCGGCAGCGCTTGAATCCGGTGCAGCCGCGGCCGGTGCCGTCGTCGAAACCGTGGGCAGTGGCACGTTCGTCGGCCCGCCGGCCAGGATCGCGGCAGGATCGGCTCCGGCCTTCGGCGCTTCCGACCTCGGCACCTCAGCCTTTGGCATTTCGCCCTTGGAGGCATCCACTCTGGGCGACTCGGCCTTCGGCGTCTCCGCCTTGCCCGGCGCCGCCTTGGCGGCATCGCTGCCGCCCTTGGCGTTCAGCTTGTTGACGAACTTGTTGTTGTCGACCGGCGGGATCTTGACCGAGACATCCTCGCCCAGCGGGCGCGGCTCGCTTTCGAGCAGCATCGGCACGAACACCGCGGCGGATAGCGCCAGCACGATCGCACCGACCAGCCGCCGCCGCGCGCGGCGGCGAAGGTCGTCGACATTCACATCGGAGGGTTGGGCCATCGGCTCTGCGTTTTACGTGGTGGCGCGGTCAGGGGCGCGACAGCGCGGACTTGGCCGCGGCCACGGTCAGGAACGATCCGAACACCACAATTCTATCAGCCTCGCCCGCCTGCGACCTTGCTGCGGTAAATGCCTCGCCGATTGCATCGAAGGTGCGGATCGCGCTGCGATCCACGCCGGCCCCGACCAGCACCTCGGCCAGATGCGCGGCCTGCGCGCCGCGTGGACCGGGCAGCGTCGCCACCAGCCAGCGATCCACGCGCGGCTGCATCGCCGCGATCACGCCCGCGATGTCCTTGTCGGCCAGCATCCCGCACACCGCGATGGTCTCCGGGTGATAGCCCATGTCGCCCAACGCGGCGGCCAGCGCGCGCGCCGCGTGCGGATTGTGCGCGACGTCCAGCACGATCGTCGGCCGCCCCGGCACCACTTCGAAGCGCCCCGGCAGCACCACCGTCAGCAACCCTTCGCGCAGCGCACCGCCGCTGACCGGCAGGCGTTCGTGCAGCAGCGCCAGCACCGTCAGCGCCGTGGCCGCGTTGTTCAGTTGGTACGTCCCGCGCAGCGACGGAAACGGCAGGCCGAAGCGCTCGCCCCGCGGACCGCGGTAGCGCCATTGCGTGCCCTCCGCGGTGGCCGCGAACTCGCGCCCGGCCACCAGCAGCGGTGCGCCGATCGCGGCAGCGGCGGCGACCACGGATGCCGGCGGATTGGCGTCGCCGCACACGGCCGGGCAGCCGGGCCGGAAGATCCCCGCCTTTTCACCGCCGATCGCCTCGCGCGTACTGCCGAGGTAGTCGACATGGTCGATGTCGATGCTGGTCACGACTGCGACATCCGCATCGACGATGTTGACGGCATCGAGCCGCCCGCCTAGCCCGACTTCCAGCACGAGCACGTCGAGCCCCGCCTGCGCGAAGAGCCACAACGCGGCCAACGTGCCGAACTCGAAATACGTGAGCGCAAAGGGCGTGCCTTGCGCATCAAGCGCGTCGAGGCGCGCATCCTCGATCGCATTGAAGGCCGAGCGCAGTTGCGCGTCCGTCGCGTCGGCACCGGCGATGCGGACGCGCTCATGATAACGCATCAGGTGCGGCGACGTGTAGAGCCCGACGCGATAGCCCGCAGTGCGCAGGATCGCCTCCAGCATCGCGCAGGTCGAGCCCTTGCCGTTGGTGCCGGTGACGGTGATCACCGGACACGTGATCGCCGCGCAGAGCCGCACGGCCACCGCACGCACGCGATCAAGGCCCAAGGCAATGGCCTTGGGGTGCAGCGTCTCGAGATACGCAAGCCACGCGTCGACGGTGGCGGGACGATTCATCGGGGAAGGCACGTCACATCACGCCGCGCGCGGTGCAGCTCGCGCGGCACCGGCATCAAGCCGTGGGCGCAGGCTGCCGCATCATCAGCGCAAGCAGCGCCGCCAGCTCGTCGCGCAACTGGCGGCGATCGATGATGAGGTCGAGCGCCCCTTTCTCCATCAGGAAATCGGCGCGCTGGAATCCTTCGGGCAATTTCTCGCGGACCGTCTGCTCGATCACGCGCGGCCCCGCGAAGCCGATCAGCGCGCCGATTTCCTGATGGAGAAAGGGGCGCTCGACC
>Ga0163153_10004176_pt1 | contig 18412 bp, 14 predicted proteins | sample OliLakLV19MP6IB1_FD_148629 | JGI IMG/M metagenome (GOLD analysis project Ga0163153, IMG submission 148629) | Freshwater microbial mat bacterial communities from Lake Vanda, McMurdo Dry Valleys, Antarctica - Oligotrophic Lake LV.19.MP6.IB-1 | ecosystem: Environmental > Aquatic > Freshwater >... | reverse complement strand
CCACGAATTGTTAGCCTTTACGATCCCACCGCCGCCTTTTACACCCCCAAAACGCCGCGGCAGACCGCCTAAAATTCGTACTTTACCCTCCACCACTTAGTGGAGTGATACCGCCTTAGGCGAATCCACGCTTTTAACAAATTTCTTACTTTGACACGATCTCCGCTTTCTCTGATAATAAATGGACTTACAGAAAAAGCCCTTATATCCCAACACCTTCAGGTTTGGGATATAAGGGCTTTTAGGTTGTGCGGCAAAACTGCCGTGACCTTTAGGTCGAACAAATTCCAACAAAAGACAATTTACGCTATTGACAATTCAGCGTAAATATGGTACAATATATCTATAAGATTGACATATAAGTATCGCCTTTTTCCAACTAGCGCCCAACGAACAAGCCTTGAAAGAGTGCTTGAGCTTTGCCGTTGGGTCTACAATGATACGCTGGCAATTCGCAAGAATACCTACGAGCAAGAACAAAAGTCGCTCGGCTTGTATGATACGAACAAACTCCTCACGCAATGGAAAGCTGCAAGACCCGCCATGAAAGAGGTTCATTCCCAGGTCTTGCAGAACGTACAAGAACGGGTTGACCTTGCGTTCAAGGCTTTCTTTCGTCGTGTTAAGGCCGGGTACCCTTTGGGTGCAGAGGGTACCCGAGAACCAGGATACCCGCGCTTTAAGGGGCGCGGCTTGTATGACTCTTTCACATTTAAGCAATCTGGCTACAAGTTGGCCCAAGGGGCACCCCGCGACAAACTCACGCTTTCCAAGATCGGTGACGTGCGGATTAAGTTGCATCGCCCCATCTGTGCAGACATCAAAACCTTGACGATTCAGCGCGATTCCGTTGGTAACTGGTACGCCTGTTTCTCCTGTGAGTGTGAATCTACCGAACTTGATCCAACGCCAAACGTTGTTGGTATCGATCTTGGATTGACGACCTTTGCCTATTTTAGCAACGGTGACAAGATCGAACGTCAACGCTGGATGAAGCAAGACGATGCCGACATTGACCGATTGCAACGCAAGAAAGAAAAGTTTGCCAAAGGCAGTATTGAACGGCGTAAGGTTGTTCATGCCCTTTGCCATGCCTACGAGCGTGCGGCCAATCGACGGCGCAACTTTGCTCATCAAGAATCGCGCAAACTGGTGAATGAATACCAGTTCATCGCTTTTGAAAAACTCGACATTCAGGAGATGCAAGTCAACGGCAACAAGACCATCAGCCGCGGCATTGCGGACGTAGCCTGGGGCCAATTCGTGCAATTCACCACCTACAAAGCTGCAAACGCTGGTAGGGTGGTAGCACTGGTTAACCCCAGAGGTACAACGCAAACCTGCTCCGGTTGTGGATCGATTGTGCCTAAAGACCTGTCTATACGTATTCATGATTGTCCTACCTGCGGCTTGAAATTGAACCGTGATCATAATGCCGCTTTGAATATTCTTGCTCGTGGACTAGCGAGCATCAACACCAGCTTGCTGGATGAAGTTGTAGAAGCCCACTCCCTTTAGGGATGGGAGTAGTCACGTTCAAACAGGAATAAATTGTTTGACAGTAGGGAACAAAAAAGGCTATTATTAGGAAAGCCTAGGATTTCCCTTGAATAAATGTAGTCTTGAACCCTGCTAAGGAGCTTTCGTGTTGATCAGAGAGAAAATTGTCAAGTTGCTCACGCTGATGGCAACTGCTGTGATTTTTAGCGGTTGCTCATTGCTGCCGGCTAGCCGCGCCCAGCGTGCCGCCGATGAAGCAGCCACCCCGACACCTATCCCGACCCCGGTTGTCCCGGTCAAACCGACATACAAAGTACAACGGGGTGAGATTGTCGATGAACTTACCTTTAGTGGACGAATTTCACCCGTGGTGGAAGAAGAACTCTTTTTCCGCGCTGTTGGCCGTGTACGTACTGTCTTGGCTAAACGCAATGAAATGGTCAAGAAAGATCAGGTGATTGCTGAGCTAGAGATTGACGCCTTGGAACGCGATCTGAATAGCGCTCAATTACAGTTGGAGCGCGCCGAAGTGACGCTCCAACTGGCCGAACTCGATCACGCATCAAATCTAAAAGTGGCGCAAATTAACCTTGAAATGGCGCAGATTCGGTTGAATGCCTTGCAAGGCCAAGGCGCACCGGACGCCCAGGCTGTCGCCCTTCAGGCAAAAGAGGTCGAGATTGCCCAGATTGCAGTAGACCGTCTCAATGCTGGCGTTGATCCGCTCTTGAAGAACGATGTGGCACGGGCGAGCTATGATGTGACCAAACTACAAGCCGAGATTGCGGAAGCACAAATTATTGCCCCGTTTGATGGTCAGTTACTTTCCGTCTCTTTAACGCCAGGCCAAGCGGTTGAAGCCTTTCGCCCGGTTGTCACCATTGCCGACGTGACGGCAATGGAAGTCAGCGCCGAGCTATTGAGCGACCAAATGCAAGAACTGGCGGAAGATATGGCCGTGTCGGTCGTGCTCGTTAGCCGGCCGGGAGTGATCTTACACGGTACGATTCGCCAGTTGCCCTACCCTTATGGCAGTGGTGGCGGTACAGCAACCACCGTGGAAGACCAAGATAAATCAACCCGCTTTACCCTAGATGAATCGGCGACAGAAGCCGGCTTTGCGATGGGCGACCTGGTGCGCGTAACGGCGGAATTAGAGCGGAAAGCGGACGTGCTTTGGGTGCCGCCGCAAGCTGTCCGTGTCTTTGATGGACGGCGTTTTGCGGTCTTGATTGATGGTGAGACCCGGCGCCGTGTGGATGTCACTGTTGGCATTGAGACCCAAGACCGACTTGAAATTAAAGAAGGGTTGGAAGAAGGTCAGGTCATCGAGGGGCCGTGACGGCTCCCACGGCGTTCGACTGAGCTTACGCCGAAGTCTAAAAGTCGTGAGCTTCTAGGGTCTTGCAACCCATGTCATGCCGCCCCAAGGCAACTATTTTCGGTTCAAATTTTACGTGGCAACCTACTTACCACAACCAACAATTTGAAATTTTGAGGTAGAATCTACCTGTTTCAGCATAGCACAGGTGTTTTAAGTTGACAAATTGTTTATGGTGAGATGAGCGTTGCATTCCAGAACTGAAACGTGCGAGCTTTCAGGTGAAAGAGATCGTAAAGGATTCATGAACTTTCTACTACGTAGTTTGGCTATTTTTGCCGTCGCGACCCGCCGGCTGATTTCTCAACGTGGGTTGGCGTTGGCGACGGCGGTTGGTCTGGTAGCATCTATTGCATTAGTGATGAGCGTTCCCCTCTACACGGATGCTGTCTATTACCGTATTCTGCGCGAAGAGCTAAGTCAGGGCAGCGATGACACAGCCGCGCTCACGCGTCCTCCCTTTGCCTTCATGTTCCGCTATGTCGGCTCGCTTTATGGCATGAAGGAATGGGATGACATTACCCAGGTGAATGATTATCTGACGACACAGGGGGTTGCAGCGTTGACCTTACCCCACAAAATGACCGTCAGATATGGCAAAACCGATAACTTTCGGCTCTTTCCCACCGAAGATATTGCCTATGCGGATGTGAAAGATCCATTGGCTTGGGTAAATTTTGCCTTTGTTAGTGATTTTGAAAAGCATACGACCTTGGTGGAGGGGGCCTATCCCACGGCTGCCACCGCCAATTTGGATGATCCGGTCGAAGTGGCGATCAACGATGCCATGGCCGATGAACTCGGTTTACAGGTGGGTGAGCAGTTCATGACCTTCCGCCGCGTTGAATTGGAAAATGGCGCGCGTGTGGTGCAGATACCCATCCGCATTACGGCGATCTGGCGCGCGACCGATCCGACTGAAGAATTTTGGTTCTATCGCCAGAGTGTCTTCGACAATCAACTCTTTATTCCTGAAGCCACCTTTCAGGGGCGCGTCTCGTCGTTGTTGAACGATGAAATAGCCCAAGCGCTCTGGTATATTATTCTGGATGGCGCCGAAATTCATGCGGGTGATGTGGGTTGGCTAACGGCACGGATTGAACAGGTGCAACAACGGGCGGCGACGCTTCTGACCAACACGCGTCTGGAAGTCTCGCCCTACGATGCGCTCAATCGCTATCGTGTTTCCACCCGTTTCCTCAATATTTTGCTCTATGCCTTTAGTATTCCGATTGTGGGCCTGTTGTTGGCCTTCATCGGGCTAGTCGTTGGGCTGTCTGTCAGTCGCCAGCGTAATGAGATCGCGGTCTTGCGCAGCCGTGGGGCAACTGCAACGCAAATCTTAGGGATCGCCGTGTTGGAAGCTTCCTTATTGGGCGCGATGGCGCTGTTAGCTGGTGTACCGGTAAGTCAGGCTGTTTCGGAGCTGATTGGCGCTACGCGTAGCTTTCTCAACTTTTCTATCGATTCAGATCTACGCGTGGCGATGACCTTGTCAACCTTTCGCTTTGGTCTGGTTGCGCTGGCGGTTACGCTCTTTGCCCAAGTTATCCCTTCCTTGGGCGCGGCGCGTTATACCATCGTTTCCTATAAACAAGAACAATCGCGCACGATTCGCCCGCCGTGGTGGCAACGCGCCTGGCTGGATATTTTACTGCTCATTCCCGCCGGCTATGGCGCCTATCTACTACAACAACAGGGCAGCATTGCCATCATGGGTACGGATGGCGCTACGGGGTCACCTTTTGAGAATCCCTTGCTCTTTCTGGTGCCGGCGCTGGGTGCTTTCGCCCTGACGCTCTTTGTGTTGCGGCTATTGCCCTTCCTTATGCGTGTGATAGCCTGGATTGCTGGGAAGACCAACAGTGTTGGCTTTTTGCTCGCCAGCCGCTATCTCGCACGCGACCCAGCTTTCTACACCACGCCGCTGATCCTGCTTATCCTCACCTTGAGTCTGTCGGCCTTTACGGCGTCGCTGGCGCAAACGCTCGATAACCATCTCTACGACCAGAGCTACTATCGCACCGGCGCTGACATGCGGCTGGTGGAGCTTGGGCGTAGTGACCTGCCTGCCGAAGGCGGCGGGGCCGGCGGCGCTCCTGCCGGCGAAAGTGGCGCAGCGCCGGCAGCGAGCGGAGCAGCAGCCACCGCCGCTGAAGAGGGACCAAACTGGGTCTTTATCCCTGTATCGGAGCATCTCGAAGTGCCGGAGATCGTGGGAGCGGCGCGCGTGGGTGAATTTGGGGCGTCGATCCAGGTGCAAGGAAGCTGGACCGAAAGTGGCTTTCTGGGGGTTGATCGCATTGACTTTCCCAAGGCCACCTACTGGCGGCGCGATTTTGCCCCGGCCAGTCTAGGTTCGCTCATGAATGCCCTGGCTGTATCGCCCGATGGCGTGCTGATGCGGCGTGACTTTATGCGGCAAAATTCGATCCGGGTAGGTGATGCGCTGCAAGTGCGGGTGAGCAACTATGGGCAACGCGCCGACATGACAATGAAAGTCGCCGGTGAATTTGATTACTTCCCCACTTGGTATGAAGATGAACCACCGCTCCTGGTCGGCAACCTTGACTATCTTTTTGAACAGGTCGGCGGCGAAATGCCCTATGATGTCTGGGTGAAGACCGTGCCGAACGCCAATTTTGAGAAGATCATCACGGACCTGCGCGCCTTAGACTTTGTCATCTTGGACTGGCAGGCGTCTACCGAGCGCATTGCCACAGAGCAACGGCGGCCCGAGCGCCAAGGACTGTTTGGTGTACTTTCGGTAGGTTTCCTGGCAGCGGCCTTGTTGACTGTTTTGGGCTTTTTGCTCTATGCGCTTTTCTCTTTTCGTCGGCGCTTTATCGAGTTGGGAACGTTGCGGGCCATGGGTCTGTCGCCTGGGCAGATGACCACCTTCCTGGCTTGGGAGCTGGCTTTTTTGATTGTGCTGGGCTTAGTTGCCGGCACCATATTAGGGGCGTTGATCAGCCAGGTCTTCATCCCCTATTTGCAGGTGGGGGCCGATGTTACCGCCAAAACGCCGCCCTTTACGGTTGAAATCGCCTGGCCGGCCATCTTCCGCATTTATGCCCTCTTCGGGACGCTCTTCGTGGTCGCGCTCAGTGCACTGGCCGGGTTGCTTCTGCGCATGAAGATCTTCCAGGCGATCAAGTTGGGTGAGACGGTGTAAGGGAGTAGGAAGTAAGGAGTAGGGAGTAGGGAGTTTGGACACTTCCTACTCCCTACTCCTTACTTCCTGTTATGATACAAGGGACAATGAATGAGTGAACCATTTATTTTGTGTGATGGGTTGGTTAAAATTTATAAGGTCGCGGACTTGGAGATGGTTGCGCTGCGTGAGCTAAACTTGACCATTGAGAAGGGCGAATTGGTCGGCATTGTCGGCTCCAGTGGTAGTGGCAAGACGACGTTGATGAATATTCTTGGGGGGCTGGATCGTCCCTCGGCGGGGCGGGTCATTGTCGATGGGCATGATCTGCTGCGTATGAGCGACCGCGATATGAATCGCTATCGCCGCGAAAAGGTGGGCTTTGTCTGGCAACAGAGTGCGCGTAATCTTGTGCCCTACTTGAATGCGATCGACAATGTGATGTTGCCGATGACACTCGCCGGGATTACTGGCAAGGGCAAACGTAAGCGCGCCGAAGAATTGCTCGATCTGGTTGGCCTGGCTGAACGCAAGAAGCATCATTTGCCGGAGCTTTCCGGTGGTGAGCAACAACGTGTCGCCATCGCTGTGGGGTTGGCGAATAATCCAACCCTCTTGCTGGCCGACGAGCCAACCGGCGAAGTCGATTCGACAACGGCGCAGACAATTTACAACACCTTTCACACGCTGACCAGTGAAATGGGCATCACCACCTTGATCGTCAGTCATGATCCGGGCATTGCCCGCCAGGTGCAGCGGGTTGTCGGTATTCGCGATGGCATGTTGGCGAGCGAAACTGTGCGGCAATTTCGCACCACTGAAACAGTTGAAAGCCCAAATGGAGATGGGACAGAGGAAACCACCACGACCGAAACCCACATGCACTTTGAAGAACTCGTAGTCGTGGATCGGGCCGGGCGGCTCCATATTCCGGCGGAATATCTGGAACAATTTAGCATCAAGGGGCGCGCCACCCTAGAAGTTACCGAAAATGGTATTTTGATTCGGCCCACAACCCAAGATCGGGTGGAGGTAGAAGTGGCACAGAAGCAGCAAAACCAAGAACAAGGTACTGGCGGCATTAGCAGCCTGCTGGGCCGTCTCCACCTGCGTCGTCCAAAAAGTAATTAGTGGACTTTATGTGATTTTTCGGAGAGGCACGGTATACCGTGCCTCTCCGAAAAATCACATAAGCTCTATGGATAGTTTGTAAAGGGAACCATGTCAGGCAGCAATTCTCATCATAATGGCTATGCAATTGAAACGGTTGATCTGCGCCGTATCTACAAATTAGGCGATCAGGAAGTTCATGCCTTGCGCGGCATCAACCTACAAATTGCTTCTGGACAATTTGTGGCGCTCAAAGGGCGCTCTGGTAGTGGCAAAACAACCCTCTTAAATTGCTTGAGCGGTCTGGATCAGCCAACCGACGGCAGCGCCATTCTCTTTGGCGAAGAGATCGGAAGCTGGAATGAACGAAAGTTAACGGCCTGGCGCCGTGAACAGGTGGGCTTTATTTTTCAGTCGCTCGGTCTGCTCCCGGCCCTTTCCGCTTATGAAAATGTGGAATTGATTCTACGCATGAACAAAGTGCGCGCCAAGGAGCGTCATACCGCCACAACCGAGTGTCTCGCTCTGGTTGGGCTGACCAAATGGGCCGATCACCGGCCCTATGAAATGTCTGGTGGTCAGCAGCAGCGCGTGGCAATTGCGCGTGCCTTGGCCAATAGTCCAAAACTGATCATTGCCGACGAACCAACGGGTGAATTAGACAGCAAGACAGGGCGTGAGATCCTGTCGCTCTTCAAACGCATCGTGCGCGAACGCAACATGACCATGCTCATGGCGACCCATGACAGCTTGGTGGATGACTATGTCGATCAAATTTTGCATCTACAGGATGGACAGATCCATCGGATTGAAATTCCAGAGGCAGCGCGCTTAGAGCAAGAGCAGCCAACGATAGTCTCAGCCGTCGAAGCGTTGAGCGAAGAAGTGCCGGCGTAAGCGGTAGGTGCGGTTTGTAACCGCACCTTTCTCATTCACCAGAGAACACGCGGTTACAGAGCCCTTTGGGCGCGCACCTACGTGATGGATACCGGCGCTTGACATCCACTCTGCGCTGCATGCAACATGGCCTCGATGACGGCAACATCGTTTACCCCTTGTTCCGGCGTATTCCAGTGTGGTTGGCCCTCGCGGATGGCCGCAGCAAAGGCGACAAATTCCTTTTCCACCCCATCAAACTTTGGGCATTGGATCGTTTCGGTCTGGTTGTCGTGGGTTAGCTCAATTTCGCCGCGCTGGATGCGTAAGGCCCCTTGATCGCCTACCACGCAAAGGTAAGCTGGCCAGGGCGCACCCGTCGCATAGGTGACGAGATAGGAGCCAATCGCGCCATTGGCAAAGTGGAGCGTTGCACTTAGTGTATCATCTGTGGCGAAGGTAGTGGAAGCGTGGGCTGTCATGGCACTCACCGCAGTGATCTCGCCAACCACCAGGCGGATCGCGGCAATATGGTGGACACCGCCATCCATGAGCGTGCCACCAAAAAATTCACCGGTGCGCCGCCAGGTGGTTTGATAATATTTACTATGCACGGGCATGGGCAGATAGAGCGCCATCTGACAGGTCAGCGGTTTCCCAATCGCCCCGCTTTGCACCAGTTCCGCCGCTTTCACGTAAGCAGACTCGTAGCGCCAATTTTCGGCCACCATCCACACCTGTCGCGCATGCTGATAGGAGGCCATCAATTGGCGACAGGTAGCAACATTGGGTGCCAACGGTTTTTCACTAATGACATGTTTACCACTGGCTAAAGCCTGCGCCACCACGGGAGGCATGATGGGGATGGGCAACACAACGTCAACCGCGTCAATATCTGGCGCCAGCAAGAGCGCGGCGAGGTCGGTGTAAATTTGGGGATGAGTGCCAATCTCAGCCGCTAATGAGTGTGCGGTCGCCTCGGTTCGGCTGTAGACGGCCGCCACCTCAAATTGTTCTGTGAGATTGCGCAAGGAAGGCAAATGGGCATCGCGCGCAAAGATCCCGGCCCCAATCAAGGCAAGTCGAATTGGTTTCATGATGTTACTCTCGCTTCATTTTTCGGCGGTATACCAGGAATTGTGTGATTCGTGCTGCGTGATTCATGAAAAACACGCAGCACGAATCACGCAACACGAATCACGTAGTTCCGCCCATTTTTTGCACCCATTCAATAGACTCGCCATGCCTGGGGTACGATGTGGAATAAGAATCGGTTGCATAATAATCATTGGCATGTATCGACGGGGTAGACTGTTCGTGGCCCAACCCGTTGCTAAGGCGAGCAGGCGACCGTCCAACGGCAGCAGACTGGTTGTAGAGCGGCCATTGGCGCTCCCAATCGCGATGGTTGATCACTTGTCCTTGTCGGCGCACTTCGTCAATACGCGCCAGATCCAGCTCAGTAATCAGCCACTGGGGTTGATTCATCTCCCCTTGCGCCAGAATGCCATCACTAGGAAAACCATAATCGACCGGTGTAAAAATGCCGGCAGCCCCCATATTCACATCAATGGCTTCTGACCAATCCGCGACACCCACCAGCGGGGACATGATCACATAACATTGATTTTCCAATGCACGCGCCTGGCAACCAATGCGCACCCGGTTGTAGCCCGCTACCGTATCGGTGCAACTGGGCACCAGAATCAGCTTTGCCCCCATCTCCACCTGGCGGCGCGCAATCAACGGAAATTCGCTATCATAGCAGATCGAGATACCAAGGGTCGCCTGGGGTGTGGCAAAGACCTTAACGGTTTCCCCTGGTGCAATGTGCCAGATCTCATTCTCAAAACGGGTCATGATCAATTTATCTTGAAAATCGACAGCGCCGTCGGGTGTACAAACATAGGCACGGTTGCGATAGCTGCCATCCGTCAGTTGCACGGGGAAACTGGCGGCAACAAGAGTTACAGCAAATTCCTGTGCCAGGTGACTGTGTAACGCACGAAAATCCGGCAGCAACGATTGCATAGCTTCAAGCTGTGCGGACATACTACGATAAATGGTAGGCGAAAAGAGCGATGCCAATTCCAGACACGCATACTCGGGAAAGAGGAGAAGCTGGGCATTCTCGGCCACAGCTTCGCGTACCATCGTTGTGATCTTCTGTTCAAACTTCTCCCAACGACCCAGAAACTCAACCGGATACTGTGCCGCAGCGACAGTCACCAGGGAAGTTTTGTGCATTCTTTTTTACGACCACCTCGCTTTATCTATGACTCAGGTTGAAAAGTAGACAGAGAGACATTCGACGACTTACCTGTTTACCTATCACGAAGGTCAGATCGCCTGAAATACCGTTGAGTAAAGACTTGCCCAACTACCTTGTTTCAAACGGAATTTTGTTCCATGATTGTGGCGAGTTCTCGCATCAAAATCAACTAATACTGCGCCATCTTCCATTGCGTTCAAAAATCGACTAAACGAAAACTCTGAGAGAACCAAGAGTCGCTGGTATTTGAAAAATTCGTGTCCGCTCTCGATCTTGCGCTCTGCTACCACATAAAAACAGTTTTTCATTTTTGTGGCAATTAGCGGCTCAAGATCATCAAACCCCCAATACGGCTCAGGGTAAATTGTAGCTAAACCATTGCGACGTCGCACAGGTTCCAACCATTCAGCGATCTCAGGTTGGGATATATCCGCTTGAGTTGGATCAAAAATAAAACGTATCTTTTTTTGAGTACGTTCAAGAATAATACGAAAACCGCGATTGGTGAATCCGGTTGCACTTGTTGTCGATCTAAAGCTCATCTCTGTAGCTGGATACCTTTGCCCGGCTTGTTGATGTTTCCATCCATATTGTGGCAAAAGAATTGCAGAGACAATTCTGGCAGCAGTTGGTGAAGGCTCTACATGTTTCAAAGTGATAAGGGAAGATGTATGCAATCTCTGCCCTTTCAACTCCCATTCTCTGGCATTGGGAATGGGTAAGTTATTCTCTTGAATGCCTAAAAGCGATTCTAAAGTATTGCCTACAGCCCCATCGTTTCTGGTGTCTATTGTTTGCTTAACACTTGGATACCAGCCACGACTAAAAATATCTTGCATTGTCTCTATTAGCTCATCTTTTGTATAAAGCCTCACTGTGGCGGCCTCCAGAAGTCGAGAAGGTACTCAAAAGTTGTACCCATCGTAATGTAGTTGCTAGGCCAACCAAAAATACCGATGTTATTGACGATATTGGTGCGATCCCAAATGATTGTATTCCTAAGTTCATATCCGCGTTTTCTCAATTCTTGCACGAGCGCAATATGAATCGTAATACGCTCATTTTCCCACCACATGTCGGGGATGTTAATGACGCAATGCGCTTTAGGATGTAGTAAAGGAAGCATACGTTCAAAAATATCACCCATTACTTCGGTATATTCTTCTAGTGGCATTGTACCCAAATCTCGCTCATCTTGCGAATATTGTTCAACTTTCCCCAATTGACCATTGTCACGATCGCGGCGAGATTTATTCTTACGAGCACGGTTCAACAGATTGGCATAAGGCGGAGAAGTCCAGATTAAACTTACTGTTTCTGGTTCAAAATAGTCGGCAATATTCCGTGCGTCGTCTTGAATTGCTAATTGCTGAGCTTGGTTAAAAAGATTATTCGCACCTAAGCGGCTTTCAGACAACTCTACATATTTTGATTGCAAATCAAAACCTACAGCATTCCTATTTAGATCCTGTGCAGCCACCAAAGTTGTTCCGCTACCCATAAATGGATCAAGAATCAGTTGACCCTGATGTGTGAAAAGTGAAATGACTTTTTTCGAAAGAGAGATCGGAAATGTAGCAGGGTGGAGAGTTTTATCACGAATGTCTCGTCCTTCATAATTGAACTGCCAGACACCGATTTGACTCTTCAACCAATCCTTGGCAGACAAACAGTTGATGTGCGTTGGTCCGCATTCACAGGTGCGCTTGTAACCAACATCTAATTTGGTACGGTAACAAGTATCACTCTCACGAATAATCCGCGGTAATGCAATTTTTTCATAGTTTTCAATCATCATTGTTATTATCCAAGTCCATTTAGCTTGAGATTGACTCTAACCCATCCAATAATTATACGCTAAATGAATCTTAGCGTGACTTTCTCAATACGGCTGAAACTATTATGGCTCAAAAAACGCTGCTAACGAATGCGAACTACCTATCTATCTATTTACCAATAATTCACATGACCTTCGTCAACTTCAACCACCCGTTGCGCTCAGCGTTGACCGCTTCCAGCGTACTCTGTGATCCCATGACAACCACGTTGCCGTGGCGCTTGACCTCGTCTAGCACATCGGCAAAGGTGTGAAAATCAGCTAGGCGGGTGCTTAGCACTTCATCGCGGATCTGTTGACGCTCCGCATCACTTTCATCCAGGAGATAGCGCACCAGGGAAGTATAGCCTTTGGCGTCGGGCAGTTGATAGCTGTCCATTGCCCCAATTGCGCCAATGATGTTGCGGGTCAACTCTTGCTCGGATAGATCGGCCTTGCGCAACACGTCGGCTGTCTGATCATAGACATCCAGGGTATTGAGCAAGTTTGGATCACGGTAGGAAAGAAAGGTCAATACACCGGACTGCCGCCCAAAGCTACAAAAAGCGCCATAGGCGCCGCCCTGCATACGAATCTTGTCCCAGAGCCAACTGGTGCGGATAAAATTGGTAATGACACTGCTCGATCCATGATAGCGATAGCCCAGGTCATAGAGATTGGCACCCTTGCCCACATAATTCACTTGAGCCGCGACCACCAGACCTTCGTTGCTACGCTCCAGTGTGGGCGTCCAACCGGGGTAGCTCGCCGTGGCGATTGGTAAGGCCGCCACAAACTCTTGCAACTGTGGCTGCACCTGTTGCCAATTCTCACCATCCAAGGTGACGTTGCAGATCATGCCGGTGCGGTTAAAGAGCGCGTGACGCACTTCTTCCAACTTTGCCAGCACGGCCGGCCAGTTATTTTCAATTTCGCTGACAAGACGACGCAAGAAGAAGAGATAGTTGACGCCACCCATTTCTTCATCCAGCCAATCCGCTTCGGTAAACCCGGCACGCAAACGACCGCTGACAACACTATGCCCGGACGGCACTAGCCCCGCTTCATTGCGCGCCTTGGCCTTGAGGGCAATCTGGCGGAAGCGTTCACGGTCATCCAGCTTCACCGTCCGCAGAATATCGCGCAAAATCGCCAACAGGTCACTCGATTGGGCCACCGTTGCCTTGCCACTGACAAAGAACCAGGCATTGGTTTGCGGCTGGTGACGCGCCTTGCCCACCAGCGTTGAATGCCAGATGCCACCGGTTTTACGGCCAATGCGCTGCTGCAACTTGACGAAATCTTCTTGCTCTGTACCCATTTCCGTGAGGGCGCGCCCAAAGAGATGGACATAGGGTAACAGATCTTGGCGCAAGGCGTGTAGGTCAAAGCCCAGATTCAAGTAGAGAATGCCATTGGTAAAGAGATCATGGTACAAAAGCTGGCCGCTCCCCAGGGCGTTTACCTCCAGCGGAATCGTTTTGATCGTCTTTTCCAGATCATTCAAAGTCAACATGGGTAGGGCCGCCAGCGCGGCCGGGTCATCCTGCTGTTCTTGCAGATGCTTCAAGGTGCGCGCTTTTTCAATCACCTGCTGTAGGTCACCCTCAGTCATTTGCGTGCGCGCATTAGCCAACTTGGCCTTTTCCGCCGCTTCCAGCCGCTGATTGTACTGGGTGTCCGGCTCCAACGTAACCGTGGTGCGGTGGGTATTGTCTAACAAATAGCGCTGTATCAGCTTTTGCCAATAGGCGTCATCCTGTTGAATACGTGTTTTCAGCGCAGCCAATGGAGCGGTATACGCTAAGAAAAGCAGCGGGTCATGGTCATAGAGCCAGGTAGAGAGCGTGCGAAAGAAGAGGCTAAGCCCGCGGGGGTAGGAGCCGGTATTATTTTCGCGCAGATCAAATTCAATGGTATTGATCGCCGCCTCAATCATTTCGGGGTCAATGCCATTTTGCGCCAATTCAGTCAGTGCACCCAAGATCAAGGGTTCAACTTGATCCACCGCTGCCGGGTCCACCCCTTTGAGACCGACAGCAAAGGTCATTTGGCGACGCCCCGTGCTTACGCCGCCACCCGTTAGATCTTCGCCCAGTCCGGCGTCCATTAACTTTTTACGCAGGGGCGCCGCCGCCATGCCGAGCAAAGAAAAAGAGAGGATGGTTAAATCCATCAGCAGATCCGGGTCGCTATTCTCCGGCAAGAGCCAGTTGAGCTGCACCATACTCTTCATTTTGATATCAGCATCAGCCGCAACGTTATAGGGATAGACAAAGCGTTTTGGCGCCACAAATGCCGGCTGTAGCTCAACCGCGCCATTGACATGAATCCGCTCAAAACGACGCAACCGTTCGTCGAGCAGCCGCAACCGTTCCACCAAGTCATCATCGCCATAAAAAAAGATCCGCGCGTTGGAAGGATGATAATAGGTGGCATGAAAGGTTTTAAACTGTTCATAGGTCAAATTCGGAATCTCGGCTGGGTCACCGCCGGAATCAAAGCCATAGGCATTATCTGGGAAAAGTGAGCGCGATGCATAACGGTAGAGCACATTATCCGGCGACGAATAGGCCCCTTTCATCTCGTTGTAGACAACGCCTTTGAAGGTTAGCGAGGCATCCAGAGTTTCCAGTTCATAGTGCCAGCCTTCTTGCGCCAGATGATTAGGCGTGATCAAAGGATGAAAGACGGCGTCGAGATAAACATCCACCAAATTATAAAAATCCTGGAGATTTGTGCTGGCCACCGGATAGACCGTCTTATCAGGATAGGTCATCGCATTTAAAAAGGTTTTGAGCGACCCTTTGATCAACTGGACAAAAGGCTCTTTCAAGGGGTACTTTTCCGAGCCGGCGAGCACTGCATGTTCCATAATGTGGGCGATGCCCGTCGAGTCCGCCGGTGGGGTGCGAAAGGCAATCCCAAAAACTTTGTTTTCATCGTCGTTGGACATAGAGAGGAATTCCGCACCGGTCTGCACATGGCGATAGATCTGTGCGACGGTCTGCAATTCGACAATGGTTTCTTCACGGCACAATTCAAACCCGTGGATAGTATTCATGCACTGCTCCTCAGCTTAAAATTACAACAGATAACAGGAGAGAGATTGAGAGATAAAGAGATTGAGAGATTCTGAATCTCTTTATCTCTCAATCCCTTACTAACATCGACTTTTCACTCACCCAACGCACAGTTGCACGTGGGCAAGGCGCCCAAAAGATTCACATAGGCCGGCAATGCTTGAATGGTCTGTTCCAGACCGATGCGCATTTTGCCCAGACCCAAATGCGGCATCTGGTCAGCGCTGCGGTCACCAATCGTAACCAACCCAGCATAACAAAGCCCGATCGAGCGGGCAAGGGCTACTTCCGGCACCAGATTTTGACCAAGCACATCGGCCCCCCAAGTGCGGAAAAGGCGGGCTTCTGCCGGGGTTTCACGGCGTGGGCCATCAACACCCAGATAAACGACAAAGGGAGCCGACGGCAACACCTGATTCAGTGTCCCTACCATATGCGGACAGAAAGGCGGTAGCCGTTGCCTGCGTTCAAAAGCTCTTTCGTCAGTAAAGTCATCATCAAATGTTTGGGGCTGGTGGCGCGTCCAGTCGATGTAATCAACGGGAAGCACAGGTTGACCACGCTCCAAAACCGGGTTTATGGCGACGCCCGTATCCCATGCAAAAATATAATGAACACCCAATTGGCGCGCCGCATAAATCATAGCACGCGGGTCGGTTCTTGTCGGTAAGCCGGTATAGGGTTGCACCCACACTGCCGGTCCAGCCGAGGGCGTCCGCAAGGCTAATGGCCCCACCACCCCATAGGGGGTATCAACGACCTGCTCTGCCGCGACGCCACCCAAGATATCCAGCGTTTTCGGTGGCAGTAGGACAGCGATCAAAATTAAAAGATCGGCTTTGGTGGGTTGGAATTTAGCCATAGATCAATTTTTTGCAACTTCGCGTACTTGGTGTCTAATATGGATAACACGGTATTTTACTGGCAAACTGGAGCCATTCACGTATGCAAACAATAGCATTGATCGCCCATGATGGCAAAAAAGACGATATGATACGTTTCACAAGCGCGCATGAAGCATTGCTAGCCCAGTTCCATTTGATCGCAACGGGTACAACGGGCGAACGGATTATGCAAGCAACGGGGTTATCGGTGGAGAGAATGCTCAGCGGGCCCTATGGGGGTGACGCCCAGATTGCCGCTAGGGTGGCCGAAGGAGGAGTTGTCGGTGTCATCTTTTTGGTCGATCCACTCTATGCCCACCCGCACGAGCCAGATATTCAGGGTCTTCTCCGGATTTGTAATGTCTACAATGTGCCGGTAGCCACCAATGAAGCCAGCGCAAAGTTATTAATCAAAGGGCTGACATAGAAATTTTGCAATTTTAGAGCGCGCCACGCGATGGTCTTGCCTACACGCCTATCCTGTTGTACAGTTTCAGTGTCTCTCTGTCATATCTTTGCGAAAGATCATAGCTATAAAGGAGTTTACCATGTCATTTTACATCCCGGCTGAACGCACACCGAAGGAACTCTTCCCTGGTGCCGTGGCGCGCACCTTTTGGGGAGAGAAATTGCTGCTATCCTATCTTGATTTGGCGCCTGGTTGTTTTGTACCGCTCCATAGTCATCCCCACGAACAGGCGGGCATGGTGCTTGAAGGCGAGCTAGAATTTACCATTGGCGACGAAACCCGCATCGTCAAAGCCGGCGAGATCTTTATCATTCCCGGGGGGGTGGAACATAGCGTTAAAGTGGGCGATACACCAGCGCGCGCATTGGATATTTTTAGCCCAGTGCGTGAGGAATATAAGTGGTAAACAGTAATATTGATCAGTCCTATAGGCGTCTATTCTGGCGGTTTTTACGTTTTGGGTTGTTGGCCTGGGGCGGGCCGGTGGCGCAAATTGGCATGATTCGCCATGAATTGGTCGATCAAGAAAAGTGGGTAACTAACGAACGGTTTAACCGTGTGTTAGCCGTCTACCAGGCATTGCCAGGGCCGGAAGCGCACGAACTCTGCGTTTACTTTGGCACGTTTGCCAAAGGCCGTTGGGGTGGATTGCTGGCCGGGTTGGGTTTCATGCTGCCCGGCACAATCTTGATGCTGATCTTGTCCTGGTTCTATGCAAGTTACGGCATTGCGTCGCCGCTCTTTGCTGCGCTCTTCTATGGCATGCAACCGGCTGTAACGGCTTTGATTGCACGCGGCTTACAACGTATTGGCAGCAACGCGCTCTATGATCGATGGCTGTGGGCAATTGCCGTTGTAAGTTTGCTGCTCAATTTGTTGACTATAAATTTTATTATTGTTCTTGTCATAGCCGGCCTCGTCTATGTCCTGGTTCGTCGTGGCTATCCAACAGTGGCGATTGTCTTGGCGGTTGTCGCTGTCGGAATTTCGTTAGGTGTTACGCTGGGCTGGCAACTAGACTTTGCCAATCTCTTTGTCAATGAGGCTCTGGGGAGTAGTGACAGAACTGCTGCCGTACTGCGTCATCCGTCCAATCCAGCCCTCTTATTTTCCGGTCTACGGACAGGATTGTTAACCTTTGGCGGGGCCTATTCGGCTATTTCCTTTCTGCGCTATGATGCGGTCGTGGCTGGACAATGGATCACTGATAGTCAATTTCTGGATGGCATCGCCATCGGCGGTATCTTGCCGGCGCCCCTGATTATTTTTGGCACCTTTGTCGGTTATCTAGGCAATGGTCTGGCCGGCGCGCTACTGATGACCCTCGGCATTTTCGCGCCGGCTTTTGCCTTCTCGCTGATCGGCCATGAGTGGATCGAGCGTCTCGTCGAAAACAAAGCATTGCATACGTTTCTAGATGGTTTGACGGCTGGGGTAGTCGGACTGATTGCCGGCACATTAGTCGTCTTGCTGCGCATTACCGTGACCGACCTGCCCACAGCCGTTATTTTTGCGTTGGGGCTGCTTGTGTTGTCCCGCTGGAAGTCAAAATGGAATACACCTGCAATCATGCTCATCGGCGCAGGGATTGGGTGGATTGTACGGACGTTCTTGGGGCAGTAAGACAGGAAGACAAGAAGACAGGAACTGACTCACCTATCTACTGTCCCACTGTCCCACTGACTGATCCATATAGTGCTCCTAAATGAGTTGTGGACACCTGACAGGTTTCGCAAACCTGTCAGGTGTATATATTTCAAATAGGAACACTATAGTTGCTTACCGATTAACAATCGGGAGATAGATCGATGCCGTGGCGCGCCATAGCTCGATGGTGACCCATTCGCTCATGCGGCCAAAGCGATCT
>Ga0163153_10004175_pt1 | contig 18413 bp, 10 predicted proteins | sample OliLakLV19MP6IB1_FD_148629 | JGI IMG/M metagenome (GOLD analysis project Ga0163153, IMG submission 148629) | Freshwater microbial mat bacterial communities from Lake Vanda, McMurdo Dry Valleys, Antarctica - Oligotrophic Lake LV.19.MP6.IB-1 | ecosystem: Environmental > Aquatic > Freshwater >... | reverse complement strand
GAAGTGCAGGTCGCGAAATTCGACGCCGAAGAGGGGCTCTATCGACTGACGCTGCCGAACGTCGCGGTCGATGCGGGCGACTGGTCGAGCGTTAACGAAGGACAAGTGATCGAAGTTCGCATCAGCGGTCACAATAAGGGGGGCCTCGAGTGCGAGGCCGGCACGCTCAGGGGCTTCATCCCGGCCGGGCAGGTCGCCATCTATCGAATCGAAGATTTTTCGGTTTTCGTCGGCGAGAAGTGGGCCTGCCTCGTCACGGAGGTCAATCCCGAGCGCAAACGGTTGGTGCTCAGCCGCCGCTCGGTGCTCGAGCGGGAGAAGGCCGACGCGAAGGAACTCCTGATGGCCGAGCTGGCGGTGGGAGACGTCCGCGAAGGGACCGTCACCCGCATTCAGGATTTCGGGGCCTTCATCGATCTTGGCGGCGTGGACGGATTGCTGCACGTCAGCCAGTTGGCCTGGCAGCGCGTCCGGCATCCGAGCGAAATTCTCAGCGTCGGTCAAAAAGTGAAGGTGAAAGTCACGAAGATCGACGCCGAAACCGGCAAGATCGGACTATCGCTTCGCGATCTGATGGCCGACCCGTGGGCGCTGGTGTCGCACAAGCATAAGCAAGGCGACATCGTCCGCGGTCCGGTGACGCGGGTGCTCGACAAGATCGGGGCGCTCGTCGAGATCGAGCCGGGCATCGAGGGGATGATCCACATTTCGGAACTGTCGCACCAACGGGCCTGGCGGGTCGAAGATTTCTGCCAGGTCGATCAGGAAGTCGAAGCCAAGATCCTCTCGATCGATTTGGACCAGAAGCGGATCAGCCTTTCGCTGAAGGCGCTGATGGCGCGGCCCGAGCCGAAGAAGAAGGAGAACGAAAAGCCCGAAGAACCGGAAGCGCCTCCGGCCCCCCTCCCTCCGACGCCGAAAAAGCTCAAGGGCGGCACGGGCGGCAAGAGCGGAGGCGCCCAGTTCGGCCTGAAGTGGTGAGGCCGGCTTACGCCGGAATGACGAATGTCGAATGACTAAATGCTCGGATGGCGTATCTCGCTTCGGACATTTTTCGTCATTTGAACATTTGGTCATTCGTGCTTCTTTCGTCATTCGTCATTCGTCATTAGACATTCGTCATTTGGGGCCACGGTCCGCTTCCTGTCACTGGCTACTAGCTACTGACTACTGGCAACTGCCATGGAATTCCCCGAGGCGGCGGGTTGCCCGGTGCATATGTCCACTCTTACAATTCGAGGTTCGGACCCCGTCACGCCCTTTGCACGCCCGGAAACGGATTTCTTTCCTGCATGGCAGCCGCCGATATCGTCATCAAGGGGGCGCGCGAGCATAACCTCCGCGACGTCACCGTCACGCTCCCCCGCAACAAGCTCATCTGCTTTACGGGGGTTAGCGGTTCGGGAAAAAGCTCGCTCGCGTTCGACACGCTCTACGCCGAAGGGCAGCGCCGCTACGTCGAAAGCCTGTCGACCTTCGCCCGCCAGTTCTTGGGGCAGATGCCCAAGCCCGACGTCGACCTGATCTCGGGCCTCAGCCCGTCGATCTCGATCTCGCAAAAATCGAGCGGCCAGAACCCCCGCAGTACCGTCGGCACGATCACCGAGATCTACGACTTCCTCCGCGTTCTGTTCGCCCGTTGCGGACAAGGACACTGCCCTCAATGCGGCCGGCCGATCACGGCCCAAACCCGTGAACAGATCATCGACCGGATCGGCGTGCTCCCGGAGGGGACAAAGTTCTCGCTCTTGGCCCCGCTGGTGCGCGGACAAAAGGGGGAGCACCGCGACCTGTTTGAGGACCTGCTCAAGCAGGGTTTTGTTCGCGCCCGGGTCGACGGCGACGCAATCTCGCTCTCCTCGCCGCCGTCGCTCGATCGGCAAATGCGGCACGACGTCGAGGTGGTCGTCGACCGGCTGCAATCGGGCCCGTCGCTCCGCGCGCGGCTCGCCGAAGCGGTCGACCTGGCGCTGAAGATCGGCAAGGGAAATCTGATCGTCGCGCTGGAAGCCGATAAGGCGTCCGCCCCGCTCGCCGCGATAGCGAGCCGAAAGCGTAACGCCAAGGCGGAACTCACAGCCGAACTTGAGGCGGAACTCGAATCCGAACTCGAGGACGACGAATTGGACGGCGACGAAAACGGCGCGGGGGCCGCGGACTCGAAGGAGAAGTCGGCCACGTCGAACCGGGCCAAGGCCAAGCGCCGTGCCGGCCCGAACGACATCAGCCTCTCGGCCCACTACGCCTGCACGCCGTGCGGCATCAGCTTCGAGCCCCCCAGTCCGCAGCTGTTCAGCTTCAACAGCCCGCAGGGGATGTGCCTGGAGTGCGACGGCCTGGGGGAAGTCTACGGCTTCGATCCGGGGCTGATGATTCCCAACCCGGGCCGCTCGTTCAAGCAGGGAACGATCGAAACGCTCGGACCCTGGGCCGACATGGGGCGCTGGAAGCGCCACATCTATCAAGGGGTCGCCGACACGCTCGAGCACAAGCTGGGGCTCGACGCCGGTACGATTTTGGAAACTGCCTGGGAAGAGCTCGACGCGGAACTGCAGCAACAATTGCTCTTCGGCACGGGCGACCTGCATATCACGTACACGTGGCGCAACGGTCCGTCGGGCCACAAGTACGGCGGCAAGTACGAAGGGATCATTCCCGAGCTGACGTCGAAGTACAAGCAATCGAAAAGCGGCATGCAGCGCCGCCAGCTCGAAAAGTACATGCGGGTGCTCGGTTGCACGTCGTGCCATGGGGCACGGCTCAACGCGCAAGCCCGCGCGGTGCGCATCTCGACGACGCATCCGAAATTCGCGAATGCCGCCGGCTCCGTCGCCGCCGGCGGCTTGCCTGTGCTGAGCGCAGTTGCAGGGACCGCCGGTGCCGAGAACGACGCCCCGGCCGCCGAGTCGCCGGCCGCCGTGGCACGGGCCGCCGATCCGGCCGCGCCGCGGGGCTTGAGCCTGCCGGAGATCTGCGCGCTGAGCGTCTCCGACGCGGTCGAGTACTTCAGCGAGTTGGACCTCGACGCGATTCGCCGGACGATCGCCACCGAAGTGCTCAAAGAAATCCGCGGCCGGCTGGGGTTCTTATCCAACGTCGGGCTGGAATACCTCACGCTCGAACGGACCGCTCCGACACTTTCCGGCGGCGAGAGTCAGCGGATTCGCCTGGCCGGACAGATCGGCTGCGGGCTGGTCGGCGTCCTCTACATTCTCGACGAACCGTCGATCGGCTTGCACCCCCGCGACAACGACCGCCTGATCGCCACGCTCGAAAAGCTCCGCGACTTGGGGAACACGGTCGTCGTCGTCGAGCACGACGAAGACACGATGCGAGCGGCCGACCACCTGATCGACTTCGGCCCCGGCCCCGGCATCCGCGGCGGCGAAGTCGTCGTTTCAGGCTCGTTTGAAGACGTCTGCAAGGCCAAGCGGAGCCTCACCGGCCAGTTCTTATCCGGCGATCGGAAGATCGAAGTGCCGGTGACGCGCCGCGCGCCGAAAGAGGCCCGGCTCCGCGTACTCGGCGCGGCGGCCAACAATCTCAAGCAGATCGACGTCGATCTCCCGATCGGGCTCTTCGTCTGCATCACCGGCGCCAGCGGCTCGGGCAAAAGCTCGCTGGTGAACGACATCCTCGTCGAAGCCTTGAATCGCGATTTGAACGGCGGCCTCGGCACGCCGGGCGCCTATGAGAAGATCGAGGGCTTGGAGCACCTCGACAAGTTGATCGCCATCGATCAGTCGCCGATCGGCCGGACGCCCCGCAGCAACCCGGCCACTTACATCAAAGTGTTCGACGATATTCGCAAGCTTTACTGCCAGATCCCCGAAGCCAAGACCCGCGGCTACCAGGAAGGCCGGTTCAGCTTCAACGTCGAGGGGGGACGCTGCGAAGCGTGCGAAGGTAACGGCTCGACGCGGCTCGAGATGGATTTTCTGGCCGACGTCTGGGTGAAGTGCCCGATCTGCGACGGACACCGCTTCAATCGCGAAACGCTGCAGGTCCGATTCAAGGGCAAGAACATCGCCGAAGTGCTGGAGATGGACATCCAGCAGGCGCTCGAACACTTCGTAAACATCCCGGCCGTCGCCCACAAGCTGCAAACGCTGCACGACGTGGGGCTCGACTACCTGAAGCTCGGCCAACCGTCGCCGACGCTCTCCGGCGGCGAAGCCCAGCGGGTGAAGCTGGCCCGCGAACTGGTGAAGAAGAGCACCGGCCGCACCCTCTATTTGCTCGACGAGCCGACGACCGGCCTGCACTTCGCCGACATCAGCCTGTTGCTCAAGGTGCTGCACGATTTCGCCGACGCCGGCAACACGGTGCTCGTCGTCGAACACAACCTCGACGTCATCAAGACGGCCGACTGGGTCGTCGACCTGGGACCCGACGGCGGCGCCGGCGGCGGACGGATCGTCGCCCAGGGGACGCCCGAGCAAGTGGCCGCCGTGGCCGAGTCGCACACCGGCCAGGCCTTGCGGCGGTTTCTCTACGGCGCCGGCCATAAGGTCACCGACGGCGCGCCGAAAAAGCAGCGAACACAGGCGCCCGAAATCCGCAACATCAAGGTCCAAGGGGCTCGACAGCACAATCTGAAATCGATCGACGTGGAAATTCCACGCGACAAGATCACCGTCTGCTGCGGGCCCAGCGGCTCCGGCAAGAGCTCGCTGGCGATGGATACGATCTACGCCGAAGGGCAGCGCCGCTACGTCGAGAGCCTCTCAAGCTACGCCCGCCAGTTCGTCGGCCAGATGCAGAAGCCGCAGTTGGAGCACATCGAAGGGCTCTCGCCGGCCATCGCCATCGAGCAGAAGCACCTCGGCCACACGCCCCGCAGCACGGTCGGCACGGTGACCGAAATTTACGACTATCTGCGGATTCTGTTCGCGCGGCTCGGCAAGCCCTACTGCCCGACATGCGACATTCCGATCGGCACCCAGACGGTCGACCAGATCGTCGACAAGCTGATGAGCGAGCCGGAAGGAACCAAGCTGTTCATCACGGCGCCGGTCGACGTGCAGGCCGGCGAGCGTTACGAAACGTTGTTCGAAGAGCTGCGGGCCCAGGGGTACCAGCGCGTACGGATCGACGGCAAAACGGTCGGCGTCGACGAGCCGCCCGCCATCGACCGCCGGCGGAAACATTCCGTCGAGGTGGTCGTCGACCGAACGGTCATTCGCTCCAACGCCCGCTCGCGAACCGCCGACAGCGTCGAAGCGGCCCTGTCGATCGGCCGGGGCGTGATGAACGCCGTGTACGTCGATGACGAAGTGCCGGAAGAGAAATGGCGGACCGAAATTCACAGCCGCCATCTCTCGTGCCGCGAGTGCGGCCGGAGCTTCGAAGCGCTCGGCCCGCACAACTTTTCGTTCAATAGCGCGCTCGGCTGGTGCCCGAGCTGCGAAGGCCTCGGCACCCAAACCGGCGCCAACCCGGCCGCTCTGTTGGAAGACCCGAAGCTCACGCTCGCCAAGGGAGCGGTCGCGCTCTGGCCCGATGCGAAGCAGCCGCTCTTCCGCTTGATGCTGGCCGCCCTTTCCAAAAATCTCGGGGTACAGATCGACGTGCCGTTCGAGCAGCTCGGGGCCAAGTCTCGCCGGCTCATTTTTCACGGTCGGGGCGAGGAATGGATCGACGTGCCGGCCGCCGGCGGTGCCGACGGCCCGCCGCTATTCCGCTTTCAATACAAGGGGCTTTACCCGGCCTTGGAAGAGGCGGGCCGATTGTCGCCGGCGCTACGCGGGCGGCTCGACCATTTGGTCGATGAAGTCGAGTGCTCGATCTGCGGCGGCGGCCGTTTGCGCGACGACGCCGGCGCGGTGCGGTTCAACGACCGGACGCTCGACGAACTCTGCCGCACGCCGCTGGGGGCCCTCGTCGAGTGGCTCGACACGGTCAAGCTTTCGGCGAGCGAACGAAAGATCGCCGGCGAACTCTGGCGGGAAGTTCGCAATCGGCTGCAATTCCTCACCGACGTCGGCCTGGAGTACCTCACCATCGGTCGCTCGGCGCCGACGCTCTCCGGCGGCGAGTCGCAACGCATTCGCTTGGCGAGCCAGGTCGGCAGCGGCCTGACCGGCGTGCTCTACGTGCTCGACGAACCGACGATCGGACTCCACCCGCGCGACAACCTGCGGCTCGTCAAAGCGCTCTACAAGCTCCGCGATCTCGGCAACACGCTGTTGATGGTCGAGCACGACAAAGAAGTGATCGCCGGGGCCGACCAGCTGCTCGATTTCGGACCGCGAGCCGGGGTCCACGGCGGGCAGGTCGTCGCGCGCGGCACGCCGGCCGAAATCGGCAAGCAGAAAGGCTCGGTCACCGGTCCCTACCTCACCGGCGCCAAGTCGATCGCCGTGCCGACGAATCGGCGCTGCGCGCCGACGTCGGCCGAGAGCGGCGATCTCAAATCGGCCGAATCGAATGCCGGCGGTAAACCGGCCAAGGGGAAGAAGAAGCGACAACAGGAGATTTTTGAAGACGATTCGTACGCCACGATCGCGACCCGCGGCGTGCCGGAGGCCAAGTTCCTGGAAATCATCGGGGCGACGCACAACAACCTCCAAAACGTCGACGTGCAGATTCCGCTCGGGGCGGTGACGGTCGTCACCGGCGTCAGCGGCTCGGGCAAAAGCTCGCTCATCGAAGACGTTCTCTACAACAGCCTGGCCCGCACGCTGCACCGGGCCCGCACCTTCCCGGGCAAGCATGATCGGCTCAAGGGGGTCGAACAAATCGACAAGGTGATCCGCGTCGACCAGATGCCGCTCGGCCAGACGCCCACCTCGAACCCGGCCACCTACACCGGCGTGTTCGACCAAATCCGGACGCTCTACTCGAACCTCCCCGAGTCGAAGCTCCGCGGCTACACGCCGCGCCGGTTCAGCTTCAACGTTCCCGGGGGGCGCTGCGAGAAGTGCGAGGGGGCCGGCCAGCTGCGAATCGAAATGCACTTCTTGCCCGACGTCTGGGTCGAGTGCGACGACTGCCGCGGCAAACGCTACAACCCCGAAACGCTGGCCGTGCAGTTCCACGGCCACTCGATCGCCGACGTGCTCGATATGCCGGTCGGCAAAGCCCGCGAGTTGTTTCAGAACATCCCGCAGATTCGCAAGATCCTGCAGACGCTGTGCGACGTCGGGCTCGACTACGTGACGCTCGGCCAATCGGCCCCGACCCTGTCGGGCGGCGAGGCGCAGCGCGTCAAACTGGCGGCCGAGCTTTCACGCCCCGATACCGGGCGGACGCTCTATCTGCTCGACGAACCGACGACCGGCCTCCACTTTGACGACTTAGCGAAGTTGCTCGACGTGCTGCAGCGACTCGTCGATCTGGGGAACACGGTCGTGGTGATCGAGCACAATCTCGACGTGATCAAGACGGCCGACTGGCTGATCGACGTCGGACCGGAAGCCGGCGAAGGGGGCGGGCAGATCGTCTGCGCCGGCACGCCGGAAGACATCGTCGCCCACTCGCGGGCGTACGAAAAGGAACAAAAGAAACCGAGCCGGGAACGCAAGAAGTCGGACGGGCCCGAACGCCTCCGTTCGCATACCGGCGAGATGCTGGCCCCGGTGCTCGAGGCGGGTCCGTTCGTCGAGCGGAACTCCTACGATCCCGAGGCGGCCGAAGCGCCGCAGTCCGACGACGTCGACCTGAACGACGTCGGCGAAGAGGTGCAGATGCCGTGGGAGGCCGACGGCCGCCGGTGGCACACGCAGGATCGCGTGGCCCGCAACGGCAAGCCGTGCCGCTGGGACGGCCGGATCCTGGCGGAAGTGGTCGACAAGATCCAGGAACTCGGCGAGTTCGGTCCGACGAGCTTCAACACCCGTACGATCGTCGAGATCTGCGGCGACAAGAAGAGCGACGGCTGGTTCTTCCACGCCGTGACCGGCGAAGAATGGCTCTTGAAACTTAAGTTTCGCACGGCCAAGAACACGTTCCGCCGCGAAGACCTCGTGGCCAAGCTCGATCTCAAGCCGCTCAACGAGATGCGCGATTTGCCGGTCTACGGCACCGAGCCGCGCGTCAAATGCAAGAACCTCCGCGGACCGTGGCAGGAAGTGCAGCTGCAGGTGCATGCCTGGGACGAGATCGATAAGCCGGTCTTCTGGGAGTTCATCGAGTCGGCCGTCAAAGGCTTTCAGAAATTTGCCGACCGCAAGGAACTGAACCCCGAAGACATCATGCCCTGGAAGGTGCTGGGCCAGAAATGGCACTTCGCCCGCAAAGGCTTTCCGCCGGGCAAGAAGGTGGCCTGGGACGTGGAGGTGCTCGAGGAATTGTGCGAGCTATTGACCGACACGCACGACGGTCAGTTTCTGTGGAACAACCAGCAGCTCGTGCACTACTGCCTGAAGGGGCGGAGCGAGCCGTGGGCCACGATTCAAACCAAGAAGACGCACGCGGTCGAGCTGTACTTGAACGGACCGAAGAACAAGTTCGCGCTCGGACGAGTGACGGCCTTGGGGGTCGATCCGGCGATCGACAAAGACCGGCCCGACCGCGACGTGGTCCGCTTGCAGTTCAACGACGCCGAACAAATCGTCGACGAATTGCTGGGGGAATTTTTGCGCGAGCACGCTGCGGCGGTAGGCGAGAAATGAGCCCGGAAAATCTTATCCATAAGGCCGGAAGTGTCGCGGCGCCATTCGCCCGGATCGAATTTGTAACCCAGAAGCTGGAACGATGACCACACCTTTGCTGCCTGCCCGCTTCCTCTTCCGCTACAGCGTTCCGTGTCGATATCGCAAGCCGCTCTGGAAAGAATCGGGCTTGGCCCTGCCCGACGAGTGCCGTTTGCCCAAGCTCGCCGAGTTGGAAGGGCAGCGGATCTACGCCGAGATCCGCACGGCCTGGAGCGAAGACGGCCTCGTCCTGGCGGTAAAAGTCGAGGGCAAGAAACAGCTCCCTTGGTGCCGCGATAGCCGGCCCGACGAAAGCGACGGCTTACGCGTGTGGATCGACACCCGCGACACGCACAACATCCACCGCGCCGGGCGGTTTTGCCACCAGTTCATGTTCATGCCCTCGGGCTCCGGCCGAAACCTCGATGAGCCGTTCGGCGAGCAATTATTTATCTACCGGGCCCGCGAGAACGCCAAGCCGGTGAAGCCCGGCGTGCTGAAGTCGCGCCGCGAGAAGCGGCCCGATGGCTACCTACTCGAGTGCTTCATCCCCGCCGCCGCGCTTACCGGCTGGGACCCGGCCGAGAATCCCAAGCTCGGCTTCACCTACGCGGTGGTCGATCGGGAAATCGGTACGCAGACGTTCACCTGCGGACCCGAGTTCCCCTACCACGAAGACCCGAGCCTGTGGGGCACACTGGAACTGAACCGGTAGGCGTCGGAATGACGAATGTCTAATGACGAATGACGAATGAGCGTGCGCAGCTCCCGAGGCTATTTCGTCATTCAGTCATTCGTCATTAGGCATTCTTTCGTCATTCGTGCTTCGTCATTCGTCATTTCCTCGGCAGGCGTTTCTCGATCTCTTCGGCGACCTTCGTCGCCAGCACGTCGGAGCCGGCGGGGGTGAAGTGGACGTTCGCCGGGAGCTGAATCTCCTTCAGCTTCGGCAAGGCGTAGTGGTAGAGGTCGTCGGTTTCGATACCGGCCTTTTCCATCACCCGGGCCGCAATCTTGTTGTACTCGACCTCGTCGCCCGGCTTACGGAGCGACGAGCCCTCGGGAACCGGCGTGGTGCTGCACCAAACGAGCTTTGCGCCGGTCGCCTTGAGCTGCTCGACCAAGGTCGTCAGGTTTTTCTCGTAGTCTTCCGGCGAGACCTGATTCTTGCCGGTCTCCATATGACGGACGTCGTGCAAGCCGAAGTTGAAGTGGATGACGTCCCACTTCCCTTCGCCGAGCCACGCCTTGAGGGACTCCAGGCCGCGGATCGTCGGCCCGCAGTTGGCGTTCGGCCGGTGAACGTTCGCCTTGCCCGCCAGCTTCTCGCGGACCGGAACCGTGTAGCCCATCGAAATCGAATCGCCGATCAACAGTACCCGCGGCAGCTTGGGATCGTCGGTCACCGCCTTGAGCGACGGGCTCGGTTCGCGGCGGGCGGGTTTGGCGGCCGGCGCCTTGGCCGCGGGTTTCTTCTCGGCGGGCGCGTCGGCTGCCGATGCGCCTGCGGCGAGCAGCGAAGCGACGAATAGGGCGAGCGATGCGATGCGGAACATGATTCGGTCCTCCGAACGTTATTAGGCGTGGAATATCGAGGTAGACGAGCGAGGCGAGCCGGCTATTTGGCCGCTCCGAACTGTTTTTCGTACAGCACTTTGAATGGATTGGGGCCCTCCAACGGAGCCCGTTCGTTTTCGAGCGTATCGGGAACGACCTCGGCCCACCAGCGGTCGTAAGCCGCTTCCAAGCGTGCGACGACTTCCGGATGTTCGGCCGCGACGTTCATAGTCTCTCCCGGATCGGCCTTCAGGTCGTAGAGCTCCCAATTCTTGGGGGCCGGCGCGGCGTTCGCCCCGCCGGCGGCCGCTTGCCCGCCGCCCGCCGCCCGCGGCTTCTTCGCGTCTCCTTGCCGGGCCGGGTCGGCCTGTGCGGACTGCTTCCGAATGCTGACCAGTTGATAGCGCGGGTCGCGGACCGAGCCGTTGGCGTATTTCGCCAGGTTGGCGTCGGTCCCCTTATTCCAGCGGCCGACATGCGTGAACAGCACTCGCTCGTCCCAGACGGCCTTCGGGTCGGTTAACAGCGGCACCAGGCTCCGGCCATCGAGCTTCGCCGCAACCTCAGGCGGTAGTTTGGCGCCGGCGATCTGAGCCAGCGTCGGGTAGATGTCAATATGGGCGGAGAGGCGGTCGCAATCGGCCGGCACGAGCGTGCCGGGCCATCGCCAGAACGAAGCTCCGCGCGTCCCGCCCCGATAGGGCGTCCCCTTCTGACCCCGCATTCCGGCGTTAAAAATCTTCGCGCCCGCCGTTCCCCCGTTGTCGTTCATGAAAATGAACAACGTGTCGTCGGCGATTTTCAGCTCGTCGAGTTTCGCGAGCATCCGACCGACGTTGTCGTCGATGTTGGCGATCATGCCGAAAAATTTCGCCACGTCTTCGCTCGGCGCCTTGTCGCGATAGCGAGCGATATACTCCTCCGGGCAATGCAAAGGGCCGTGCGGGGCGTTCGTGGCGATGTAACAGAAGAACGGCACGTGCTCTCCGGCCACGTGCTTTGCCCGCTCGGTCACCCATTGAGAGGCCTGCCGAAAGAAAACGTCGGTGCAGTACCCGTCGGTCTTCTCGAACGTTCCGTTATGGAGAATGGCCGGGTTGAAGTAACGGTTGCCCGGAGCGTCGCCGCAGCTGCCGGGGTACGACTGGCCGATGCCGCCTCCACCGTGAATGAACACCTCGTCGAAACCCCGCCGGTTCGGCTGGTGCTCGGCCTCGTCCCCCAGGTGCCACTTGCCGAATATGCCGGTCGCATAGCCGGCCCCTTGGAGTACCTGGGCCAACGTGTGCACCTTGAGGCTCAACCGTTCGCGCTCGAAAATCGTGTGCGTGACGCCGCTACGGAACTCGTGCCGCCCGGCCATGAGCGACGCGCGGGTCGGCGAGCAGGTGGGGCTGACGTGAAAATCGGTGAACCGCACCCCCTCGGCGTGCAGCCGATCGAGGTTCGGTGTCTTGAGAATCGGGTTGCCGTGGCACGAGAGGTCGCCGTAACCCTGATCGTCGGTGATCAGGAAAACGATGTTCGGGCGGCGGCCGACGACTTCGGCCGCCGACATCGACGACACCCAGGAGAAGACGGCAAAAAAGAAAACGAACCGACGAAACAGCGTGGGCATGGCATTGCTCGCAGCGGCGGGGCGTGCTCGGGGCGTAACGCGGCCCATTGTGAATCATGGCGCGAGCGAATTCCACACTCCGCATCGTCGCATGATCGAACATCGCATGACCGGCCGATGATGGGTCGCCGGCCGGCACTTAGAAAGCCGACGGAATTACGCTGATTCAGCCGGCCGACGCGTCCGGGCGCCTACGGCCAGTGCTTCCGAGCGCCTGCGGCCGGTGCCTCCGAGCGCCTGCGGCGCCGTGCTCGATGGCCGCTACGGCGCGGTACTCAGGGCGGCGGCGGCAGGGAATTCCGTACCGTGGCCGATCCTGAGCGGCGGGCTCGCCGCGGAGATCTCCTCACGGCGAATGCGAACGTGGGGCGGCGCGTCGATGCCCAACTGCACCCGTCCGCGGCCGAGCCGCACGACGGTAATCACGATATCGGGCCCGATATGAACCACTTCGCATTCTCTTCGCGATAAGACGAGCATGGAAATTCTCCCCTCCCGGTGACGACGTACTTCGGAACGTCGCCCGGCGATATTACCCGCCGTGCGTGAGCCGATCGTGTGGCGAGCGCGAGAACCGCGAGAGTCGGCGGAATGCAAAAGAACAGAACCGTTCAGAGGCGAACAGCCGACCGGAATTCCGGAAGCCGGGCATACTTGTCGGCGCGCAAGAAATCTCTCAGCGCAAAAAAATAGGACCGTTCGGCTCCGAAAAGCCGAACGGTCCTGTATCGTTGTTGCCGGATAGTTCCGTACGGGGAAACTAAGCCAGAGTTGCGCGGAAAAAGGAACTCAGCGATCAACCGCCCAGGTTCCATCAACCACACAGAGCCGCAGGCCTTCGCAAATCTGATTTCAACAAGTTGACGTCAGACTGGCGGAAGCATTTTCCCGACGGAAGTGCCGCTACTTCTTCTTCTTCTTGGCGGCTTTCTTGGCGGGCTTGGCGGCTTTCTTCTTCTTGGCCACAGCTTCATCCTCCGATAAAAAAACTCGGCGAGATCCCTCCACCGATCGTCATCCGCTTCATCGTATCGAGCGTGGCCGTGCAATCTGAATTACAGGTAACCTGAGTTACGAATAACCAGAGTTACAGCGACGCGTCACTCGACCGATTCCGCCGCGATGACGGAGTTGAGAGTTTCTCACCCTTGACAAGAAACGGACATCCTATCACAAGGCCCGACGAGCTAAGCGGCAGCTGCTATCGATCGCCGTTCGTCGAATCTGCTTGTCCGAGTGCGAACCTCACGTTGCGTATTTGTACGCATTTCAAAAATTTTGGCAACACTATTTTGCCAAAAACCTTGACGACGCGCGAAAGTTTTTTTACGTGCGCGCTGCTTCGCGCCGCGCATCGCCGTCAGCAATCGCGCTCGCGCACGTCGCGCGATGAAGCGCGACGCGCATCATCAATAGAACGACAAGCGCGTGCCGTCGGCGTACTCGATCGAGGGTTGTCGACGTCGTCGTGTGACGCCGAACACCTGTCGCTCGGCCGGCGCCCAGAGTTGCGCACGGATCGAGTTCCAAATTGAGACGCGCACCGCGTCGCCCCCCGTCTCCGGCGCGCTCCAGAGGGAAAGAACCTGGTTCCAAACTGCCGGCCGAAGCGACCGGCGAATGTGAATCGGATCGGCGCCGTACCACTCGACCGGCGCCGCGATGTACGCCGCGCCGTACCGCGAAGCCAACGCCTTGAGCCCCTCGTCGACCACCTGCGAACGCCGCAGGATCGAAGCGAAATCATCGCGATTTCGCGGGAAAAGTATGCTCCGCAGTACCAGGAACTGCTCCGCCGTGAGCTTCTCCACCCGCGCGATCGGCAAGCCCGTCACCACCAGCCGAACGTCGTCCGCTCGACTCAACCGGTCGAGGCAAACCCGCACCCATTCCAAAATCTGGTCGGCCGTCGCACCGTACATGACGTCGTTCCCCACGTCGGTCACGAGCGCGGCGGTCGGCAACCGAGGACCGGCCTCCAGCGCCGGCCAAAGACCGCACTCGGTGATGCCCGACAACCCCCTCCCGAGCAATCGGGAGGGCATCCCGTACGATCGTCCTCGGCCGTCGGCCGTCAGCACGTCGAGAGGTCGACTCCAATGACGTCGAGCGGTCGCCAGTACGGTCGCCAACCCCTGACTGAGGTTGCTCGCCCCGAGCAGGATGATGCGCTGGGCCGGGGCGTGGGGAACCATCATTTTTTTTTGCCGGACTGTTACAACTTGCGATTCAAAAGAGCCTGGGAGCTTGCCGGAAGCGACAAGTCCGCGCGGCCCGCGCTATGCCGCCGCGTCCGACGGACCCTACCAGAACGAACGTCGGCCTCCCCGCGGAGGCGACGGTCCGTCCGGTTACCATCGCCGGCCGTAGCCCTGGCTCTGGAGTTCCTGGTAGTTCTGGTACGCCAGGTAACCGAAAATGAAGACGTAGAACATCGAGCTCGACCGTAACCCGTAGATTGCCATGGCAATCGCCGCCACCATCGACAGGATCAGCGACTTACGCAGCGAGTCGGGAGTATCCGACAGTTCGAAGGCCGAACGGGCGATTTGCCCGCCATCGAGCGGGTAGATCGGCAGCAGATTGACGAGCCCCCAAAAAATGTTGACGAACAGGAGCTGGTTGAACAGGAACCGCAGCTTGTCGTTGAGCAACAGCGTCGGCATTCCGGTATCCGGATCGACGAACGCCCAATCGATAATTTCCGGGAAACCGAAATCAAACTCGGTGTGAAAGCCTGACAAGCGGAGGCCTAGCACCAGAACGGCCGCAAAAATGAAGCCGGCCAGCGGACCGGCGAAGCTGACGACCATTGCGGCTCGGGGGTCGAGTCGACCGCGGTAGGTCGGGATCGCCAGGCCGCCGAAGCCGTACAACACGACGTGCGATCGGATCTGGTAGTAGCGAAAGGCCAGAACGTGGCCGAACTCGTGAACCAGGATCGAAACGAAGACCAGGCCGACCCACAGCAGCACATAGAGGGGCGGCGTGTTCGCGCCCGAGCTGAACAGGGAGATGAGCCAAAACCACGGGTCGACGCGAACTGGTACGTCAAACAACTGAAAGCGGAGATCGAAACGGGTCGGCTGCGGTTCGAGGAATAACACGTGCCGACCGACTCCCTAAATTGGACGTTTCACCGATTCTCCGTGCGCCGGAATTGTAACCAAGGGCCGCCCGCCGGGAAGGTAATGCGGCCGTGGAACCGCCGGTTTGCTCCCCGCAACGTGTTCCAGCAGATACTCGGCCCCGCGCTCCGACGCTCCCGGCGCGCCAACCTCGTCGCGGAGCCGCCGTAGCCGCTCGACGAGCGCCGCGAGGGCCCCCTCGTCGGTCAGCCAGCCCGCCAGGCGCCGCGCCATCTCCTCGGAGCGGTCGACCGAGCTGAGGAACTCGGGAAACAGCACGTCGGGCTCGTCGTGCGGCGATCGGATTTGCTCCGCCGCCCGGTCTCGCTCGATCCGTCCGGTGCCCAGCAGGTTCACCAGCGTGATGTACGGCACGTTCCGGGCGAGATTCTGAAACCAGTTGTTAAAACGGTTAACGCGGTAGCCGATGACCGTCGGCTTCAGGTAGTACAGCAATTCGAGCGAAACCGAGCCCGAGCAGGCCAGGCAGCAGGTCGCCGCTTGCATGAGTTCCGGCGTGCGGCCGAGGTAAACCGGCACGTCGGCCGGCTCCAGTTCCGAGTCGGCGACCATCCCCCGCGCCATCTCCGCCTGATGCGGCTTGTAGGCCGCCACCGCAAATCGCACGCCCGGCACCGCGCGCCGGAGCGTCGCCGCCGCCTTGAGGAACGTCGGCAAGTTGTTGGCCACCTCTTGGGTCCGCGAACCGGGGAGGATGGTCACCAGCGGACGGCGGTCGGCGGCTTGTTCGGCCAGAAAGTCGGCGGCGGGCCGGCGGCGGCGGACCTCGTCGAAGAACGAATGCCCGACATACGCGGCGCGGCACCCCCGGGCCTCGAACCAGGGTTTTTCGAACGGCAGGCTGCACAACACGTGGTCGACGAACCGTCGCATCTTACTCACGCGGTAGCTGAGCCACCCCCAGATCTGCGGCGGCGTGTAATAGAAAACGGGGATTCCGTTTGCCTTGGCCCGGCGAGCGATCCACCAGTTGAAGCCCGGAAAATCGACGAGCACCACCGCATCGGGCCGCTGATGACGAAAATAGCGGCTGGCCCGCGAAGCCAAGTCCCAGAACTGATGCAGGTTCGCCAAAGCCCGGCCGACTCCCATCACGGCCAACTGGGTGAGATCGGCATGCAGGCGGCAGCCGGCCTCCGCCATGTGCGGACCGCCGTAGCCGACGAACTCGATATCAGGCCGACGTGCCCCGAGCGCGCGAATCAGATTCGCTCCGTGGACATCGCCGCTCGGCTCTCCCACCGAAAAGAAGATCTTGAGCTTCTTGCGCGCGCCGGCATGCATGGTAAGGAACCTGTCCGAGTCTTGAGGGGCAGTCGGGGGGCCGAGTATGCCAAAACACCCCTTTTTACGGAATATCAGCACGGAAGATCCGCCTGCCGCGCGCGGCATTGACCTTGACCCTACCCCCACCCATCGCGACACTTCCGCCCCCATGCGCATCGTCCAGCGATACATATTCTTCGAACTGCTCAAGGTCTTCGGACTGGCGTTGGGGGTCCTCACGCTCCTATTCATCCTGGGAGGTCTCGTCCGCGAGGCCCAGGAACAGGGGCTGAAGCCTGCCCAAGTCGTGCAGATTATCCCGTTTGTTCTGCCCGATGCACTTCGATACACGGTGCCGGCGACGCTCCTGTTGGCCGCGTCGATGGTTTACGGCCGGATGGCGGGCTCCAACGAGATCACGGCGCTCAAATCGCTCGGCATCTCGCCGATGGCCGTTTTGCGGCCGATGTTCTACTTTGCCTTCGTCCTCAGCATTACCACGGTTTGGCTCAACGACATCGCCGTCTCCTGGGGTCGCGCCGGCATCCGGCGGGTGGTCTTGGAATCGATCGAAGAGATCGCCTACGGGCTGTTGCGAACGCAGAAGTCCTACGTTTCTCGCCATATCTCGATCGTCGTCAAGCGGGTCGACGGCCGGCGGTTGATCCAGCCGACGATCACGTTCCAGTCCAAGGGAAGCGCCGTCACGCTCAGCAGCGAAGAGGCCGAACTCCGCAGCGACGTCGACCGCGGCACGCTCACGATCATCGCCCGCAACGGCATGCTCGACGTCGAGGGGCGCGGCCGGATGTTGTTTCCCAACGACGTGCTCGAACGCGAGGTGCCGCTCGAGCGGGGCGACACGTCGGCCGAGCTGAGCCATCCGTCGTATATGGCCATGCGCGAAATTCCGACGGCGCTCGGACGACAGCGGGCGGCCATCGACGAACAATACGACGAGATGGCTTCCCAGGCGGCCCTGCAGATGCTCACCGGCGACTTCGCCGACCTGCACGGCCCGGAATGGATCACCCAAGAAGCGGTCGTCGAGGATTTAGAGAACAAGGTCCATCGCCTGGAAACTGAGCCGCACCGCCGCTGGTCGAACGGTTTTAGTTGCCTGTGCTTCGTCCTGGTCGGGGCGCCGCTGGCGATTCGCTTGCGCAACGCCGACTTCCTGACGAGCTTCTTCCTCTGCTTCGGCCCGATTCTGGTGGTCTTCTATCCGCTCCTGGCGTTCGGCGTCGACCAGGCCAAGAGCGGCGACCTGCCGGCCTATTCCGTCTGGATCGGCAACGTGGTGCTGGCGGCGGCCGGGGCCTGGATCATGCGCAAGGTGGTTCGGTATTAGTGCGGCCGTCATGCACCGTCGAGGCGATGGGCGTCTCGACTAGAGCAAGTGGGCCGCTCTCGTTTGTCGTCCGATACTTCGGCGATCGCCGATCGCCAGACGGGCCGGTCTACTTGTCCGGTGGGGCGTCGTCGTCCCCCGCGACCCCCTGTTGCCGTTCACCTCGTCGTTCCGAACCGCGCGACGTCTAAGCCGGCACCAGCCTCACGGAGTGAGTCGCTATTTTCCTGGAACCAAATCGGCCGTCTCTTCGCCAATCTGGATCCGCCAGCGGTCGGTTGCCGCATCGCGAGTGACGTAGAGCGCTTTCTTCGAAAAGAAAATTTCCGCCTTCGGGAATACCGGTTCGTTCGAATCGCCGAGCAAGGCTATCCGGGGAGCTTTGAACAATTTGGCATTCCGATCTGGAATCAGCAGCATGGAAATAGGCGACGCAAGACCCTTGATCTTGAATTCCCACTTCTTTTTCTCGCCCTCTTTGAAAACCAAGGCCGTTTCGCTTTCCGGCTTCTGTGGTAGCTCGATCGTCCAGAGAACGCCTTCTGAGCCGACTTCCGGAACCCGGAAGTGAAGCATCTTGAGGCTCAATAACGAGTTGCGGAGCTCCGCGACGTCTTTGCGTTCGGCATCGACGACCTTTGCCTCCGCTTCGACCTTTTTGTAGAACGCCTTGCGGGCGAGAGTTTCCTCGAGATGCCGATACCGCTGCGCGTCGTCACTAGGCCTGAACCAAGCGTATGCGGGGCCGCTTTTTTTGACGGGCGCATAAAAAAGCTCGAATTCTTTCGGTGATTGCGGTGTTTCATGTGTTGCTAAGGCAGCACGAAACGGCATTC
>Ga0163153_10004174_pt1 | contig 18416 bp, 18 predicted proteins | sample OliLakLV19MP6IB1_FD_148629 | JGI IMG/M metagenome (GOLD analysis project Ga0163153, IMG submission 148629) | Freshwater microbial mat bacterial communities from Lake Vanda, McMurdo Dry Valleys, Antarctica - Oligotrophic Lake LV.19.MP6.IB-1 | ecosystem: Environmental > Aquatic > Freshwater >... | reverse complement strand
ACGCCGTCGCAAGTGCCCTCACGACATGCTCCGGCCTCAAAGGTCTCTCCGGCCTGCCGACCGGCGACATGCGCGATGTTCGGGAGGCCGCCGCCTCCGGGAATGAGGACGCCGCGATTGCCTTAGATGTCTTCGTCGGTGCCATTCGGAAATATATCGGTCAGTTTCTTGTGGAAATGAATGGCGTCGATGCCATTATTTTTACGGCAGGCATCGGCGAAAACGATTCTACTCTCCGCGCCCGCGTCTGTGCCGACCTCGACTTCATAGGCCTTTCTTTCGACAACGAAGCAAATGCCAAGACCCGCGCCACCGAAGCGGTCATCTCGACACCGGACTCAAAAGTTGATGTCCGCGTGATCCCCACCAACGAAGAAATCATTATCGCCCGCAATGCGTGGCACAAACTTTCAACACTCCAACTCAACTAACACCAACCCAACCACCCATATGGCACAACAAGCAATAGGAATGATCGAAACCCGGGGCCTCATCGCCCTCGTCGAAGCCACTGACACAATGTTAAAATCCGCCAACGTCGAACTCGTCGGACCAATCACCCAAGTAGGCAACGCCTTGGTGACTGTCGTTGTCACTGGCGATGTCGCCGCTGTGAAAGCTGCGACGGAAGCCGGAAAAACGGCAGCACAATCGCTGGGCGAAGTCGTCAGCGTCAGCGTGATCGCCCGGCCTCACAATGACCTGATCGCCGTCCTCCCGAAACTCAAGTAACAGAATCGATGATTCTTGCTCGTGTCGAAGGCAGCCTCGTTGCCACCAAGAAAAACGCGAAAATGACCGGGAGTAAATTCCTTGTCGTGCGTCCTTTGGTGATGGACTCGCCTACCGCTGAGGAATTTCGGCCCGGCTCAAGCACGATTATCGCCGTTGATGCTCTTGGTGCCGGGGAGGGGGAGGTTGTTCTGATTGTTCAGGGCAGCTCCGCCCGCTTGGCATCTGACGACAAAGATTCCCCGGTCGATGCCGTTGTTGTTGGCATTGTTGACACGGTCGATATGGGGCGAAAAACAGTATTCCGGGCCCATTAGGCCACTCCCACAATGATTGACGAAAAATTAGTCTCCAAAGTTGTTAGCGAAGTGCTCATAAGACTTCAATCCCAAGCGACCCCTGCAAAAGCTGGTGCTTCCCGCTTTGGGGTTTATGATTCCATGAGCGATGCGGTGGAAGCCGCGGATCGGTCCTTTCAGGCTCTTCGCGAAAAAGGCACCACAGCCCGCAAACTGGCCATCAGTGTCATCCGCCGTCTTTGCGTTGCTAAAGCCAAGGAGTGGGGAGAAATCGAATTTGCCGAAACCAAAATTGGACGGCTTGATCACAAAATCGAAAAACTGAAAATCTGTGGGGATCTTGTTCCTGGCGTGGAATTTATGGAACGCCATGCTTTCAGCGGTGATTTTGGGCTCACGGTCATTGACTTTGCCCCGTGGGGTGTCATCGGCGCTGTGACGCCTTCGACTCACAGCGTTCCCACTCTGACAGGAAACGCGATCAATATGATTGCTTCGGGCAATGCGGTTGTTTTTAACACGCATCCTGCGGCTGCGAAATGTGCCGCTGTGGCCATCCAAGCTTACAACCAAGCCATTTTTCAAGAGACCGGGATTTCCGATCTGCTCACCACGGTGGTCAAGCCGACCTTGGAGACCTTTGACCAGATGTGTCATCATGACTTAGTACGCTTGCTCTGCGTCACCGGCGGCCCGGCCGTGGTTGCTGCCGCAATGAAAACCGGAAAACGCGCCATCTGCGCTGGTCCCGGCAACCCGCCTGTTGTGGTGGATGAAACGGCGAATCTCGATGCCGCTGCCAAGGCCATCATCCAGGGGGCTTCCTACGATAACAATTTGCTATGCATCGGAGAAAAGCAGGTCTTTGTCGTAGAGAGTGTCGCAGACAAACTCATCGCTGCCTTCAAAAACGCGGGGGCTGTCCAGCTCACTCCATCCCAAGTGGCACAACTCACGGAAAAGGCGTTTGTTTTCCCTCAAGGCAAGGGTGCCGGATGCCCGCATCCCACCGTCAATCGCGACCTCGTGGGCCGCGACGCGGCTGTCCTTGCAAAAGCTATCGGCCTCACGGTGCCGCCTTCGACGCAACTCCTTTTCGGCGAAACTCCAGCAGACCACATCTTTGTGGATGAGGAGCAAATGATGCCATTTATCCCGGTTGTGCGTGTTCCCAATGTGGATGCGGCCATCGCCGCCGCCATCAAGACTGAACACGGTTACAAACACACGGCGATGATTCATTCGACCAATATCCACGCCCTCACGAAGATGGCCCAAGCCGTCGATACCACCTTGTTTATTAAAAACGGCCCATGCATGACCGGCCTGGGTCTTGGCGGAGAGGGGTTCCTAAGCTTCAGCATCGCCACGCCAACAGGTGAGGGGGTCACGACGCCCATGACGTTTACCCGCTCCCGTCGCTGCGTGATGGTCGAGGAACTCAATTTGTTTTAACATGCGCACCGCCATCATCCACGGCCAGATCATTTCGACCGTCAAACATCCCAGCCTCGAAGGTTGGCGTTTGCTGATCGCGATTCCTGAGAGCCCGGATGTGCCGCCCCAAATTGTCATCGATCGTCTCGGGGCTGGCATCCACCAAAAGGTAATTATCTCCAGCGATGGAAAAGAATCGCGCCAAATGGTTGGCGACGAATTTAGTCCCGCCCGCTGGAATGTGATGGGCCTCATCGACCCGGAAAGGACCCTCGCGTTATGAGACTCGGAACCGTCATTGGCAATGTCACCCTCGCCGTCCGGTCCCCACGTTTTTCCGGGGAACGTCTGCTTCTCACCCTGCCATGGCGTCGGGAAACCTTAGCGGGGAAGGATCAATACGACCCTGCCATCGTGGTTTATGATCAGCTCGGAGCCGGCATCGGACAGACCATAGCGATCAGCGAAGGCCGCGAAGCCGCCTGCCCCTTTCCCAAACCCACTCCCGTGGACGCCTATTGTGCCGCACTCGTTGACGAAATCTTCTACCAAAAATAAGCCATGACACTATTTGCCCAAAAAGAAGCGGAATCCTTCATTTCCACCGGCTCGAAAGAATTCCGCTACAACCGCGACATTCGCATCACTCCCGGTGCAAAAGACATCCTCACCGAGGCCGGCATAAAGATTGTTTTTGATGTGGCCGCGCAATCAGCCTCCCTCCCCACTGTTTCTCCAGGGGCTTCGAGTGATGATCAAAAGCTCTTTAACTCTCCGCTTGCTCAGAAACTCAAAGAAGAAATCTGCGATATTGGCCGCCGGATCTGGGCTCGCGAATACTGCGATGGCAATGGTGGCAATATCTCATGCCGCCTCGCTCCGGATCGCTTCATCGTCACACCCACCGGCGTGAGCAAAGGATTTATGAAGCCGGACATGCTCACACTCGTTGACGGCAAGGGCAACCAGCTTGCAGGCACGTGGAAACGCTCCAGCGAGTTCACCACACATCTGGCTATTTATGATTCCACGCCAGCAGCATTTTCCGTCTGCCATGCGCATCCGTGTCATGCAGGAGCCTTTGCAATCAAAGAACTTCCACCTCCGGCTCGACTCATTCCAGAGTTGGAGGTGTTTGTCGGGCAGGTGGCCGTGGCCTCCTATCAGACTCCCGGCTCTCCGGAAATTGCTGCTTCCATCACCCCGCTTGCTCCGAACCATCAGTCGATCATCATGGGATGTCATGGCCTCATTTGCTGGGGAAAATCGGTGGAAGACGCTTATTTTAAAATGGAAATCACCGATGCCTATTGTCGCACGGTGATCCTTGCGCAGTCTCTGCCAGGTGCCGCTTCGATCCCCTGTGAGAAATTGGATGATCTCTTGGCGATGAAAAAATCGATGGGCCTCCCCGACAATCGTTTCGATCTCAAGCCGGCCGAACTCTGTGAGGTCGATCCCTGGACGCAAATGTGTGGAGCCCATGGATGTTCTTCTCCTGTGACACCGTTTAATCCGATGACTCAACCCGATGCGCCTGCGGAACTTGAGGCCCTTGTTCAGAAGCTCACTGACGAAATCCTAGCCAACCTTAAAAACTAATCTTTTATGAAAGTAGCAATCATAGGCGGCGGTGGCCGCGTGGGTTCCTGTGCCGCCTTTGCCCTGCAATGTTCCGGCATTGTGAAAGAAATCCTCATCCTCGATGCCAATCAGGCCACGGCGGAAGGAGAAGCTCTTGATCTTTTGCATGGGGCCGCGTTTTGTGCGGATCAGACCATTGCGGCGGCCACTTACACCGAGGCAGCGCAAGCGGATGTTATTTGTATCACCGCCGGCTTGCGGCGCAAACCGGATGAGTCCCGTCTGGACCTTATCAATCGCAATGTGACGCTTTTTCTCGGCATCCTGAAAAGCCTCAAGGAAGCCGGGCTCAAAAAAGACGCGATCCTCTTTGTGGTCTCCAATCCCGTGGACGTTCTAACGTTTCTTGCCCAGCGTGAGACCGGGCTTCCTGCCCATCAGGTCCTTGGCTTAGGGACCGTGCTCGACACCTCCCGCTTTTGTTCTCTGATTTCCGCATCGCTCAAACTCCCACCCACCCAGGTTCGCGCCATGATCCTAGGCGAGCATGGGGATACGATGGTTCCCATTTGGTCCTCGGCCACTGTGGACGGATTTCCTTTGCTCAAGTTTCCCGGCGTGACCCCCACCTTCCAAACCCAACTCTTTGAGCGCACGCAGAAAAGCGGTGCAGAAGTCATCTCCCGCAAAGGCGGTGCCGGCTGGGCGGTCGGTGTGGCCATCCGCGAAGTGATCGATTGTATCGCGCTGGATCGCCAACGCATCCTGCCCGTCTCGAGCTTGGTTAACGGCGTCTATGGACTTCGTAACGTCTCGATCAGCGTGCCAACGGTTGTCGGACGGCGGGGCGTGGTTCAGCACATCGAAGTCGAGCTCTGGCCCAAAGAAGTCAATGGCCTCCAAGCCTCGGCCAAAGCCTTACAAGATACCCTTCGTAAAGTGGTGGGTTAGCCAGTGTCTTGAGCTGCTTGCGGCCTGAGTGATCTTGGTGGGTGAATGGTTTTCCTGGAGGCAATCCTGAGGAGACCTTGTATACAATCTTTGGAAGTCGAGGTACGCTGCTCCTTCACGCTCACTCATGATGCTGCACGAAAAATCAGTTCTCTCGGTTTATGGATTTGAAAGTCCAGTCCGGGTTTTTTCCGAGGATCAGTGTAGGATGGTGATGCGTCATTGGCAGCACGTGCGAGATCAGAAAGTTCCTTTCTGGCCAAAGGCGAGGGCTATCTATGATCGTGTTATTTTCGATCTTGCGAGCCGTCCTTTGCTAGTTGATCGCGTTGTTGGTCATTTGGGGCGGGACGTCATTCTGTGGGGCGCATCCCTCATCATACGCAAGCCCGGGAGTCGGCATTCTTGGCACTGTGATGCCGAAAGCTGCGGGAGGGATGGCTTCTTGTCGGTCTGGGTTGGCCTTGACGGGATCAGTCAGGAGAGCGCACTGAACGTGATTCCTGGCTCGCATCTCTTTGGGAAACCGATTCAGCAAATAATGACCGAGGGCGGGATAAGCCGTGCGAATCTTGAAGATGCCGCAGTCCTCTCAATGGCCCGGTCATTCCGTGCCGAGGCGAGAATCCTCTCCCCTCCAATGCAAGTTGGCGACGCCCTATTCTTTGACGGCCGCCTTTGGCACGGAAGTAATAACACAAGCGACCGGACACGATCCGCGCTGTTGCTTCAATACGCGCGCACGGATTGTGTGATTCGTCAGCCAAAGCAGTATGCGGAGTGGCCGTTTGTTTTCGAGGAGACACCACCTCCCGTGGTGGTGGTTTCAGGAGCGGCCGATCAAGCACCCCATGACCCTGTGGAACCTCCCAAAAGAGGCCAATTCAGCACGACCCCTCTTGAGGCCGTGGTCCGTAACTGGAGCTTGCCATTGGAGGGCGACCCGATTTCCGGGTGGAAGGCGCACAACATTGCCCTTGGCAGCACTCCCAACCTGTCATCCATGTCGCTGCATGCCTCTGTCCTCAACCCCGGGAAGTCGCCACACCCTCCACACGCGCATGTTGAAGAAGAAATTCTGCTGATCCTGGAGGGGGAGGCCGAGATCCTTCTTGGTGATGGACCGGATCCTGAAGCGGCAACGATTCACCGTCTCGCCCAAGGGGCTTTTGCTTATTATCCTGCCTACCAATACCACACCATTCGGAATGCCAGCGCAGCACCTGTCACCTATCTGATGTTCAAATGGAGCGGGCCGCCTCTTGAGACCGAAGGGCAGGCAAAAAACGGGTTCGTGCTATTTCCAGATTCACAAGCCGTCTCCGACTCCTCCAACAAGGGGTATCAAGCCCATCGCTTTTTTCAAGAGCCCACAGCATACCTCCATCGTCTACACGCCCACCTCACCTGCCTTGCCCCTGGTTCGGGTTATGGCAAGCATTCTGATGCGCATGACGTTGCAATTGTGGTACTGGAAGGAGAGGTGAGATCGCTCGGGTGTACGGCCGGCCCCGGGAGTGTGATGTATTTTCCAGCCTCTCAACTCCATGACATGACCAATGAGGGGTCGGCGGCTGCCAGCTATCTGGTGTTTGAATTCAAAGGGCCTGAACAGGTCATCAATAAATCATCGGATTGCATTGCTGAGGCCAACCATTCTGATGCTGCCCCAAGGAGGCAAAGGCCCTTTCTGTCACGCGCCGTGAATTCAGCCATCGCATGGATCATGTCGCCGTTGACCCGCAAGATTGAGCGTGTCGTAGATCGGCGATTGCGGATTCTGCTTGCTGAGGAACAACAGGGCAAAGAGTGAGCCAGCGGCCTCCCCAATGTTTAATCACAACCCGGATATCCTATCCGCGGACACCGAACTGAAAGTGGCGGATTTCTGCCGGTTTGAAAGTGGCGGAAGCCACGGCTGGATATTATTCAAAAAAGACAGCTCTAGCTGCTTGTTATAGCTCAAAAGCTGAATCTTGTAACCGGGAGGAACCTGGGATGGCGCGGTTACAAGATTCAGTTCCCATCGTTCACGACCCTGCCCTTGTGGGGTTTATGTCATTCGTCACCGGCTCGGTGTTACAAGACGAAGTTCAAAATCTTTACGGACGGTGTTTGGTTCGTGGCGGCGAGCTACTGCGCCCCATTCCCATGGAGCCCATGTCGTTAACAACCTGAAACACATCAACACCCATGGAAAAATATCCTCTTGATCCCGCCCGAATTCGACAACTGCCCCCACGCTTGAGTTGGCACTTCGGGGCGGTAGGGAAGCCGGATCTCAATGCAGGTGCCTTGGATATTTTTCTTTCGGGGCCGCGCTTGCTCTCGGCGGGGAGAGGCGACGGTCCACCACATCGAAGCGGAGACTCCGGAATTTTCTTTTTCGTAGATCGGCTTTGCATCGAATGGATGGGAGAGACACTAAATCCTCAGAATTTGGAGCGAAGCGGCTCGGATATCATTTGCGAACGTCAAAGGTCTGCCACCCGCTACCGGGAACACGCCTAAGATGCCTGTTGAAGCTTCTAAATACCCTCCGACTCCAATACGGAGCGGATAGCGGGTTGGTCAGCACTGCTTTGTTGTGCATTGATTGGTTTGCCGAGAACGATGAAACGTTCCGGAATCTCTGCCTGTTCGACATAAATCGCACGGCACGTCGCGGCTAGATCATGGCCGGTGTTGGCGGATAATCGATCCTTCACAGCCCATACTTCGTCGAGGACGATATCAGATGCAGTACTCATATTGATGGTGGTAAAAGCTCTTTGGGAGAGCAAATTGTGGCTGTAGAACGGCCCAAAGATTCGACGAATGCACGCAGCTTCTTGCTCATCTGAGCACTCGAGATGTGGCGAATGTTCCACGTCAGAAGAAAGTCCATCTCGTGAAAGACTGCGACCCCGATATGAAGCGCGTCACGGTCTGCTTTGCTCGGTGAAAGCTGCTCGCTGAGAATCTGGCTGGCGATAAACTCAACCTCGGGGGTACCTGCCAGAAGGGGAATATCCTGTAAGCTGACCAAGCACCTTTGCGCCGCTTCCTGATTCCCTTCGCGAGCCTCTTGAATCGTGACGAGAGAGGTGAAAAGCTCGAAGCTGTCGCCGCAAGCATCCTACCAGCGACGAGTCGAAAGCTGGTGTCCGGTCTGAATGACCTGCAAAGCCGGAAGCTGTCAGGTAGCTAGGAATGGTTGTCTCAAGATAAACACGCGCGACTCAGGCTGAGGTTGTCGAAATACGGAATCAAGCCAAATCCGGCGACGATATTTTTCTGCACATCGTCCGCGGTGACCTGCCCGGAACCGCTGGCACGCTGGAGGTATCGGGCGCATGCCCGAAAGTTGTAAAATCTGAGGATCGAGCGCATAGCGTGCGGAGGGTAGGAACACGTCAGCAGACGTGTCCTCCATAGGCTTGGCGAAGGAGGAGTGGCTACAACGCAAAGTGTGCCGATCACGCTTGCGCTCGTTGTAGCCGCCCCACTTTGACTTGCCGCCTCACGGCGGCTGCGCACTGCGGGCTGCCTTCGGCAGTCTTCCTCCGGAGTTCGCACTCCTCCGGTTGCTGGGGCGTTCTTCTCTCTCCAGAACACGGCAGCAGACGCGCCGTGACTTGCAACCGGCGACTTTCGGGCATGCGCCATTTGCTGCTGGCCGGGCGTATTTCCGATATGTGCAATCGGGCAACAGATGGCGGCTTCGCCGCAAAAACGCCCCAGCAGAGTGGGGCGGCTACAACGATCACGACGTGGGAACGTCTGTCCGCCGTGGGAAGTTTACAACTTTCGGGCATGCGCCCAGCAGCAAACCAAACAAAAGTTCTTGCCTGTCGCTCGGCAATTGTGAATAAATACCAAAATCACTCTATGAAAGCTCTCACCCTCATTGTCATTTCGTTGCTCACATCAAGCTTTGTCATGGCCGACATTCAAGCGCCTCCCGGCTCGGATTTTGGTCCTACGCGGAAGCTTGGACGTGGCGTCAGCAACATTCTCTTTGGACCAACGGAACTCTTCGATTCCATGGCGGCTGTGAATTACAGCGAGGGAAACAGTGCGGCCTATGGCTATGGGTTGGTGCGTGGCATTGGCCGCTCGTTTGCGCGCTTGGGTTACGGGATTTATGAGGTGGCCCTGTTCCCATTTCCCACGCAAAAAGGCACTTACAAACCTCCCTACAAAAGCGACATTCCATGGATCAATTCCGGGTATTCCGAATTCCCACCTGAACTCGGTTGGGAGAGCCGCTATAATTACGCGAGGGATTCCCAGCGCAGCCCTTGGTAGGTTGCAGTCTTTGGCAGTCTTTGGGCTTGATGCCGGGTTATTGATCCCTCACAACCCAAGGACAACTACTCACAAAAAAAGCTGGTCGCGTCATGCGACCAGCTTTTTTGCTGAGAGAAATGCCCCACTTGTGCCGTTTCGGTACATGTCCCGTTCCCTCATGGTGAGAGTGGATGACCATGAACCGTGACGCTGATTTCCAGTGAAGGCGTATCATTGCCACGACCCAACAAGCCTCCGGGACGATTTTTAATTATCGGATCGGGGTTTGCACCGAGCAATCGCGAACACAGCAGGGCAAATTCGAAATCTGTTCTAAAAGGGCGACAGATTTTTAAAAATGGTGAAAGAACTATTCGCGGAAGCCGACGGCGAGGGCCGATTTCAAGTGGGCTTTTATGCGGTCTGTTGCCGCGTTGACTTCCTCAGTTGTCAGGGTCCTCTCTTGGGAGCGGAATGTCAAGGAAATCGCGAGCGATTTTGAGTCAGCAGGCAGTTTATTCCCCGTGGGGTCATGAAACACATCGAAAGCCTCGGAAGCCGCAAGCAAGGGTTCGTGTGTGGAGGAAATTTCTTGGGCAATGGTGGCATAGGCCAAGGAGAGGGGGCAGACGATGGCGATATCCCGGTTCGTGGCAGGAAATTCGGCAATGGGGGAATAAGCGACTGCCGCATCCCTATCCATCAGGGAGCGAAGTCGGAGTTCCACCACAAAAACCGGGTTTGCGGCATCCATGGCACGGCCAGAAGCAGGGGAGAGTTGGCCAATCCAGCCGATCTGATGACCGTTCGCTGAGATTTCTGAGCGGACACTCCAGCGCGAGTCGGGAAGGGAGGCTCCAAACTCCAAGGAGAGGAAATCGAGAAGTCCTTTGACGCTGTAAAAGTCGATTGCGGAAGGCTGCGGGGTTTGCCAGTGAGGCGGCTGAGTCGGGCCGGTCAGCGTCAGACCAAGCATGAGTTCCTCACCCTCATCATGGAAAACTTTGCCGATCTCAAAAAGCCGGATCGATTTTTCGCCGAAGCGGAGGTTTTTTGCGAGGACCGTCAGTAACGCCGGGGCCAGGCCTGGGCGCAAGATGGCCTGGTCCTCACCAAGCGGGTTCCGCAAACGCACGATGTTTTGATAGCCTTCCGCCTGTTCTGCTGAGATCAATGTGCTGGTTCGGGCTTCGGAAAAGCCGCGCGCGGAAAAGGAATTCCGCAGCGAGGCCAGAAAATCGAAAACTCTGTCAGCCGCACCCACTGGTGACGGAACGACGGAAAGTTTTGAAGGAATCAGGCCAATGCCAACATATCTGGCAATTTCTTCGATGAGATCAATCTCGCGCGTGAGATCAGAACGGGACGACGGAATGTTCCACATCCCGGCATCGCCCAAGGTGAGGCCAAAAGCCGTTAGCGCCTCGACTATTTGGTGGTGGGAAATTTCGGTGCCCAGCACGGCACTGCAATAGGAGGCCCTGAGTGGGACAGCGGGCCGTGGAGGAGGAAGGACGCCTTGAATCACAATCTTATCGGCTTGACCTCCGGCATGATGGATGATCAATCCTGCGGCGCGGGAAGACGCGGGCAGAACTCCTTGAGGGTCCACACCGCGTTCGAAACGATAGCTGGAATCTGTGGAAATGCCCAGACGGCGCGCCGAACGGCGAATCTCGGAAGGGGAAAACCAAGCGCTTTCCAAAAGCACAGAATTGGTGGATTCCGAAACGGAGGAACCCGCCCCTCCGATGATGCCTGCCAAAGCCACGGGGCCAATGTCATCGGCAATCACCAGATCCTGTCCACTTAAGGAGTAGGTCTTGCCATCGAGCGCTGCAAATTTTTCTCCTTCGGCGGCATATCGCACGTGGATTTTTCCCTTCACTTTGTCCGCATCAAAGGCATGAAGGGGTTGGCCGACTTCCATGAGCACGAAGTTGGTGACATCCACCACGGGATGGATCGGGCGAAGTCCAATGGCTGCTAGCCGGCCATTCAGCCAATCGGGCGAGGGCGGCTGGGTTGGGATAGTGATCCGGCGCAGGGAGTAAAACGGACACGCCTCGGCAGCAAGCACGTCGATCGTGGCGGCCTTATTAACCGCAACATCCGGGCTCTCCGAAACGCGGAGGGGTTGGCCTGTGAAGGCAGAAATTTCCCGAGCCACGCCGAGATGACTCAAGCAATCCGGTCGGTTGGGCGTGACCTCTAATTCCAGAACCGTGTCCGATGGGAAGAGGCTGGAAATGGGTGCTCCCGCGCAGGCGTGTGTGGGAAGAATCAGCAATCCCGAATCATCGCCTGGCAGGAGAAGTTCTTTGGCGCTGCACAACATGCCCTGACTCTCCACACCCCTCAGCTTGCCAGTTTTGATTTTGAAGTCTCCGGGCAAAACGGCACCGGGCAAGGCCAGCGGAACTTTGTCTCCGATTTTGTAATTTTTCGCACCGCAGACAATTTGTCGGGGGTGCTCACTCCCGTCATTCACCTGGCACACACTGAGTCGGTCGGCATTGGGGTGGGGATTTGACTCAAGGATTTCTGCGATGACCACATATGGGAAATCCGCCCCGCGGGTTTCCACGCCCTCGACGGTCAATCCCGCGTTGGTGAGCACATCTTCGAGGACACCTGGGCCTTCCGGCAGGTCGAGATATTCTGCAAGCCATGAAACGGAGACCTTCATCCTGGAAATTGTTTGAGAAAACGCAGGTCGTTTTCGATGAGCATCCGGATGTCCGGGATGCGCGCAAGATTCATGGCCAAGCGGTCGAGCCCGAAGCCAAAGGCAAAGCCGCCAACAAGGTCCGGGTCATACGCACGATCCCCACGCTTCTGGCAGATGGCTTCAAAAACGGCAGGATCAACCACCCCACACCCCGCCAGTTCCATCCATTTGCCACCCAGAGCCTCTGCACGAATATCAATCTCATAGCTGGGCTCGGTGAAGGGGAAAAAGTGCGGACGAAAGCGGGTTTCGGTTCCTTGTCCAAAAAGCTCGCGGAAGAAAAATTCGAGGGTCCCCTTCAGATCGGCGAGCGAGATCCCGGGGCCCACAGCCAGCCCTTCCATCTGAGTGAACTGCGCCAGGTGGGTGGCATCAACTTCATCTCGCCGATACGCCGCACCGGGAGCAATGACCCGCACGGGAGGAGGCTGAGATTCCATCACCCGAACCTGCACGGTCGAGGTGTGCGAGCGGAGCAACCTGCCATCCGGCAAATAAAAGGTGTCCTGCTCGTTTCTGGCCGGGTGGTCAGCCGGGGTGTTTAAGGCATCAAAACAATGCCACTCAGTCTCAATGTCGGGACCGTCGGCAATGGCAAATCCCATGCGGCGAAAAATCGAGGCCGCCCGCGTGAGAAGATGAGTTAAAGGGTGCAGAGAACCCCGGAAGGGCACCGCTCCAGGCAGTGTCGCATCCAACCCCGCAAAAGCTGCCTCGTCCCGCTGGGCTTGAATGTGGTCCAGTTTCTCATCAAGCGCTTGCGTTGCCACCGTCCGCAGGTCATTGAGAAGCTTTCCAAATTTTGGACGGTCTTCTTTGGAGAGACTTTTCATACCCTCCCCCAAACGCGTGATTTCCCCTTGCTTTCCAAGCAACCTCACACGCACCGAATCCAAGGAATCAGCATCCGCCGCAGCAATCTGCGTCAAAGCACGTTCCTTGAGTTCGGCAATGAGTTGCTCGTCCATCAGGCAGGCCGGTCCAAGCCCAAGCGTTGGGAGCCCCTATGTTTCAAAGGAGAAACATCACGGAAAAGCCAGTCCCGCTTCGGCAGAACCAGCACTCCCACGCTTGCGGCATTCGGACAGGCGCCCATCAAAAAACCCCTCAGGCGGCTTTTTTCTCGAGCGCAGACTTTGACAGATTGACCACCTCTTTGAAAGCTGGCTCGTCGGTCACGGCGATATCTGAAAGCACCTTGCGGTCCAGAAGAATGTTCGCGGCTTTGAGGCCTTCAATGAAGCGGCTGTAGGTGATTCCTTCGGCGCGGACGGCCGCGCTCAGGCGGGTGACCCAAAGAGCACGAAACGTGCGCTTGCGGTTTTTACGATCCCGGTAGGCCCATGTCTTGGCCTTCATCTGGGCGTCTTTTGCGTAACGGAATAATTTTGATCTGCGGCCCCGGTATCCTTTCGAGGCATCGATCACTCTCTTGCGGCGCGCACGGCTGGCCGGCGCATTGGTTGCTCTTGGCATGTGTTGTTTCCCTCCCGCCGGTTGATGGGCAGAAGGGTCTCCTTGGGAGCGGTTGTTGGTTGGGTGTTAAGATCTTCCGACTCACCGGCTCCGATTTATGCCGCGCCTATCGCGCGGCCAGTCGGGAAGATCTCTTGCTTGACCAATCCTAATGGAATGGCAGGCAGGCTTTGATCCGAGGGGCATCACTATCAGAAACCACCGCCGATTTCGCAAGCCTGCGCTTGCGACCTGCGGATTTGTGTTCCAAAAGGTGACGACGCCCCGGTTTTGAGCGAATCAGTTTCCCGGTTCCGGTGACTTTAAAACGTTTGGCGACCGACTTTCTGGTCTTGCTGCGGGCAATGGACTTTGGCATAAAAATTAGAGCCCGTCAGAATTCACCAATCTCTCTTCACAAGCAATCCGAAAATTCATCATTTTTCTTCTTGCCGAAAATCAATCTATAAGTTTTTCTAATATTCTTACAAAACTATGAAATTACAAAATGATGAAACCCGCTCCGTTGCGACAATTTTGGTGGCCGGATTGATTGTGATGGCGGCGGTGTATCGTGTGGTCTCTGCGACGTATTTGCCGGAGCTTCCGAATTTTTCGCCTGTTATGGCGATGGCCTTTTGCGGAGCCTTTTTTCTTCCGCTGGTGTTGGCATTTGTTGTTCCGCTGTCAGCGGTGTTGATCTCGGATATCGCGTTGGCGGTGTTGATCGGTTATCCGGCCTTGAGTGTTGGAGCGGCCGCGGGTTGGCTTTGCGTTGCTGTGGCCGTGGTGACGGGCCGTTGGCTGGCTTCCCGTGGAAGCCGGGGTGCCACTCCTCTCCTTGCCGGGCTTCTGGCCAACAGCCTCTTCTTTTATCTGGTGACCAACGCGGCCAGTTGGCTTGGAAATCCGGCCTATGGAAAAAATGCTGCCGGTTTTGTGCAAGCTCTCACCGTCGGCCTACCCGGCTATCCGCCCACTTGGATGTTTTTTCGCAACTCTTTGATCTCCGATCTGCTTTTTGCGGGTTTGATCCTCGGGGTTTATTTGCTGGCCACCAAGGTTGCGCCAGCAAAACATGTCGCCGGCAAACTTGCCTTCCAATCAAGGGCCTAAGCCACCATTTCTTCCTGATCTGCTCCAGCGAGGCCTTTCAGTTGACTCTGACCACCCGGTGCTGACATCCTCCCTTTGAAATGCCGACTACCCGATCACGCTGGGTCGAGACACTCCGACGAATTACCAATCCCGTCTTTACCGCCATGGCTTCAAACCGCCTTACGGCCAGCATTCCGGTTGCTGATGGTCAAAAGCCGGAGCGCACGGTTTGCGCGCCCATGGAAGCCTTCTGTCGCTCGCTGACCGGCATCGCACCGTGGCTCGAGGCCAAGGGGCTTTCAACTGACGAATTCGCTCAGCAGCAGGAAACCATCGCTCTAATCAAAGAGGCGCTTCGGAATGCGGCAGCCCCGGACTCTCCCGACTTTCTTAATTTCGGCGGTGATTCCCCTGTGGTTGCTCAGGCCCTTGTTGAAGCGGCCTTTCTTGCTTTGGGTTTGATGCGCTCGCGTCACGTGATTTGGGATGCCTTGGACCCAGGCACCCGCCACAATCTTATCCTGTCGCTGAAGGCTTCACGTCATCACAAAGCCCCCCTTTGTAATTGGCTATTGTTTCCCGCGACGATTGAGGCGTTTCTTGCCAGCATCGGCGAAGAGGCTGAGAAGGAGGTGCAAAACTTCGCCATCAGGAAGCACGAAGAATGGTATCAAGGCGACGGGGCCTATGGTGACGGCCCATTTTTTCATTGGGACTATTACAATAGCTTCGTGATTCAACCAATGTTGCTCGAAATTCTTCGCATCGAGGAAAACCCTGATCGCGTCACGTTTCGCAAAACGGTAATGGCACGGGCACAACGATACGCCATGATTCAGGAACGCCTGATCGGGTCTGATGGAACCTTCCCCCCCATCGGACGTTCTCTGGCATACCGCTTTGGGGCCTTTCATCATCTTGCTTTGATGGCCCAGTGGGATGAACTTCCGAACGAGATCCCTCCACCCCAGGCACGATGCGCGCTCACCGCCGTCATGGATCGCACCATGAATGCCCCGGGAACTTTCGACAAAAATGGATGGCTGACTATCGGCCTTGGCGGAAACCAGCCAGGAATTGGTGAGAAGTATATCACCACCGGCAGTGTCTACCTTACCACGGCGGGATTTCTTCCGCTGGGCTTGCCGCCAGCGCATCCGTTCTGGAGCGAACCGGATCTCGCCTGGACATCAAAAAAGGTCTGGGCCGGATTGGATGTTCCCGCCGATCACGCGCTCCACGATGTGATGTAGCAGGGAATTCGCTTCCATCGGGTAACCAGCGCATCTCGCTATGGCGAGCTTCGCTCAACCGCCATGGCGATTCCCATACCTCCACCAACGCAGAGACTCGCAATGCCTTTTTGATAGCCCGCATCTTCCATCAGATGGATCAGCGTGGTGAGCACGCGTGCTCCGCTGGCACCGATGGGATGACCAAGTGCAATGGCTCCGCCCCTCTGATTTAGCTTCGACCTGTCCAAGTCCAGAAGGCGGGCGCACCCCAGGATTTGTGCGGCAAAGGCTTCGTTGATTTCGATGGCTTCGATGTCGCTCAGATTCCAGTCAGCACGCCGGCAGACGCTGCGAATGGCTTCCACGGGGCCCAGCCCCATGAGCGCCGGATCACACCCGACCACCGCCGTGGCCACAAGGCGCGCCCTTGAGGTCAAATTGAGACGAGTGACCGCGTCCTCGCTTGCAAGCAAGACCATGGCGGCCCCGTCATTGATGCCCGAGGAGTTGCCCGCCGTGACGCTGCCGTCTTTGCGAAAGGAAGGTTTCAGTTTCGCTAGGGATTCTTGAGTGGTGTCTGCGCGGGGATGTTCGTCTTCCCGGATGGTGCCGTCGGGCCCGCTCACGGGCACAATTTCGCGTTGGAACTTGACACGATTTTCCGACGCAAGTTGTTGGCTGCGGGCGGCAAAGGCGTCCTGTTCCTCCCGCGTGATTCCGAAGCTCTCGGCAATACGCTCAGCCGTTTCGCCCATCCCGATATTGAGCATGGCATCACTCAATCCATCGAGCATGAGAGAATCCTGAAGGGTGATATTTCCGAGTTTTTTGCCCCAGCGGGAATCCATCGCGTAGTGAGGGGCCCGGCTCATGACCTCAACGCCGCCTGTGAGGACAAGCTCGTTTTCTCCAAGGTGGATGGCATCCGCTCCCAAGGCCACGGCCTTGAGGGAAGACCCGCAGACCATGTTCACCGTGTAGGCGGGCGTCGTCTCCGGGAGGCCGAGCTTCCAGCCCGTCTGACGAGCCACGTTCATGCCCGATCCCGCTTGAAGGACTTGACCAAGAATCACCTGCCCCACCTCGGAGCGCAGCGATTCGGGGACCACGGCCCCGGCAATGACAAAGGCCAGATCGGCAGCAGAAAAAGATTTTAAACCGCCACCAAACCGGCCGATGGCGGAACGTTTGCAAGCGACAACATGTACGGGTTTCATAAAAATGTTGGAAGGGTCATGGATCGCAGGGATCCTGAGATTTTCGGGACAAATTCCATTTGATCAAGCACCTCGCGTTGCAGGTCAATGCCGGGGGCGATTTCGATGAGGAGCAGTCCCTCAGGCGTCAGTTCAAAAACCGCACGCTCAGTCACATAGAGAATTTCCTGTCCTTGCGCAAGTGCCGAGGGGCCGTGAAAAGAGATTTGCTGTAATCGGTTCACGAACTTGGCATGACGCCCCTCACTCACAATACGAAGATGGCCGCCGTCCTTGGAGATTTTTATTTCTCCTGCGCGGAGAGTGCAGCAAAACACAAGCTTCCGGGCACTTTGGGCGATGTTCGTGAACCCGCCGACCCCGGCAAACCGTCCGGCAAAACTCGTGACATTCACACTTCCCCCGGCATCCACCTCAACCGCCCCCAGCACCGCCAGATCGAGCCCGCCTCCATCGTAGAAATCAAATTGCGACGGTTGATCGACGACGGCTTCAGGAAAATGACTGCACCCAAAGCTCAGGCCAGAGGCGGGTGCGCCGCCGATGGGGCCGCTTTCCACCGTGAGGGTGAACTCCTTGATCCTCCCGGTTTGTGCCGCAACCATGGCCACTGTTTCCGGCAGGCCAATCCCGAGATTCACAATGCTACCTTTGCTCACCTCTTGCAGTGCTCTGGTCCCGATGATCAGACGTTCAGAAAACTCAAGTTGTGGGATCGCATGGGCGTCATCGCCCGTCGTAACATAAGAGGAATTAAAGGTCTCGCCAAAGGTTTGAGCATGCTCCTTTCCGCCGGACACAACGAGGTAATCCACCAGCATTCCGGGAACACGCACAGATTTGGGATCATCGATGTGATTCACGATTTTTTCGACTTGAGCGATAACGATGCCGCCATGATTTTTTGCGGCCTGGGCAATAGGCAGCACCTCTCCAATCAGGCCTTCGCGTTCCATAGTGAGATTTCCCTTCGCGTCCGCGCTGGTGGCTCGAATGAGACCGACCGTGATGGGCATCGACTTATAACGCAGCCAGGTTCTTCCATCGATCTCGACCCTCTCAACAAGGCTCTCCTGTGTTCGTTCATTGAGCCTTCCGCCGCCATGCAATGGATCCATAAAGGTGTTCAAACCTACTTGCGTAAAAACACCGGGACGTTTTGCTGCGATCTCACGAAGCAGGACGCTAAGCACGCCTTGCGGAAAATTGTAGGCCTCGATTTCATTCGCAAGGGCAAGAGCCCCAAGCTTGGGGGCCAAATTCCAATGGCCGCCCACCACTCGCCGGAGGAGTCCACGATGAGCCAGATGATTCAGCCCACGGTCACGCCGGTCTCCCTGTCCGGCACAATAATACAGGGTCAAATCTTGGGGCGTCCCAGCTTGCAGGAAACGCTGTTCTAGAG
>Ga0163153_10004168_pt1 | contig 18433 bp, 16 predicted proteins | sample OliLakLV19MP6IB1_FD_148629 | JGI IMG/M metagenome (GOLD analysis project Ga0163153, IMG submission 148629) | Freshwater microbial mat bacterial communities from Lake Vanda, McMurdo Dry Valleys, Antarctica - Oligotrophic Lake LV.19.MP6.IB-1 | ecosystem: Environmental > Aquatic > Freshwater >... | reverse complement strand
ATCTCGCCGCGCACATCCACGGTGATTTTCTTGGACAAATCGCCGTTCGCCACCGCAGTGGTCACCTCGGCGATGTTGCGCACCTGCCCGGTGAGGTTGGAGGCCATGGAGTTGACGTTGTCCGTGAGATCCTTCCACGTCCCCGCCACGCCGGGCACCACCGCCTGCCCGCCGAGTTTGCCCTCGATGCCGACCTCGCGCGCCACGCGGGTCACTTCCGACGTGAAGACCGAAAGCTGCGCGATCATGGCGTTCACCAGCTTTGCCGAACGCAGGAACTCGCCCCGGAGCAGGCTCCCATCCACCACCAGCTCCATCGACTGTCCAAGATCGCCCTTGGCCACCGCGCCGATGGTCCGCGCGATTTCGGCTGTGGGCCGCACCAGGTCGTCGACGAGCTGGTTAATAGAATGGAGCTTCCTCGCCCACCCGTCGGTCAATCCCGGCAGCGAGAGGCGCTGCTTGAGCCGTCCCTCTTTGCCGACTGTCACGCTCAACCGCTCGATCTCCTTCGTGACGTGAATCTCCTGCGCGAAGATATCATTCAACGTCTCCGCGATCTGCCCATTCACTCCGAGCCAATTCGTCGGCAAGCGCAACGAGAAATCCCCATCGCGAAACGCCGTCACCGCCGCGAGAATCCTCCGGGAATGAGCCTCAGAGGTATCCTTCACGGGAATGCGCTCCGTTTTCTGCCTGGTTGGCTTGCCGTTGCCCAGCGTGGCCTCAAGTGGTGACTTCTTGCGGGAGGGGAGGGTCGTTGTGTCGTTCATGGCTTGTTCCTTTTCAAGCGGAGGGTTGAAGCATACGTTATCGACGTGGCGGCTCATCTCTTGTAAATTGACACCGTACTTTATGCCTCTACAATACGGCTATATGAAGAGAGGATAGCCAAGCCTTCGCACGGTCATCCAGCATCACCGTCTTCAGTCCTTCGACCGGTTGCGGCACCACCGGCGCAAGCGCACCCCACATGTCTCTCGTTGATACGTCGATCTGGATTCATGCACTCCGTCCTTCCGGATCTTCGGAGATCCAAACGAGACTCAAACCGTTGATTGCAGGGGGACGAACTGCCGTCACTGAATGGATTCTGCTGGAACTCATGACCGGTCTTCCCAAGTCCCAGGAGCCCGGAGCGCTGCTGGATTGGTTCGCGCCTGTGCCGTTCGATCCGACGTAGTGGAACAAAGCCTGGAATCATGCCGCTCGTCTGAGGAAGCGCGGCATCTCCCCTTCGGCCGCGGATTGTCTGATTGCCACGATCAGCATGGAGCACCCCTTGTTTTGCTGCACTGTGATCATGATTTTGAGGCCATGAAAGCGGTTCTTCCCATTCAAACCTTGGACCGGACTGGCTATCTCGCGTCCTCGTGACCCGGCTGAAGGATGCCGAGCCGGATGCAACTCAGCACTCAAGATTGTCTTTCTAGCCGAGCGCTTTTCCTTTTAGCGCTTGCAGAATCGCCTGGTAGAGCTCATCCACCGCGGCTTCTTTCGTGAGCAATGTCGCAGCGCCCGCTTTCTTCATGGCCTCCTCGTTGGCGCCACCGGCTTGCACCGACAAGCCAATGACGACGATGTCCGGATAACGAGTGACGATCTCGGTCGTCGCGTCGATCCCATTCATCATCGGCATATTGATGTCCATCACGATGATGGACGGCCGCAGCCGTTCGGCAGACGCCACCGCCTCTTGACCGTTCCACGCCTCACCCACCACATCCAGGTCGGGATAGGAGTCCAGCACCGTGCGCAAGCCCTGCCGCACCATGGCGTGATCGTCCACCAACAGAACACGAATCCGTTTCGTGTCTTGTTCATGAAGTGGAAGGTTCAGAGTTGTGAGTGTTGGGTTTTCAGATCGAGGGCCAACCGCTTGTCCGGACAACTCAGCACTCAGAACGCCCAACGCAGAACTCGGCACTCCCGTGCCGTCTAAAGGCAGTACAAGAGTTGCCGTCGTGCCTTCGCCCAGCGCGGATTGCAGGTCGAAATGCCCGCCCAGCGCTCGCATGCGTTCGCGAATGCTGAAGAGCCCGAACTTCGTGGATGCGGAGGCAGGAGCCGCAGCAAGATCGAAACCGATACCTTCGTCGCGCACCTTGATCCGCAATGTATCAAACTGTCGTTCCACCTGTATCGTGGCGCTGTCGGATTTCGCGTGTTTGATCGTATTCATCAACAGCTCTCGGATCGATTGAAACAAGAGCACGGCTTGATCCTCTGGTAATAAGAGGTCCTCGTCCTCGATGTGGACCGTCACAGTCAGCCCATGCTGCTGCATCCGCTCACCCAGCCATCGGATCGCCGCCGGCAAGCCGAACTCGCGCAGGATCGGCGGGCTGAGATCGATCACCAACGTCCGCGTATACGCCAGGGCCTCGGACAATACCGTGTCCGTTTCTTCGATCAGCTCGTTGCGTTTCTCCGTTGACTGAGTCAGGCGCTTGCTTTGGCTGAGTTTCATTTTTCCGAGCACCAACAGTTGCGCCAGATGATCGTGCAACTCGGTGGCCAGACGCCGGCGTTCACGCTGTTCGGTGAGGTTCAGTTCCGTCGTCAACGCCCTCAACTGTATGTGTAACTGCATGAGTTCCTGTGTTCGGTCCACCACACGCCGCTCGAGTTCTCCTTCGGCCCGCTTACGTTCAGTGATGTCGGCGAAATAGCACACCACTCCCCACTGACCCCCAGGCAAGCTCATCCGCCACGCTTCCCAATAGTAGGATTGCTCCAAGTCGAGATCGTAGCGTCGTTTGGAAAAGTCGGACGCGATATACCGCTCACCTGTCTCCAGGATGTGCCGGAAGATGTCCGCGACTTGTCCGCCAACCTCCTGACCCCACATGATCGTGACAACCTCTGTAAAATCTCGGCCGATCAACGGGTGCACCGAGCTGAACACCGGCAACGCCCGGGTATTGGCTTGCTGCATGCGAAATTGGGCGTCGACGATATACATGCCGAGGGGCGCCTGCTCGAGGATGGCGGTAAACAACGCCTCGTTCTGGCGCAACGCCGCTTCCACCAACTCGTGCGCGGTGATATCATGGGCAATCTCCGACACGCCGATGACCTGGCCCTGCATGTTGCAGATGGGCGAAACGGACAGCGACACCTTGATCCGGCTTCCATCCTTGCGCAGGCGAACAGTATTGTGATGATCCGAGTTTTCGTCAGTCTTGACCTGCTCCAGTATGCGAGATTCTTCGCCTTGGCATTCCAGTGGAATCAAGGCCGAACTGTGCCGGCCTATCATGTCCTCAGCCGTATAGCCAAACAGCCGCTGAGCCCCCATGTTCCAGCTGGTCACGGCGCCGAGAAGGTCTTTGCTGATAATGGCGTCATCCGAGGATTCCACGATCGCGGAGAGTCTGGCCTGCAATGCGTCTCTCTCTTTTCGTTCGGTGATGTCCTCGAGGGCCAAGAGAACACGTTCTGTCTTGAACTGAGGGTCTTCGATGCGCCGGGCATTGAGCAGCATGGAACGGAAGCCCACATGCTCGAAGTCGTGCTCGACGAGAAGATCTTCGATGGTGGTGCGCTTCGGCAGGACTTCACTGAGTAGTATGCGCAGGGACGGAATGTCCCACTGGCGGTTGCTTGCTTCATAGATTAACTTACCGATGACCTCAACCGGCCCGATGCGGAAGAAGCGGTAGAAGGCGCGATTGGCATAGTTGATATACAACTGATGATCAAGCACGAGCAACGGCTCGCGCACCGTCTCGAGCGTGTTCTCGGCGAACTCCCGCGCCTCGGCAGCGGCCTGCTCGCTGCGCTTGAGCGGGTCGATGTCCACCAGCACCAGCACCGCGCCGTCCACCTTGTTATCGAGCGTCAGGTATGGGCGTACGCGAAGAGAATGCCAGCGGCCGTCTTTGTCGCGGACCTCACGTTCCTGCTCGCGCACGTCGGCGATGACTTCGGCGCTGAGCGCCTCCAGGTCGAGCGGCGATTCCGCGCCGTCGGTCAAGATGAGCGCATGCCGGAGGTGGCCGATCGGCCGCCCGACGTCGGCTGCCAGCAAACCCAACTGCTTTTCCGCCTGCGGACTGAACCGGCGAACGGTCAGGTCTCGCCCCAGCAGCACAATGGCGAGCTTGGTCGAGGCTTGGAGGTTGACCAGGTCGTTGTTGAGGCGGTTGAGATCAGCGTTCCGATTCAACATCTCCTCGTTGACCGTGATCAGCTCTTCGTTGGTCGACTCCAGCTCTTCCTTGGACGTCTCGAGTTCCTCGTTGATGCTCTGCAATTCTTCGTTGGCGGACTGGACTTCCTCGTTGGCTGCCTGGAGTTCTTCGTTGGCCGCTTCGTGCTGCTCCTGCAGGGATTGGAGGTACTCGCGGGTTTCGGAGAGATCGGCTTCGAGTTCGGCGATCCGGCGCAATTCCTGTTGTGCGTTCAATCGCGGCGCGGCCGGCTGCCGGCGCTGCGGCGCGAGGGCGGTCGCGCGTCCGGCCTCGCCCGCGTCTTCGAACACCACCAAAAAACAGCGTTCCTTCAAGTTTTTCAGCGGAATCACTGCCACATGGATTGTCCGGGTCACGCCGTCGCGTTTGACCCGTACGTTCTCCGCGCGCACGGTCTTATTCCCCTGCTTGGCCTTGTTGATGGCGGCACGTAGCGGCAGCATCAGCCCTTCGCGCGCCATCTTCAGCACGTCGAAGCTCGCCTTGCCCGCCGGCGGTTCCAGGTAGGCCCCCGTCGGCCCGCGGAACTGCAGCACTTGCAGCGCGTCATTGATCAACACCCCCGGAGGAGCGAACTGGCTGACGGCGATCCGGTCGGCCTCGCGCTGCGCGTTGAGTTCGCCGCGGAAATTCTCCGGCGGTTCCACTCCATCCGGCAGGCCCATCTTCCCGATCGGAAGAGGCGGCAGCGGTCCCCGTGCGGCTCGCTTGGCCTGCTCTTTCCTGAGCGGCATATGAAACCCCGGGGTCGGCGCGGGCTTCTTGGAAAAGATCTTGTGCTTCCGGTCCACCGGCTCGAAGAGGCTCGTGAACCCGCCGACGGATTCCGAGGCGCCCAACAGCAAGTATCCGACGGGTTTGAGCGCGTAATGGAACGTGGGCATCGCCTTCTGCTGCAAGCTCGGTTCCAGATAGATGAGGAGATTTCGGCAACTGATGAGGTCCATGCGTGAGAAGGGCGGATCGGCGATGAGGTTCTGCCGCGCGAACACGACCATTTCGCGCAGCGCTTTGTTGATGCGATAGCCACCATCCTCCTCGACGAAAAACTGCCGCAGGCGCTCGGGCGAGATGTCCTGCGCGAGTGTCTTCGCATACAGGCCCTGCCGAGCCTTCTCGAGGAGCTTCTCGTTGAGATCGGTGGCGAAGATCTGGATTTTTCGCCCACGCGGCGCTTTCCGCGCCGCTTCCACGAACGACATGGCGAGGGAATAGGCCTCTTGGCCGGTGGAGCAGCCGAGCACCCAGCAACGAACCGGATCGTCTCCCCGCTGCGCCAAGAGCTTGGGCAAGATCTTGCTCTGAAGCACATCGAACGCCTCAGGGTTGCGAAAGAAACTCGTGACGCTGATGAGCACGTCGGAGAACAGCGAGTCGAGTTCCTCGGTATTGCCCTGGAGAAAGCGCGCGTAGCCCTTCAGCGTGTGCTGCCTGGTGAGAACATTGCGCCGAGCGATGCGCCGCTGGATGGTGCTGGATCTGTAGAGCGAAAAATCGACGCCGCTATGGTTGCGGAGGAGCAACATGATTTTTTTGTAGCCGTCCTCCAGGCCGTTCGACGGGTCTTTCTTTTCCCGCTGGGCCTCGTCGCGCGCCTGCCTTCCACCTGTAGGCGGGGTTCCGCGTCCTCCTGATGGCAGCGGCTGGTCGTCATCCTGATGCGCGATCGCGTTCTCGTGATCCTTCTCCGGGCGCGTCGGCAGTTCCAGCGGGAGCCCGGCGACGAACGGATGCTTGCCGATGCGCACCAGCTCTTTGGCGATGTTCTCGGGCGAAAGAACCAGATCGACGCAGCCGGCGGCCACGGCGCTGCGGGGCATCGAGTCGTACTTGGCCGAGTCGTCCTGCGCGAAGGTGAACCCGCCCTCGGCTTTGATCGCCTCCAGCCCCAGCGTGCCGTCGCTGGCCGTTCCGGACAGCACGACGCCGATGGCCCGCTCGCGCTGGTCTTGCGCCAGCGATTCAAAAAACGTATCGATCAGCCGATGCGGCGCGCGCGTCCGCTCACGCGGCGCGAGCTTCAGCAGGCCCTCCACGATGCTCAGGTTGGTGTCGCGCGGAATGATGTAGACGTGATTAGCCTGGAGCGGCTGATTGTGCGTGATTTCGCCCACCGGTAGCGCTGTGGCACGCGAAAGGATCTGCGTGAGCGCGCTCTCATGGTCCGGATCGAGATGCTGCACCAACACGAACGCCATGCCGGTATCCAGCGGCAGATGCGTGAGCAACTGCGTAAAGGCTTCCAGCCCTCCGGCAGACGCGCCAATCCCTACAACCAGCAGGCGATTACTGCGATCGTCAGGTTGGTCCCCTTTCTCTCGCTCGACCGACGGATGAGCGGGATGGACCACAACGGTCTGGCGTCGCTTCGTTGTACGAGCAGCGGATGGTGTGCGGCGCGATGGCATAATTGATGACGGGGAAATGAAAGGCGATTCTAGCTCCGCCGGGAAGGGAAGGCAATCACTTCTCGTCGCCTCTTGTTCAGGCCGCTTCCTCCGAAAGTCACAGCCTGCCCTCGGTGTTTCAGCGCCCACTACCATGCAACAGCGGCAGATCATGTCCTCCTAGGAACATCCCTAGTTTTTGCGAATAGAATGGGGACTAGGGAATATCAGAGTACTTGCCACCAACCACATGCGATACACAAGAGACACCGTGACCGCCTTTCACGTCCGCGCGAAAGGCCGATGGGAGAGGGACCATTCGACAAAGAGAGGGCCCTGTATGAAGATTGCTCAGATTGCACCGCTGTGGAAGAACGTGCCTTCTCGTGGCCCCTCGGACGGTGAGCGTGCGCTGTCGTATCTCACTGAGGAACTCGTCCGCCGGGGCCACGAGGTCACGCTGTGTGCCAGCGCCGATTCACGCACCAGCGCGACGCTTGAAGTCCTGTGTTCGACGCCACTCGATCGAACGCCGGAAAATTGGAGTCGGGCTGGTGCGGCGATCTTGGCCGTCGAACAGGTCTTCGGGGCGCGCGCAGATGAATTCGACCTCATTCACTCGCACTGTGGGATCGACGGCTTTCCAATGGCCCAGCGCTGTCCAACCCCGACGCTGACGACTCTATACGACCGGCTCGATTTGCCGGAGTATGTTCCGGTGTTCAAACAATTTCGAGACCTCCCGCTTGTTGCAACGTCTGATACACAGCGGGCGCCGCTGGCCTGGGCGTCTTGGCAGCAGACCATCTACCCGGGAGTGCCGTCTGAGCTCTATCGCTTCAATCCGCGACCCGGAAAATATCTGGCCTTTATCGGCAACCTATCCATGGGAAAGGGGTTAGGGATGGCGATTGAAATCGCAAGGCGGGCACACCTCCCGCTTCGCGTCGCCTCCCGGCAAAACAGCATCGACAGGCTGCCTCTCTCGATACCGAGCAAGTTGCTGGTCGCCGGCAATGGTGTCGAATGGCTGGGGGAACTTACTGAGCCGGCGAAAATCAGTTTCTTGGGAGGAGCCTTGGCCCTCGTCTGCACTCAGGGCTGGCCGGATGCCTCAGGACTCTGCGTCGCGGAAGCCTTGGCCTGTGGCACACCGGTCGTGGCCCTTCATGGTGGAGCGGCGGGGGAAATGATCTACGATCACGTCACAGGATTCGCCTGTGACAGTCTCGATGAGATGGTCCACGTGCTGCCACTGGTCAGAGACCTCGATCGAAAGGCGTGCCGGAATGTCTTTGAGAAACGATTCAGCGTGGAGCGGATGGCGGACCTGTATGTGCATCTGTATGAGCGCCTGATCGCCTCCGCCGCGTCGCACCGACGGTTCAGCGCATCGTTCGCCCAGGTGGCCCGGACCGACCGGCGCCCGATGGTGGTCACGAACTGAAGAATCTTGAGATCTGGAGTCTGATCGCGCCCCAAGGCATCCCGCATTCAAGGGTCGGTGGAAGACGTGAACCAGTCATCCACCGAAAACTTGCGCTTCGTCGGATCGCGCCGATGTCGGCAGACCCAGACAGTATCTCCCATCGGCAGATCGGGTTAAACGGATGACCCCAAGCCGGCTCATATGATCCACCTCCAAGAAAATCTTACCCCAAGAAAAATCTCCACAGCGCGACGCCAGGGTATCCAAGTCGCACTCAATGACAGACCCGATCACGCTGATGATCCGCCGCCTGATCTCTTCCTGAAGAGGCTCCCTCGGTTCAGATTTCTTTTGATTATACCCCAGATGCTCCATGCATGGCGGGCAATACGTGTGGCTCAGCCTGTACGCATCGTGTGGAACGTGGTAGAAACGCAGGAAGGATCTCAACGGCATCCACTGCTCCAGACCGCTGCCGGTGGGCCGCTCACTGGTCTGTTGATCGTCCCTCACTTGATCGCACACGCAGCAAATCGGGATAAACAGGACCTTTTCGACGATGTTCATGTCCGGCCTCCTTTCGGTCTCTCGTCAATCAATTGGAATTCCCCTCCTCGGACTTGCCGTTACACCTATTTTTCAGCATTCCATCACCATTCCATTACCAATCCCACTAGGAAGTCCCCTAGGCCTATCGGATCCGGGAGCGGCTGTGGTATACAGTGCCGTGGCTTCGCTCCCCATCACTGAGGGAAAATCATGATGCCCCCTTCCTCCCCCGGTCCAAAATTCGTTTTACAGGCACGAATCAAAGAATTCGCCATTCCGCCGATCACCGACGGGTTGGTCATTGGGAGGGAGGCCTCGATCGGTACCGTCGCGCTCCAAAAGGCTCTGAATCTGCTCATTCCCGATCACTTCGAACATCTCATTATCGACGATGAGATCATTGCCGACGTGCTGATCAAATCCATTTTGCTCCGGCGTCTGACGAAAGACCGGTTGGTCAAGTTTATTATGGGACAGGTCAAACCATTCATGAGCGCGCAAGACATCCTCCAAGTCCAATTGGACCTGGAGATTTTGCTCACCGGGGAAGTCGAGTGACCGGACTCACCGTTGAGGATGCGCTGACTCCGAACATCGTTGCGGTCCATGAAGACATGCGTCCGCGCAATGTGAGCATCGATCCGTTGTGTGAGGTGTTTGCTGTTTTTAAAGAGCTCCCTTCCTCCCTTGCCGCACTCCAACCTCCCTTCCTCGGCTTAATTGAGCCTGAAAGGGTCGGACGCTACCCGCTCCGAATCTTCGCCGATCTCGTCCCCAGGCAGCATCCCTTCATGTTTGAACGCTCAACTCCGCTCGCCCATGTCGTATCTCGGTTTGAACACTTCAGCGCCAACGCAGTCGCCGTTCTCGGGTCTTCGGACCAGTTCGTGGGAGTCGTCACTCGCCGCAGCCTGCTCGAAACCCTGCTGGAACATGAGCGCCGACTGCGACTGTGCGACTTCAATCCACAGGCCGGCCCGCCGATGTTGTCACCGGAACTTCCTCCTCTTGAGGACACCACGCCATCTGGAACGCTCCGATCTGCCGTCCAACGCCTGGCGACCGAATGGATCCTGAGCGAGAGTCGGCAACAGCAGCATTTAGCGGGCGACATCCACGACCGACTGCGGCAGCTCCTCATCGTGGCTCGCTTGCATCTCGACCAAGCGCAACGACCAGCTTCGCGAGGGCACGCTTCCGGGAGCCTCACAATCGTGGATCAGCTGCTGGAAGAATCGCTTGCCTATACCCGGTTATTGATTGAGGAGTTGACTCCGTCCGGCCTGCGAACAGGTCAGTTCATAAGTGCCCTTGAAATCTTGGCACTCGATATGCGCCAGGGGAGTCATCTGGTACATGTGGCGAACGTTCCTTCGGATATCAGTCTGTCTGAGCCGATCACCATCTTTCTGTACCGTGCCGCTCGTAGTTTTCTCCGACAAGCTATCAGAAATGGCGTGTCCTCGCTGATCACCGTGTCCATGGAAGGCGAACCGGCATCGATCATACGCGTGAGGGTCGCGATCAACGGAGAGACTCGGACCTCCGAAACCGAGCACGCATCGCTGTTTGCACAGACGATGGGCATGTGTTTCGCTGGCATTCAGGCTCGCGGTACGCTCTTGGGCATTGCTGTCAGTATAGAGATTTCGCCCGAGACGACAACTGCTCTGGTTCTTGATGTTCCTCTGCAGGGATCTTCCTCCCCTCTCTGATTCTGGATCATCGTTCGTCGGCCTCTGACCTTGGGCTCCAAGGCATACCCGTCTCTCTCGTCTCTCAACGTCCCACCTCACCCTTTTTCGAATATTTGGGGTCTATGGCTTTGTCCATACCTCTAGCAGGCCAGAGAGGCTTAGCCCGCATTATTCATGAACCTTCTGCTGCAAGCGTCTGCCTGTGCGTGCTCGCACGCAGACAGGCGGATACGCTGTGCCTGCGCGTGAAGCGTCGTTCGTGAAGCGTATTTCGTTCCGGAGCCGGCCGCTTCATGTTTCGCACCTGCTTCCAGCGCTTCACGCTTCACGAGATACGCTTCACGAGGAACGCGCTTTAGGACGCGTCGCCACGAACCGTCATGAATAATGCGGGCTAGGGTACTTGCTCGTTCAAACTAGGGTAGACGCTAGGGGAGTATCGAGTCTGGCGCTGGTAGGTTACGCACGTACGAGACGCGCAGACCATCTCATCGACACCAGACGAATGCATAGAGAGGAGGTTCACATGAATACGATCCTTTCCCGGACAGCGGGGCTGACGACAAAGAAGTGCGGTCGGCAAAGCTGCAGACGATGCGGCGGGTATGTGAGCAATGAAATGTGTATCGATCTTGATAGCGACAGCGGGTATAGCACCTTTTGGGCTCACCGCTGCATTCAATGTGGCGACATGGTTGACGAGGTGATTCTGCGAAACCGCTCCTTGTCTAACCCCGAAGCGGTGAGTGCTGTCGCGGCATGATCAAGACCGGGACCTGTATTTGATGAGTGCCTGATAACAGCAGTCTACGTTGCCACTAGTTTCTACTTTCGAAAGGAGTTTCCGTCATGAACCTCGACATTTCAGCTAGACCTCACACCCCGACGTTGAAACCACTTCACGGGATTCCCCCGGCGCACAAACGAGCGATGCCATTCACCTCCACGTCCATTCTCTCAGGGGCCGGAGAAGGAAGGGCGACTCTGGAGTGTCGGAAACAGCAGATTCTCTTTACGCAAGGGGATACGGCCAATGCCGTGTTCTATATCGTAAACGGTTGGGTCAAGCTCACCGTCGTGTCAAGGCATGGCAAAGAAGCTGTCGTCGCGATGTTGGAAGGCGGGGATTTTTTCGGCGAAGCCTGTCTCGCAGGGCAGCGGGTATGCTCGGCGACCGCCACCTCCTTAGACGCCTCCACGATTGTGCGCATCGACAGAGGCACCATGAGCCGCGTGCTCCAGCACGAGCCGGCCTTCTCCGAGCTGTTCATGTCTCATCTCGTGAATCGTAACGTACGCATACAAGAGGACTTGATCGATCAACTTTTTAACCCTGCGGAGAAACGGCTGGCGCGGACGCTGCTGTTGTTGGCCCACTTTGGGAGAGAAGATAGCCCACAGGCGGTCATTCCCAAGATCAGTCAGGAAACGCTGGCCGAAATGATCGGTACTACCCGATCACGAGTCAGTTTCTTTCTGAATAGGTTCAAAAAGCTCGGATTCATTGAGTACACCGACGGCTTGCATGTGCACAGATCCCTTCTGAATGTCGTCCTTGCTTCGTAGTGCCGGGCAGGATTGTGTCACTCTTAGCCAAATTGGGGGGCGCATGAGTAAATTTCATGTTCAATTTTCACGATGACATGCCAAGTGCGGCGCGCATCTTCCGCGTAAGTTTCTGCTTGACCGAAACATAATCCCGCCACGGATCTTGCTTCAGCCCGTTCAACCGTTCCAACACATTGTCCACTGTAAAATGACCCGACCGTCTATCGACCGACAATTCCTCCCACGCAAGCGGCACTGAAACCGGCGCCCCCGTCCTGGCCCGCGTTGAATAGGCAGCAATCGCCGTGGCCCCTCTGGCATTCCGTAAATAATCGACGTAGATCTTTCCTTTCCGTTTCTGTTTCGACATCTTTGCAATGAACGCGGCATCATGACACCTTCTTGTTGTGCGGCCCAGATATTTGGCTCGCGACATGTTAAGCAGCCTCAGGCTCCACTGAGACCGATAAAGACGCCCACCTCTCTTCTTCGTCTGATCAGGCCCTGGAAGGCCCCATGAGTTGCCTGCGGATGATGAGAATCAAAATTGCCCCGAAGAGGGCCATGAGAAAACCCACCGGATCTTCGTCTCGATACCAACCTAATCCACGCCCGATGAACCCGCCGAGCAGGGCGCCCCCGATGCCCAACAAGATCGTGAGGATCCACCCTCCAGGGTCCGGCCCCGGAGTCAGAAATTTCGCCACCACCCCGACGATCAGTCCGAATACAATCCACCCTATGATCGACATGACGCCCCCTTTGCTGATGGACGGTGCTAATTATCACACACCGCCCGCTCACGGTGTTCTCTGCCCTCGTCACCATGCTGAACGATGATGTTGGCCGTTTCCACATGACTACCCTTGCTCGTCCAGTTGCCTTCGAACTTCCTCCATTCGTCTCCGGTTTACGCCAAAATCGTAGTAGCCCGTCCGCGCGGCCGACCGGAAATGAATGCTCTTGGTGGCATCATCGAACAGGATCTCAACATCATCCACAAAACGAGCTACAAGACTGGTGACTTCGTAATGAAGGTAGATATCCTCTTCCTCAATCAACTCGGTACGGCTCATTTCACTGAAGACCTGCTTGAGGCCAGCCTTGGCTTCCTCCAGCGTGTTCCGATACCGATACGGGGGCATGACATGGCTTTGAGAATTACCCAGGGTGCAGACGCAGTTGGGACTGCTCGGGCACGGGGCGAGGCGATGATTTCTCATTTCCAATCCTCCCTCTGTTGCTCCCTGCGCCATGGTTGCCCATAGGAACTGGGGCAACAATATCGTTCGAGATTGCTCGGTCTCCCCTCCCTCATTCCTTCCTCCGGTTAGAGTCATCCCGCGTGTACGCATAGGCCCATGCAATGAGGAAGGCCTGCACGGGAAGCCTCGCCGATAACATGGCTGCGCCGATCTCAGGAAACAGGTCGGGGTGGACCGCCATATGAATGTTGGCGGGAAAGACCGCGATCAACAAGGCTATCAAGCCCCATGCCGCAAGGTGTTTCACCCTAGGAACAAGCAACAGTCCCCCCAATGTGATCTCGGCCAGGCCACTCAGATACACCAGGAAGAGATGCCACGGCAGGTAAGGCGGCATCATCCTCGTGTAGAACTCTTGGGCTAAAAAATGGTTCACACCAGCCCCCATACAGGAGACCGCGAAGAGGTATCTCATACTGATTTGAAATCGACGCATCATGTGGGATCGATTGCGAAGCCGGTAGCGGATCGGCGCAGCGCCTATGTCTTGCAAATATGGGGAGTCGATTTTGTGCCAGCTTCCGCCGAGGCATTGAATGAGCAACGGGGGTTTATTGTTCCTAGTTCTCACGTGACAACCTCCCTCCGCTTTGCTACTGCTCGCTTTTGGAGCCATCTCAAATGAGTGAAATAGCCGACCTGTGAGCCGCCCACTTGGAGTCTTGTTTCTCATTCGGGTACGTTTTGCCCCGGAAGCCTCGGGGAAGATCCGAAGGGTTTCGACACGAAACCGTACAGCGAGGGCGGCGGCGGGCCGCATCGCCGGAGGCACGACATCTCCACATTTGAGATGACGTCGTACGTCCGCTTCACGCCGCCGGTTTGAGCAACACCTTCATCCACCCTTTCTCACGCGCATCGACCTAGCGAAATAGATGTATGCTAGCGTCCCATTGAGCCGGCCTCTCTCCCTTGAGCCGAGCGAATTGAAAGCGCGAGATTCTGCTCGTTCATGCTGGCTTCGATGCGATCTCCCTTGCTGATCACTCCGGACTTCTGGGTGGTATTATCGGTACGCAACCGCACTTCTTTGCCATCTTGCCCCTTCACAAAGTATGTATCGCCTTCGACTCGCAACACTTCGCCCTTGATCGTCTTGCCACTTTTTGCCTGGCCGCCCTTCATCTCATCGCTCGATTGTTTTTCACCGATGACCTGACCACCTTGCCTCCGATCAGATTGGTCCGCTTTCATTTCGTCTTGGTTAGCCTGAGCGCCTTTCATCTCGCCACCCATTGATTTTTCACCGTCGACCTGACCGCCTTGTCTCCGATCAGTTTGGTCTGCTTTCATTTCCTCTTGAACCGCCGCATTTTCTGCCTGCGCGGCATTGGACAAGCCCAGACACAGCAAGACACCACAGGACATGACGCTGATGACTTTGGGAATGGATACCATGGGAGCCTCCTCGGTTAGATGTACACGCATAGATATACTTATACGCCTCCCGGAGAGTTACCAAGCCTAGGAGCTTGCCTAGTATTTTGGCACCGTGTCTCCTAGGCTAGAAACGAGACGAGCGGTTGAGGCACCACACGACACTGATGATATGAAAGGGGTCCCGTCGTGACCTCTCGGGACGCTCGAATGACTTCGCTGGCAATCAGCGAAGTCACCTTGTAAGGGACAAATGAAATGACCACCCCTCAGCGTGGCGAAGGGTTGCGAGGAGGTTCCTTAGAGCTGCCAGGCTTCAGTTTCTCCATGGCAGGAGGGGCCGTTTCAGGATCGATCGCCATCTTGGGATCGACATTGGGGGGAGTAACTGCCGAACGAGGATCAGGAATCGTCTGAGGGCGTCGTTCAATACCTGGATCTATACGTGAAGGAGGGGGCGCAGTCGGTCCTTGAGGATTCTCGGGACGTGATCCTAACGGCGGGGGCGCCGGAGTGACATCTGCTGACCAGGCCACGGAAAGCCAAGAGGCGATTATTAAGGGGGCTACGAAGAGGAAGATCACCATTGCTCCTAAAGCCTCCGTCACTATTCCTGAAAGAAGGCCGCTGGAATCTCGAACGGGGAGGGCGGTTAATCCGCGAGCGTCTTTGATGCGGATGCACTCCTGTGGAAGGACTCCCAATTGATCGTCTTCGGGGGATTCGAGATAGATACCCAACCGCCTCCGTCCTCCGGTTCTCAGGGGTGGGCGATCGTTGATGGAAGGTTTAGACGACATCACGGTCCTTGGTAGTCGCACGTTCTCGTCCTTGTCCATTGCGCAGCTCCTAATTCTTCCTATCCTCTGCCGAGACACAGGGTGAATCACTTCGAGCACTACGTATGTTCTAGAATACTGTGCTGGATAGCTCCGTGCCACTGGATGAATCCCTAGTTCATTTGAAGGAGTGTTGTGCCCCACTCAACATCTGGATTAGGGAGAGCCCGTCAGTGGGGACTGCATTTCGTCCGCTAGATGAAATCTTCCTCGCCGACAGGAAATAAGATTCCCGAACTAGGGTAAACCACAGTTAGTGTTGCCCGGCGATGTGATACCATCCACACTCTTAGCCATTGTTCAGCCGATGACCGTTGTGTCTCGGTTGAGTACTCCGTTTCGGAGAGGTATGTACCAACCACGGGTCTTCATCGCCGACGACCACCTCTTGGTGTTGGAAGGGTTTCGGCAGTTACTCGCCGATGACACGCGTATTGTCGGCACGGCTCATAGTGGGGCGGAACTTCTCGAGAATGCCCAGAAGTCGGCCCCTGACATTGTGTTGCTGGACATTTCAATGCCTGATGCGAACGGGTTTGATCTCATCCCGTTGCTCAAACAGAAACTGCCCCAAGTAAAAATCATTCTCGTGACGATGCTCAGCGAGCCGTTCTATGTCAGCGAAGGGTTTCGAAAGGGTGCGAACGGCTACGTCCTCAAACAATCCGCTTCGACCGAGTTGCTGACCGCTATCCGCACGGTGATGAACAACCGCCGTTATGTGTGTCCTGAGGTTGCGGCAGATGTTCGGGAATCGATCGAGCAACCGTGGAGCCGTCCCGATGGATACCACGTCCAATTGACACCGCGGCAACATGAGGTCTTGCGCATGCTTGCCAATGGTGTCCCAACACATACGATTGCCACAACGATAGGCATCTCCGTGAAAACGGTGGAGTTTCATAAGGCAGGGATCATGAATAAGCTCGGCATCAAGACCATAGCCGAGCTGACGAGGTTTGCGTTGGTACAGGGACTGACCGAGCTCTGACGCTCAATTATCCGACCCTGCCGGGAGGGGTTCGGTGAAGGGGCTTTAATTAGTTAGGGTGGACGTTTGGTGTCGGAGATACCTGGGCAGGGGCAATGAGCCCGAGGGAGATGGCTTGCTTCGTCAGTTCGGCCGTGGTGCGGACGCCGAGTTCCTTCGAGATTCTGGCCTTGTGAAATTCAATGGTTTTCACCGTGACGTTAATCGCAGACGCAATTTCCTTGTTAGATTTGCCTTCCGCGACCAGTTGCAGGACCTCCCTCTGTCGTAGACTTAACATTACGACTGGAGTGATTGTCGGAGGCTTTGGCGTCTGAGTGGTCGTTTCCAACGCCTGGTTGACCATACCCTGCGTCACGACCGGGGAAATGTACATGCGGCCCTGCAGGACTTCATTCACCGCAAACAACAACTCATCCGCAACCGAGGTTTTCAAGACGTATCCTCCAACTCCGACACGAAATGCTTCGTTCACAAAGTGCTGCTCCGCATGCATTGTCAGGATGATGATCTTGACCTCCGGGCAGGACTTCTTCACATGCCGGCAGGCATCCAGTCCATTCAACAGTGGGAGAGAAATATCAACCACTGCCAGATCAGGGCGAAACTTCTCAACCGCCTCGATAAAACTGCGTCCATCTGCGGGTGTCGCCACCACGCTATATGCCTTCTCCAGGATTTTGACGACGCCTTCGGCAACAAGGCGATGATCATCGGCCACGATGACTCTGGGCTTCACGGCAACCAATCCCTTCATGGAATTTATGGTAACTGGACGCACTATCGGTGGTGGTCAGGAACCTGCTCACTTGGCGCTGACCTGTCTAACTATATATGAATGTTAATACCCTTGTCAGCACTCAAACATGAGGTACGCAGGACGCTCATACAGGTCGTCGCTGGGGCTGGTTGCTCCGCGCCCTAGGGAATCCCCTAGGGCCGTCGAGGCAAATTCCAAACTATAAGACTATTGCGGACCTCGAAGGTCTCGTCTGTTTTCTTCCCAAGTAACAGGACGCGTGGGAAATGCATACACTTATCAAAAAGGAGAGGACGTGCGAGCCGCATCGATTCCACTGGTGTTAGGTTCAGCAGCTCGGGGCACATTGGGCATCTGAACTATGGAAACGTGTCACGCGTTTGGCAGGATCTCTCCGCTCGGCTTTGTCAGATTACGATATTCCTATTCCTATCCCACGATTGCAGGTTGCCTGACCATGTGGGAGAAAGACCGGCCTCTCGTCATCCTGCTATTCTTCGTGATCGGCCTCTTCCCAATGAGTGCATATGCGGAGGGCGAAAAGACCGCTGAAGCCGGCAAGGAGTTTCACACCACCTTGTTTGGAGAGAAGATCCATGTTCCCTCGCGCGATCGCCGCAGTGTGACCGCGGCAAACTTTGGCCTTCACTGGATTCCCAATGGTCCGAGTGAGATGGAAGCGCTTCCGTTCGGCGCCTTGTATGTGTGGCGGAATTGGAACGAAGATAACAGGCAATTCCGAGGCACGTTTTCCGGTGTGGTCAATGATATCGATTACACGATTGGACTCCGCACGTACCCAAACTGGTCGCTGCTCTTTACCCTCGATAACTTCATTTTGCCTCGTGGGCGTTCGGAATATGTGGAGGGGCAACGCATCAGCGAATCTGAGCTCGAATGGAGCTATGTGTTTGCGGGGTTCGGAGTCGGGTATCGCTTCCCGATGACCCCCTTCGAGCAAGATAGCGCCATCAATGTGTCTTTGACCTATGAACCTGGGTATCGATGGTTCCGAGGCACAAATGACACCTCCCCGCGGTACGGCGTGCCTAAAGATACCTACGAAGGCCGGATCCACGGCAAGGTTCGTTGGGATGCCATGGTTCGCAATCTAATGGAGCTGCCTCATCGTGGATTTTCTGTGGGTGGAGATGTTTTCCAGGGACACCGGGCTCAATGGGATGCGTGGGGCGGCGCGCCGTTCGACACGCCGGATTTCAAGAAAGAGCAAACCTACATCTCGGCGTCCGCCTATGCCGTATTTGCCAGCGGGCTTCCTGCCATTGAAAGCGACAAGCATCGATTAATCACCAGTATTCATGGCGGAATCGGGAAGGACCTTGATCGCTTCAGCGCGTTCCGCCTTCCCGGCCGGCCGACTGGATTCGAATGGGA